>OCTX012076789.1_pt1 | contig 50981 bp, 41 predicted proteins | sample 1539691 | NCBI WGS metagenome assembly OCTX01 (sample SAMN02144231, study PRJEB22623) | gut metagenome | biome: sheep rumen | host: Ovis aries | place: New Zealand
CGGTAAGGAATATACAGGTAAGGTCAAGTCTCTGGAAAACTATGGCGCGTTCATCGATCTTGGCGGCGTTGACGGTATGGTCCATGTCTCCGAACTCAGCTGGAAGCGGATCCACAATCCGGCTGAAGTGCTGAAGGTCGGCGATGAAGTCACAGTTTTTGTGAAGGATTTCGACGCGGAGAGAGGCAGGATCTCCCTGGGCTATCGCCGCGAAGAGGACAACCCCTGGAATCTGATCAAGGGATATGAGATCGGTTCTGAATTCGAGGCGCCCATCGTCTCCGTGACGAAGTTCGGCGCGTTTGCCAGGATTCTCCCCGAACTCGACGGTCTGATCCACCTGTCCGAGCTCTCTACAGAGCATGTGGATGATCCCAGCAAACTGGTCAAGGTCGGCGATGTCGTCAAGGTCCGTCTGATTGGTGTTGACGAAGAAAAGAAGAGAATCTCCCTCTCCATGCTCGCGGAAGGCGAGAAGGAAGCTGCCCGCGCCGCTAAGCGCGCAGCCAGAGAAGCCTCCAAGAACGCCAAAGGTTCCGATGAGGCTGAGGAAGCCCCAGCTGAATCCAAAGAGGAATGATCTCCGTCGGCTGACGATCTGCTATAGAACAGAAAAGAACTCAGACCGCATTATGCGGCCTGAGTTTTTTGTTCGTTTTTTCAGAGCGAATACTGCCAGGATTTCGACATATCTCCGAAGGAGAAGATCTTCATGGTCTTTTTCGTCAGGTTGTAGATACAGGAATACTGCGTCTTTCCCCGGTCCGCACCGTTGGTGGGATCCTGAATGACCAGACGGATGAGGTTTTCAACAAAATCTTCCCGCATGCCGTTCTTTCTCGTTCGGAAGAGTCCTGCCTTGAGGACTTCATCCCTTCCGCATCCGTCCGGGAAGAAAGGATCGTCCTTCGCCACGTAATGATTGGTTGCATGGTCGATATCCGTGACGGCCATCTCGTTTCCCAGCCACTCGATGAGGCGTGATTTTCCGGAAGCGTCGGCAACCATGATATGATAGTCTGCTCCGGGCATTGCACCCTTGATATTGACATTGGAGAACATGCCGACGGCTTCCTCCACTGTCGCGCAGCTGTCCAGCACCATCCGCATGACGAGAGGATGCAGATAAGTCGGCTTGCCGGGGTTCTTCGTTTCGATCACAGGCATATCCGCGATCCAGGCCTTCCTGTCCGTTTCGTTGACGGCAACGGAGCCATAGGAGACATGGGACCAGTACGGATCCGGGATTTCTCCGGACTCTTTCAGAAAGAGGTTGTCCTTGTTTTCGTTGAGCTTTTCGGGATAGGACTCGAAGGGAATCTCCTTCCAGTCCGCCTTGACTGCGAGGGCAAGGATGGATATGGCGAGACCTGCTTCATTCATGCCGTCCATACAAAGAAGAGGGCAGAGAACGAAACCGCTGAGGTCGGTGACGCCGTCGTCCGCCATCCCGTTTGCATAGGTGCCGTTTTTGAAATCGATCCAGTAGGCGTCCCCGCATCCGAGAGAGCGGTATCTTGCCACCGGACTGTTTCCCTCCACGATCATATTCAGCCCGGTACGGGGATTGTTTTTGCGGTCGTTGTTTTTGTAATGGGAGTAGTCATAGTTGCGGACGAAGAGAACGTCGCCGTCCAGGTTGCGTGTGACGAATGTGGAACAACTGGCGTCGATGAGGACCTTGAAGGCTTCCGGCAGGTCAAAATAGTCATAATTGCAGACCATATGGTAGAGGTAGCCGTTCTCATCCACGCGACGGATGGATTCCACCGCTTCGATCTGTTTCTCATTGGTAAGCAGGGCATGAGGGTTCATTTTGCGCTCCTTTCCGCTACAGCTTCTTCGTATTCTTTTTTGGTGTCGATGGTCAGACAGAGGATCAGCATCAGCACGGCAACCAGTGCGGGAATCCAGCCCAGAAGCGCATTGATGGTGTTCTGCGTCGCGACGCTCTGCAGTTTTCCCTCATCTGCCAGCTGAGCGGAGAATCCGGCAGCAGCGAGGGCGACCAGAAACAGTTTATCCACGACAGCTTCCGCGATCTTGGACGCCAGATTGTCTCCGGTGGACACCATGGTGTCCAGTCTTCTGCCGTTCTGCACCTCCACGATGTCGGAGATGGCGTTGCGGTTGGTGTTGAAAAGAATGAAGGTCATGGTCAGACCGATGCCGGCCGCTGCTGCGTTGATGAAACCGTTGACCATGTTATAGGGATTCAGGATAAAGGGGATCTTGCCCACGATCTGGACGACCGCAGCCACCGCCATAGTCTTCTTCCTGCCCAGCAGGGTATCGATCCTGGGCGTCAGAATGGAGAAAAGGATGGAGAAGACCAGATAAACGGCCATGACCGGTGTAGCCAGCGCGGAGTTATTCAGCACATAGGCGCAGTAATAGGTAATGGACGAAGTCAGCAGACAGGTGGATACGCCGTAGCTCATGATATAGAACATGTTGCGCACCCAGGACTTGCATTTGAACAGCATGCGATAGGTATCCACGATGCCGATCTTCTCCTCGTTTTCGGAGACCTGTTTCACGCGCTCCTTCGTCGTGAAATAGTGGATCAGGCATCCGGCGATGATGAGCGCGCCCATGAACAGGGCGGACCGGAAGATGGCCGGAGAATCGCTGGAATTGATGACCTTGTGATCCTTCAGTCCGCCGAACATCTTCACGATGAAGGGGACGGCTACCGCACCGATTCCGGAGCCAAGGCACCCGCCGAGGGAGCGGAAAGCGTTGATGGCTTTCCGGTCCGAGTCATCCGGAGACGCCAAAGCACCCATGCCGTTGTACGGAATGCCGCGGAAGGTGTTCGCGATCTCATAGAAGAAGAACATCACGAGGCCAAGAATGATGTCCCAGCGTTCGGAAACGTGAAAATCCGTGAAAAGAGAGACCATGCCCAACCCGTACGGCACAGCGATCCACAGCAGCCAGGGGCGGACGCGCTCCCCGGAGCGGAACCGCACGTTGTTCGCCCATACGGCGAGCAGCGGGTCGTTGACCACGTCCCAGATAGTGCCGATGACCGCCATGTTGGAGGCGGCGATCGGATCGATCAGAAGGATGGAGGTCAGGAAGAACTTGTAATAGGTGCTCTTGAAGTTGAACACGATGTTGGTCGAGGCGGAGAAACTCATAAAACCAAGTTTTTCTCCGAGTCCGACAAGCGATTTCTTTTTCTTTTCCATAGCTTTTACCCCTTTAAATGGTTAAAAGTAATTTTAGACCATAATGCCCAAAAAGAAAAGACCGCGGAATGTCCCATGGGATTGGGCATGCCGCGGTCCGGAAAAAACATAAAGATTCAGAAACCGAAATAGGAGACGGCGTTGTTGTAGCAGATGTCTTCCACGATCCGCTTCAGAAGCCGTTCATCATCCGGGTATTCGCCGTTTTCCACCCAGCGCCCGATGAGATTGCACAGGATGCGGCGGAAATACTCATGGCGCGGATAGGAAATGAAACTCCGGGAATCCGTAAGCATGCCGACGAAAGCGGAGAGAAGTCCCATGCTTGCGAGCGTTGTAAGCTGCTCTTCCATACCTTTACGGTTGTCGTTGAACCACCAGGCGCTTCCCTGCTGGATCTTCCCTCTGCAGGGGCCGTTCTGGAAACTGCCCATGACGGAGCAGATGGCAGCGTTGTCGTTGGGATTCAGGGAATAGAGGATCGTTTTAGGAAGTGCGCCAGCTCTGTCCATGGCGTCCATAAGTCCCGCCAACTCCGCGGAGGAACCATAGTCGTCAATGGCGTCTCCGCCAGTATCCGGGCCCAATGTCTGATAGAGGCCGGTGTTCAGATTGCGCTGCACACCGAAATGGAGCTGCATGACCCAGCCTTTGCGCGCATAGCCTTTTGCCAGTTCCAGAAGAAGCATGGTCTTAAACTGCAAAGCCTGTTCCGGATCCGCGGGTCTGCCGTTCAGCGCTTCCATGAGGATAAGATCAAGCTGATCTTCTGTCGCGGGACGGTACATCGCGTAAGGAAGAGAATGGTCCGAAAGGACGCAGCCCCGCGCTTCGAAATAATCCATACGTGTATCGAGAGCGCGGACCAGTCCGGAGAAACTGCGGATGGGGGAACCGGTAAGGTCTTCCAGACGGCGGATATAACCGCTGAATCCGGGAAGTTCCGGACACATCGCTTTTTCCGGACGCCAGGCGGGAAGGACGCGGAACCCGAGATCCGGTTCACGGGACAGCGCCTCATGATGTTCCAGCGTGTCTGCGGGATCGTCCGTGGTACAGACGACCTTCACATTGGACATACGGATGAACGATCTCGCGGAACAGGTCTTCAGTTTTTCATTGCACAGTTCCCAGACCTCATCCGCGTTCTCCGAGGTGAGATGGCCGGTGAAACCGAAATAGCGCCGGAGTTCCAGATGGCTCCAGTGATACAGCGGGTTGCCGATGGCGGTCTCAAGAGATTCTGCCCATTTCAGAAACTTTTCCCTGTCCGGAGCGTTTCCGGTGATGTACGCTTCGGGCACACCGTTTGCACGCATGAGACGCCATTTGTAATGGTCGCCGCCGAGCCAGAGCTGCGTGATGTTGTCATAATGCCGGTCTTCCCTGATCTCAAGAGGGGAAAGGTGGCAATGATAGTCCACGATGGGCATGTTTTCCGCCCAGTCATGGAACAGACGGCGTGCGGTGGGGGTCTCCAGAAGGAAATCCCGGTCCATGAATGCATTCATTTCAGTTCCTCCAGTGCCCGGCGCACAGCGCCGGGTCCTACAAGCATCTGCCCAAGAGCGGTGATAATTTTGCCGGACAGTCCGGCTTCGACGAGATCGACTCCGAAGAGATCGGTCCTGCGCAGCAGGGCCTCCAGATCTTTCTGCGAAGGATGACTGCCCAGTGAATAGGTACCCATGATACCGGTCAGTTCGGGAAGCATCGGGTCGGAAGGAATCTCGAAGCGTTTGCCGCGGTCATCGATCCCGGTGAGGTAACGCAGCCATCCGGCGAAAACGAAGGGAATATAGGTCAGACAGGAGAGATCCTGTCCTTTTTTCTGATAGGATTTCAGCGTCTCCCCGAAACGGACGGGAATCTTCTGAGAAGTGTCCATGCCGATACGCTGAGGCATATCAGGCATGAACGGGTTGGGCAGACGGACCTCCAGCACGGTCCGGAGGAATTCCTCCGGAGAGAGGATCCCGGGATCCGTGACCACCGGCAGACCTTCGTCATAGCCAACATGGCGGATGAGGCGGACAAGATCTTTATCCTCCATCTCTTTCCAGATCCGGTCGTAGCCCAGGAGACAGCCGAATATGGCGAGCGTGGTGTGCAGGGGATTGAGGCAGGTACCGACTTTCATTTTTTCAGTGCGGTCCACTGTGTCCCGGTCCGTGAAAAGGACACCGGCGCGGTCCCACAGAGGACGGCCGTTGGCAAACCGGTCCTCAATGACCAGATACGCGGTCTCTTCCGTGTTGACGAAGCAGTTCATATAATGATCAGCGGGAAGCAGATCCACCTCTTCTACACCGTCCAAACGCAGCATTTGCGATACGCCGCTGTCCGGTCTGGGCGTGATGCGGTCGATCATGGAGATGGGGAAAGAAACTGCAGTATTCAGGTAGTTCCAGAAACCCTCGTCCTGCCACGCGGAAGCGTAGGTGAGGATCCCGTCCCGGAGGATGTCCCCGTTGTGGGAACAGTTGTCATTGCTGCTGACAGTCAGGGGAAGCGCTCCTGCGCGGTACCTTGTGTACAGAAGAGCGGCGACCCTTCCGAGATAGCCCTCTGCTTTTTCCGGAGCACGGCTCAGATCCGGATCGTCCGGGCGGACCCGATAGCCTTTTTCCGTGATGGTGAAGGTGATGACCTGCAGAGAGGGTGAACGGAAGATCTCTTCCAGTCTGGCGGAATCGTCGATCCGCAGGCTTTCTGCCACGGAACCGACCACGCGTTTTTCCACAGAACCGTCCTTCTTGAGAGTGACGGCGATATGCAGGTCGTCCATCGGCCTATAATATGTATCCACCACGGAGGCGTCTCTGCCGCTGACAGCAATGACGCCGGTCTTCGTGATGCCCTGCTCGAGCAGTTCGTCGCAGAAGACTGCCTGGAAGGCGCGGAACAGGTTCCCGCTGCCGAAATGGACCCAGGAGGGTTCGTTTCTGGTCGTCCGGATCATCCGGTCGCGGTCATAGGAAAAAACAGAATAGCCTTTTTCCTCCCAGACGGCGCGATCCTTCACCACATCTTTCAGTTTCATTTGCGGTCTCCTTTCCGGATGGATTCCCAAAGTCCGCAGAGATATGCCGCGCCAAGCGCGCGGTCGTAGAGCCCGTAGCCGGGCATGGCGACCTCATCCCAGATCATGCGTCCGTGATCCGGACGGATGGGTCCTTCGAACCCGATGTCGTACAGCGCTTTCATGATCTCATACATGTCGAAAGAACCGTCTTCGGACAGATGCGCGGCTTCCTCGAAGTTGTCGTCGCTGTGGAAATACAGATTGCGCACATGAGCGAAGTGGACCCGCCCTTTCAGAGAACGGATCATGGCGGGCAGATCGTTCTTCCGGTTGGTGCCGTAAGAGCCGGAGCAGAAAGTAACACCGTTGTGCGGATCGTCCACCATCTTCATCATCCTCTGGATATTTTCCTGATTTGTGATGATGCGGGGCAGGCCGAACACACTCCATGCGGGGTCGTCCGGGTGGATGGCCATATTGATGTCATACTCTCGGCAGACCGGCATGATCTTCTCCAGAAAGTACTTCAGATTTGCGAACAGCGCCTCGCTGTCCACATCCCGGTAGAGATCGAAGAGTTCTTTCACTCTTGCAAGACGCTCCGGTTCCCATCCCGGCATGACCGAGCCGTTCATGTCGCCGGAAATGGATGTGAACATAGTCTCCGGATCCAGTGCGTCTACGGCCTGCTGCGTGTATGCCAGCACTGTGGATCCGTCCGGACGCAGACGCGCGAGTTCCGTGCGGGTCCAGTCGAAGACAGGCATAAAATTGTAGCAGACCAGATGGATATCTTCTTTTCCCAGATTCTCCAGCGTCTGAATGTAGTTGTCGATATAACGGTCGCGGTCGCCCTTGCCTGCCTTGATATCGTCATGGATGTTGACGCTCTCGATACCTGCCAGATGCAGACCGGCTGCTTCCACCTCTTCCTTCATGGCGCGGATCCGTTCGCGGGGCCACACTTCACCCGGCACCGTATCGTACAGAGTGGTGATGATTCCGGTAACGTAGCGTGTCTGCCGGATCTGTTTGAGTGTGACGGTATCCCATTTGGAACCGTACCAGCGCATCGTCATTTCCATTTTTATGTTTCCTCCTCAGCGACTTGTTTATACTTTTATGATGACAGAAAAATAAGTGCAGATTATTGGGAAAACTGCTAAAATTATTGCAAATCTTGCGATTGGAGGACGGATGGATGGAAAAAGAGCTCCGTTCCGCGTTCAATACCCGGCAATATCTACTCCGCAGTGACTACGAGATCTTCTTTTACAGCGACCGGACCATTTCCGGGATTCGGGATCACGCACATGATTTCTACGAGTTTTACCTGCTGATCTCCGGTGACGTGTCCATGGTGGTGGACGGGGCGGAATACCGCGTTTCACCCGGAAGTCTGATTCTGATACAGCCGGGACAGCAGCACCGCCTCATCAACCATGATCTGGAAGAGCCTTACGCGAGATATGTGTTCTGGATCACCGAGGAGTGCTACAGCGGACTGTGCGGGGAATATCCGGATCTGGGTTTTGCCATGTCCTGGGCAAAGACTTCCGGCTGCTGTGTCTGCCCGTTCACGCTGGCGCAGTTCGGCGACGTGCGCGCAGCAGTGACGGCGCTCATCCGGGAAACCCGCACGGAGCATTTCGGCAAAAAAACAGGGGAAGCCATCCTGGTACGGAAGCTTCTCCTGTCGGTGAGCAGGGCAGTCTATGAACAGTCGGTTGCCGGAAGGGAATCCGAGGCAATGGGGAGCCTTGTGGATCAGGCGGTCTCCTATGTTGAGGAGAATCTCGACCGGGATCTGTCCGGAGAGGAGATCGCGGCCGCGCTGTATGTCAGCAAGTTCCACATCGCGCATCTCTTCAGGGAGCAGACCGGGATGTCCCTGCATCAGTATGTCATGGCGCGGCGTCTGGAGACCGCGGCGGACGCGCTGCTCAGCGGAAGCGTACGGACCGCCTTTGAGGAGAGCGGATTCCGGGATTATTCCGCTTTCTATAAGGCTTTCACACGAAAATACGGCATGAGTCCGCGCATGTACAGACAGCGCATGCTAAACAGCCGGGAGCCGGAAAAGGATTAGACCGTGGCACGTCTTTCCAGTTCGGCTGCGTTCAGGATCCGGTAATTTCTCCCTTCTTTTGCAAGAATACCTTCCTCAACAAGACTCCGTATGAGACGAAGCAGATGCCGGTAGCTGGTGCTTACCGCAAAATTGATCTCGGTGAGAGGAGCCCGCACGACACCGTCCGGCGCGTTCTCCAGCAGATACGCGCAGAGACGCGTCTGCGCGTCCATGGTAAAGGCGGAGACATAGTTGTTGTTTCTGTACCACCAGAGCAATGCGGCATTATGTCCCAGTTGATAGGAGAGGGATGGATTGGTTTTGACCAGACGTTCGGCTGATGCATAGGGGAGTGCGAGGCACACCAGTTTTGTCAGCGCAACAACGGTATTGCAGGAATTCTCCAGCCCCATAAGCAGTTCCATGTCCCCCAGTGCGGAACCGGAACCGGCGGTTCCGAAGGACAGGATCTTTCCATCCGAACTGTAGGTCTGGATCCGAGCGGAACCGGAGACGAGGAAATAGAGCGCCCGGACCTGGAAGCCCTGTTCCAGTACAGACTCTCCCTTATTGAACTGAACAGGCGTGACCTGTTCTTTTTTGATGCCGTATCGGCGCAGCAGTTCTTCACCTTCCTCCGGGAATCTAATTTCGCGCATATGACTGCCTCCTTTGACTGTCTTAAATATGACATGTGTCATATTGATGGTCAAGCGTATTTGTTAAAATAAGATAAAAAGAAAGAATCATTCGCTGAAAATAGGTGAAATATGTCTCAGAAATTCTCTAATTCCGCCCGCGTGCGGATCTTCATGGTCTTCTGCTGCGTCATGATGTTCGCGTTTTCGCTGTCCAGTTCCATGTACAGCAGTCTTGCGCCGTTCATCATCAAGCACTATGGAATCTCCCTGACGGAATCCTCCCTGATCACCATCTCCTCCAGCATCGGCAACCTGCTGATCAATCTGATCATCATCCGCCTCGCCGACCGGTTCGACAAGGGACATCTTCTGGCAGTCCTGTGCGGTGTCCTGACCGTTGCGCTGATGGTCATCGGTACCGCTCCGGCAATGGGCGTCTTCCTTGTGGCGAACTGTCTGCAGGGGATGGTCGGCTACTGGGTCGACAACCTGACCACGGCGTATGTCAGTGATCTGTACGGCGAGCAGCGCGGCAGGTATATCGGCATCCTGTACACCCTGTTCGCGGTGGGCAGCGCAGTTGCACCGACTTTCAATACGGTAGTTCTGGAAGTCCTTGGAATGGACTGGTCCGGAAGTTATAAGATCTCGGGGTGGTTCTTCCTGCTTACGGCTGTTTCCTTTGCTGCTGTCCTGATTCTTGTCCGTCAGCCCGAGATGCAGACGGTGAAGCGCGAGGACCACGAGGATTCCAAACTCGCGATCTCCGAGATGATCCGCAGCAGAAATATGCTCGCACTCATCTGCTCCGGCGTTACCATGGCGTTTTATGGCTATTTTTCCGGCATGCTTCCGGTCTACTTCAGTTTCACGGCTCCCGACGTGTATACGACAGCGCTGCGCAATTTCATCCTGACCTGCTATACGGTGGGGCAGATGATCAGCCGGTTCCTGTATATCCCCCTGGCGCCGAGGCTCAATCCCATCCGTTATCTGCGGTTTCAGTCTCTGTTCTGCACGGTGTGCAGTCTGGTCTGCCTGATGGTCAACCGGCCTGTCGTCTGGATGATTCTGATGTTCTGCAGCGGTGTCATCAGCGGAAGCGCCTACACCATGACGGTGGTCCTGACCTGCGACGAGTATCCGGAGCATTCCTCCTCTGCCACGGCGGCGACCGGATTCGCTTCCGGAATCGCCTACCTGGTAGCAACGCCCATCATGAATCTGGTAGCGGACAATGTGTCCTTCTTCCTGGCGATGATCATTCCCATCGGATTTGGTTTTGCGACCTATTTTATCTACCAGTTCATGTATAAAGAGCACAGGGCTTGAAAGCGTCAAAACAGACAAAAAACGGAAACGGAATTCCCATAGAGTGTCAATTTACTTGCCGGTATCCGGGACGTAAAATAAGGATAGTAACAAATCAATACAGGAGGGAAATCATGAACAAAGACGAGAGTTTGTACATTGCAGGTCCGAACTGTTTCTGGCCGAGAGGCGGCAACAGTCTGCAGGCATACAGGGAGTATTCCCTGTTCCACGGTTTTAAGGTCGCTCTGCCCGGCGATCCCAAGCCAGCAGAAGAAAAGAAGGACCAGAAGCCCTGGGACGAAATGACCAAAAAAGAGCGTGGGGCGAATATCCTGAAGAACTGCGAAGTTTCCATGGATAATTCCACCGCGATCATTGCGAACCTGGACAACTACCGCGGATACAGCCCGGACGGCGGAACGGTCTTTGAGATCGGCATGGCTTACGCGAAGGAAGCGAAATGCTACGCCTATACACGCGACATCCGTCCCACCGGCGAGAAGTACACCGGCGTACGCTGGACTGCCGACGCCCTCATCGATGAGCGCGGCAACGTCGTCCCCAATCATGACCTGCCCTTCTCGGTGGATATTCTGGGTTCCTGCAAGGTCATTGAAGGCGATTATTTTGATGCCCTGAAGCTCCTGATGGCGGACATCCAGGAGGAATCCAAGGCAAAGGCGCGCCGTGCGAAACCCGCGGAGAAACTGTCCGTGGAACCCACGATGACCAGCGACAAGCCGATCGTCTATTTCTGCGATTTTGACCGTTACAGCGAAAAAGCGCCGGAGAAATACTCCGAAGTGAAGTCCCTGCTGGAGAAGTACGGTTTCACCCCGGTCGTCCCCACCGATCCGTGCCCCGGAGTGCCGGAGCTCGACTGCGGAGAAGACCGAATGGCGCAGGTTTACAATGAGTTCGACCGTTATCAGCAGCATGTGCGCAACTGTGATATCATTCTGGCTGACCTGAATGACTTCTACGGCTATGAGCCCAACGCCGACGTCTCTTTCGAGTGCGGCATGGCGTTCCAACTGCGCAAGAAGATGTACGCTTTCATGGACGATATCGGCCGCATGATCGACCGTGTCCCGAACAAAGGCGAGGAGAACGGGTGCAAGGACATCAACGACATGGGCGTCGAGAACTTTGACGCGCCGGTCAACCTGATGTTCGGCTCTTCCTTCAAATTCCTGGACGGAACCATGGAAGACGTGATCCGGAAGATGGCGGAAGATCTCAAGGCATAACCATGTAAACAAAGAGCGGGAGCTGGCGGTTCCCGCTCTTTTTGAAAAGACAAGGAGAACTGAAACGATGATCCATGAGGAACACCTGTACATCGCCGGGCCATCCTGTTTCTATCCCAGAGGCAGCGTGGTGTGGAGGAGCTACAGAATGGAGGCGGAATTCCGCGGCGCGGTCGTGGAACTGCCGAACGACAACTGGGAAAACGTCCCCGGAGACAGCATCGAAGAGAAGATCATCAACAACTGCGATATCTCGATGCGCAAATGCACGGCGGTCCTTGCAAACCTGGAATACCACAGGGGATTCATGCCGGATGCGGGCACGGTCTTTGAGATCGGCATGGCGTACGGACTCGGGCTGAAATGTTACGCCTACACCCGGGACAAACGGCCGATGGGCGTCAAGTACATGGGCGGCACTTATGATTTTGAAACTATCAGCGACAAGGACGGGGAATTGATCGAGAATATGGATCTTCCCTTCTCCGACTGTCTGGTGGGGTCCTGCAAGATCGTGGAAGGCAATTTCTCCGATTGCCTGCGCACTTTCATGGAAGACGTGGAAGAGGAGAGCAAGGCGAAGGCGGTGCGAGGACGTACCGAGACCTTTGAAGCGCCGGTGAAGCATCCAGGCGTCACCGGAAAGCCGGTGGTCTATCTGGGCGACTGCCGCAGAGGCCGTCAGGCAGAGAAACGCCACGCGGAGATGAAACGGATCCTGGAGAAGTACGGCTATGAGGTCTACACCCCCAGCGATCCCAACCTGCACGTGCCGATGCTCCAGCAGTCCGACGATCCCTATACCAGAGCATACAACCGCTTCGACCACTATCAGCAGCATGTTCGCGACTGCGATATCTATCTCGCGGTCCTGGACGATCACCGCGGCTACGAGGTGGACAGCGATGTGGCGTTCGAATCCGGCATGGCGTACATGCTTGACGGAAAGAAGATGTTTGGATACATCGAAACGCCCTTAAGTATGGCGGAACGCACCTGCTCCGTTCAGGGAGAAGGGGACAGTCCGCTGGATATCAACGGCTGGTCGACGGAAGCAAACGGATATCCGGTCAACATGATGTGGGGCGGCACCAAACTGTTCCGCGGCATGGACTTTGAGGAAGCGGTCCGGCAGATGACCGCGGAACTGAACAAGGAGGCGGAACAATGATCAAGGATGAGAGGATCTACGTTGCCGGTCCGATCTGCTTCTTCCCGAGAGGCGGAGAGATCTGGCAGTCCAGAAGGAAGGAAGCCCAGTATTACGGCTTCACGGTCACACTGCCGAACGACAACAAGCGCCCGCCAGCCCAGAGCAAGGAACATGGCGCATATCTGACGCTGAAGAACTGCAGGGACAGCATCGCGCAATCCACCGGCATCGTCGCGGACCTGGAGAACTTCCGGGGCAGCGAGCCGGACGGCGGCACCATCTATGAGATCGGCATGGCGTATGGCCACGACTGCCGCTGCTACGCGTTCACCAGAGACAAACGCCCCATGGGTGTCAAATACAATGCCGGTACGTTCACGGACGGCGGTATTCTGGATTTCAAGGGCAGGAAACTGCCCCATATCGAACTGCCATTCGGTGTCTGTGTACTCGGCGCATGCAAGGTCGTGGAGGGAACGTTTTCCGACGCGCTTCACGCCTACATGTACGATCTGGAAGAGGAGAGCAAAAAGAAGGCGATGCGCGGCTATGCCCTGAAAAAGGATCCGCCGAAGCAGACGGTTCCGCGCGGCTCCCGTCCCATCGTCTACGTGGCGGATATCTTCCGGTATGAAGCGGACGCGGCAGAAAAATACGCGCGCATGAAAGAGGTCCTGGATGCGCATGGCTTTGACGCTTTTGTGCCTACCGATCCCGCGCCGGGCGTTCCGGTACTGGAAGATACGGGCGATCCCATGGAGATGGTCTACAACCAGTTTGACCATTATCAGCAGCATGTCCGAAACTGCGACATCATCCTGGCGAACCTGAGCGACTATGAAGGGTTCGAACCCTCCAGCGATGTGGCATTCGAGTGCGGAATGGCGGACCAGCTGGGAAAGAAACTGTTTGCCTGGATGGAAGACGGCAGAAATATGGTGGAGCGCATTCCCAGTCATGAGAATCCGCAGGGCAGGATGCTGGACGCCAACTCTTACAGTGTAGAAAACAATAACGCACCGATCAACCTGATGTTCGGCGCATCTTTCAGGATCTTCGGCGGAGACTTTGACAATGCGGTGGAAAAGATGGCGGAAGCCCTTTCCGAGGTGAAAGAATGATCGAGGAATTCGTATTCGGCAGAAACAGCGCGGACGAGATCGTCCGTGCATTCCGGATCCGTGCGGAGGATGGTTCGTCTGTTACGCTGCTTACCTGGGGCGCGACGATCCAGAGCCTTGTGATCCCTACGGAGAACGGCCCGCTGGACGTGGTCCTGGGCTATGACAGCATCGAACAGTACGAAAAAGGCACCTGTTATCTCGGTACCGTTGTCGGGCGTGTGGGCAACCGCATCGGCGGCTCTGCTTTCACGGTGGACGGAAGGGAATATCACGTCACACCCAATGAGCGGGGCAACTGCCTGCACGGCGGCGCAAGAGGTCTCAGCAGAAAGAACTGGGACGGAAAGGCAGAGGGCGATTCGGTCGTTTTCACGGTGCGTTCCGCTGACGGTGAAGAGGGCTTCCCCGGCGATTTCACCGCGCAGGTGCGGTATACGCTGAAAGACCGTGTCCTGTCCATCGAATATGAAGCGCAGGTCAGCGCACCGTGCCCCGTGAATCTGACGAGCCACGGCTATTACAACCTCAACGGAGCGGGATCCGGTACGGTCCTGGATCATGAGATGCAGGTGGACGCGTTCGGAGTCACCGAAACGGATGCGGCACTGATCCCGACCGGGGAGATCATCCCCGCGGAAGGAACGCCATTTGATTTCCGCCGGAGCAAGCCGATCGGCCGTGATCTGGATGAGTCCTATGCGCCGATCGGATACGGCAAAGGTTATGATCACAACTTCTGCCTGAACGGAACCGGCTTCCGCAGGGCGATGACCCTGAAGGGAGACCGGACGGGACTAGAGATGGAAGTGTGGACGGACCTGCCCGGTATCCAGATCTACAGTTCCGGTGCCTATCCGGATGAACCGGGAAAAGGAGGAAAGACCTACGGCCGTTTCTGCGCAGTGGCATTGGAGACCCAGAATTATCCCGACGCAGTGAACCAAGCATCGTTCCCAGAGAGCGTCCTGCGTCCCGGAGAGACCTACCGTACCAGAACGGAGTACCGGTTCCTGTGATGAAGGAAGAAACGATCCTCATCCGAATAGGAGAGCGGGAGATTCCGGTTCGGCTGTTGCGCAGGAAAGTGCGGGGCATGACGCTCCGTATGGCGAAAGACGGCAGTGCGGTGTTCACAGTGCCTTTAATGACGTCCCGCAGTACAGCGGTGCAATTCCTTCAGCAGCATGTGCGCTGGCTGGCGAAGCACACAGGCACGCGCTCGTTTTTCGGACTCCCGGAAGAACTTCGTACAGGCGACCGTGTTCTCTACCTTGGCAAAGAGATGCCGGTACAGGTCGAGACAGGTAATAAAGCACTGCTCACGGAACGCGATGGTGTCCTGATCATAAAGTGCCGCGGCGCGGCAGATCCCCGAAAAGCTGCAGACGCCTTTGAACGGGAACTGCGTCGGATCGCGCAGGTACTGTTCGATTCGATGCTGGACAGATATTATCCCGTCATCGCCTCAAAGTATCCGAGGCCGGAAATCTCAGTGAAGAAGATGACTTCCCGTTGGGGAAGCGCCACGCCCGCCAAGGGACACATCAGCCTGAACCTCTATCTGATGAAAGCTCCCGTATCCTGCATCGAATCGGTGGTCCTCCATGAGGTTGCCCATTTTCTGCAGATGAATCACGGGGACGCGTTCTACCGGATCGTGACAGGCGTCATGCCGGATTATTGGGAACGCCACCGGGAACTGACCCGGCTTGGGAAAACATAAACAGCAAAGGAGAGGATCTCCCGGAAGGGACGGTCCTCTCCGTGTATCGGGGAATGCCGGTTCACGTTCCGGCACCTGATTTGGTACAATGAGAAAAAAAGACAGGAAGGATGCGGAATGAGCGGATTCGGACGCTTTTATCTGGACAAAGAAAAGGATATGGTCGTCGATCTGGAAATGCAGGGAGAGGACCTGTTTTTCACTCTGCGCACGCCCAACCATAAGAGCGGCAACCTGATCCGGAACTTTGCGAAAGTCTGCGGACTTTCCCTGAGCCGTGAAGAGAACGGTTACTATGTCATCCGGGGAGTAGTTCCTTGTTATGTGGATGAGCAGAACCGGACGATGTATCTTTTTCGTCTGGGGGATACCAGAACGGCGACGATCTGGCCGGACGGGCGCATCGAAATGCGCGCCCGCGTCCCCGCCATCGCCAAAACGCTGATGAGCCAGACCAAGGACTACCGGCTGAATCTGCGCAGCACCGTGGTTAAGACTTATATTCCTGCCCGCTGGAAGTTCAGGACAGATCTCCATTCCCACATGAACGCGAATCTTTCTCCGGACATCCTGATCGCTTTGGGGATCATGCACCAGATCCGGTATTCCCTGTACTATGTGAAAAAACTGGGGCTGAAACTGCCTGCTTCTCTGGAGGCGGAAACGATGGAAAAGCGCCGCCGTGTGGCGGAGCAGTACCATGACAGCGGACTGACAGGAAAGTACCTGGATCGTCAGATCGATGACCACACACAGCTGAATTTTGCCAGACTCATCCTGACAGAGCCGGAAGAAAGTCTGGAGAATCTCGCCAGGATCCGGGCCTCCCTGTCCATCCTGAAGGATTCCCAGGCAGTATTTACCAATCTGGAGAAGGTCTATCTGTACCGGTACGTATTTGCCAAGGGTATCCCTTCGGAGGAATCGGAACGTATCGAGGTTGGGATGGATGACATCGCGCGGATACCGGATCCGGACATTACAGCTGCGGCAATGCAGATGCTGGTGGACCGCATGCACCCCGTCTATGCGTCAAATACGCTGTTCGAGGACAAACTGCTCTGGACCGCTAGGACGTATGCCGGTCAGGGGATCCTGTATACCGAGATCTCGGATACCACGCTGGTGAAAAAAGAAGGCGCGCCTGAGATGCTTGCCCAGGTGCACCGCGTCATGCCGTCGGTCTATGAAGAAACCGGTGTGCGCATCCGGTTCCTTGCAGCAATCCGGCGCATTCCGCTGACGATCCGGAAGGACCGCATCGAGGCGGGTGACTATTTCAGCGGGAATATCCAGACACTGCGCGCGGTTGCGTGCGATCCCTATGTGGCCGGCAGCGACATTGTCGGTGAGGAAATCAACGATATCCGGGATCTTGCCCCGGTTATCGAGCAGCTCGTGCGGATCACCCGGGAAGAACCGGACTTTGTACTCCGCATTCATGCGGGCGAGAACGATGCCCTGAGGGACAATGTGGTCAACAGCATCCGCCTGATCCGCGGCGCACTGGCCCCGGGACAATCCATGCCGTCGGTTCGGATCGGACACGGACTTTATACGCCCAGACTGAATACGGTCAAGGGACGCCAGCTGCTGAAGGACCTCAGAGAAAGCGGTACGGTCCTGGAATTCCAGATCACATCCAATGTGCGTTTGAACAATCTGAGCAGCGTGAAATCCCACCCGCTTCGCCGGTATCTGGATGAGGATGTCCTCTGCGTTCAGGGTACAGACGGCGCAGCGATTTATGGGACTTCACCCATTGACGAACAGCTTGCGCTGGAAAGACTCCTTGAACTCAGCGATGAAGAGATGCGCCGAATGGCTGAGACCGACCACCGCCTGTGTGAAGAAGGTGTTGCTGTCTTCAAACGTAAAGAGGAACGCTGGAAGAACACATATGATTGCAGCCCTGCCGATGTTGCGGACCTCTATCGCGAACGGATCCGCAGAGAAGAAAACGGTGGCTCTCTGCTCTTTAACGGAGGGAAAGGTCTTCTGACACAGGAAGTTCTTCAGGACCGGATCCGGGAACTGCCTCCGGACGGGATGCCCGTAGTGGTGATGGGCGGCAGTTTCAACAGTGACGCGCACCGGACCGTGGTCCGGGAAGATCTTGCCGGAATACTGGACGGCATTTTGGATCGGGGAGATCCGAAGAAAATCTTCTTCGTGATCGGCCACCGGCTGACCGGCTATGAACGGGAACTGCTGCGCAGGAATAACGGCAGATTCAAGGTGTATGTTATGGCTCCTGCTGTGATCAGCATAAGAGAGGAACGTGTGCTGCGGCGCTGCGGCGCAGGGATCCGGGTCGCCATTACAGCGGAATCCATGGGCATTTACAAGAGCATCGCATACGAAGTGTTCAAACGGCGTCCGGCCGTCCTGCTGGCATTCGACGGAAACAGTGCCGGCGGAAATATGATTCAGGAAGCGAAAAACAGCAAATATCCCTGCAGGATCTTCGTGAACCGTCGTTCCCGCTCTCTGCAGGAGAAAGCGGATCTGCTGAAAGGATATGTCACGCTGTTCGGTCCTGAGGATCCGGTGGCGGAAGAGATCCTGCGGATGTCGGAGGAAGGCGTCAGCAGAAGATAGCAGAGCGGTCCGGAAAAGAAGGATTCCTGACGAGAGGGTAACTGATGGACAGGCTGAAAGAGTTTAAGAATTCAAAAGAGAGATTTCTGCTGCTTCGCGCGGGGAACATCCTTCTTTGGATGTTCGTGGTCACTACGGCTGCTGCGGTCTTGCACTATGTGCCTGTTGCGTACCGCGCATTCATCGAACGGAACGCTTCATTGCTGCGCGGTCTGCTGCCTGTTGCGGCTGCAGAGTTCATCCTGTTCTGGATCGGGATCATCATCGTCTATGTGACTTCCGGTCAGCTTGGCATCCGGACCCGCGTTCTTGGGGTCGTGTTCGGTATGGTTCCGGTCGCGAACCTGATCATGCTGTTCCTGATCCTGCGCATCACCGGAAAAGAAGCTGGAACCGAACTCGCACGATGCAGACTCAACAGGGAACGCGAGGCGGAAAAACTGTGTCAGACCAGATACCCGCTGCTGATGGTGCACGGCGTTTTCTTCCGTGATTCCAGGCATTTCAATTACTGGGGCAGGATTCCGGATGAACTGATGAAAAACGGCGCCACGATCTATTACGGAGAACACCAGTCTGCGGCGAGCGTGGACGACAGCGCAAAAGAACTGGAACAGCGGATTCTGCAGATCGTCAGGGAAACGGGATGTGAGAAGGTGAACGTTATCGCCCACTCCAAAGGCGGTCTTGATATGCGTACAGCCATCGCGAAGACATCCGCTGCTCCTTATGTCGCGAGCCTCACTACGGTGAACACACCGCACCGCGGATGCGAATTCGCAGATTATCTGCTGAACAAGATTCCGGAATCGCAGCAGCAATCTGTCGCAAGCGCATACAATCTTGCCGCTTCAAAACTCGGCGATACCGATCCGGATTTCATGTCTGCCGTTAGGGACCTTACCTATGAGTCGTGCAGCAGGCGTAACGAGACCGTAAAGGATGTCGAAGGCGTCTATTACCAGTCTGTCGGTTCCGTGCTGTCAAAGCCTTCCGCCGGTCAGTTCCCCCTGAACATGACCTACCATCTCGTCAATCTGTTCGACGGGAAAAACGACGGACTCGTCGGCGAAAAGTCCTTCCCGTGGGGAAGCAGTTTCCTGATGCTTTCAACGCCCGGGAAACGCGGTATTTCGCACGGCGATATGATAGACCTGAACCGTGAGAATTTTGACGGTTTCGATGTGCGTGAATTCTATGTCCAGCTGGTCTCGGATCTGAAACGGAAAGGCTTCTGAAAGACCGGACAACGAATAATGGCAAAAGGAAAAGAGAGGATCGTCCGTTCAGACGGTCCTCTCATTATATTCAGTGTGATTCAGTTCTTCCGGTTCTCCGGCAGAAGAGAAGTGGCGTCTTTCTTTGCTTGATACTTTGCCTCTTCCTCTTCCTCGAGGATGCGGTACGCGACTTTTCCCACGAGCGTCTTGGGAAGTTCCTCACGGAACTCGATCTCTCTGGGCACCGCGTATTTTGCGATATTCTTGCGGCAATAGGCAAGGATCTCTTCCTTGGTCTCAGCGGAGGGCTCGACGCCCGGCTTGAGCATGATAAACGCCTTGACCGCATGCATCCGATAATCATCCGGCACGCCGACGACACAGCTCATATGGATCTTCTCGTGGGCATCCAGGATGTTCTCGATCTGCGCCGGATACACGTTGTAACCGGAAGTGATGATCATTCGTTTGGCGCGGCCGCGGAAGAAAACGAATCCGTCTTCATCCATGAAGCCGAGGTCTCCCGTATAGACCCAGGTCAGTCCGTCCTCATGTTTGCGCAGCGTCTGGGCGGTCTCTTCGGGGTTGTCGATATACTCCATCATGACGGTGGGACCTGCCAGCAGGATCTCTCCTTCTTCACCGAGAGGCAGTTCCTCGTCGGTGCCGGGCTTGACGATCTTGATATAGGTGTCGGGGAAGGGCAGTCCGATACTGCCTTCCTTTGCCATCTGGGTGGGAGTCAGGCAGCAGGCCGTGACGGTCTCGGTGGTGCCGTATCCTTCCCGGATCTGGATGGTAGCGTTGTGATCGTAGAGGAATTTGTCAAATTTTTTCTTCAGTTCCACAGAGAGGGAGTCGCCGCCGGAGAAGACGCCCTTGAGGCAGCTCAGATCCGCTTTGTTCAGGGAGGGGAGCCTCAGTAGCGCTTCATAGAGGGTCGGAACACCGGCGATGAAGTTGCAGCGGTATTTCACGATGTCGCGGGCGTAGGTCTTGGCGGTAAAGCGGGGAACAAGGATGCAGGTTCCGCCCGATTCCAGCATGGTGTGGATGCAGACGCCGAGACCGAAGCCGTGGAAGATAGGCATGGCTGCCAGCATCTTGTCTCCGGGACGGAACATCGGGTTGGTCGCGATGACCTGCCTGCCCAGCGCGTTGAAATTCAGGTTGCTCAGCAGGATGCCTTTGGTGGTGCCGGTGGTGCCGCCGGAATAAAGAATGACGGCGGGATCTGCGCCTTTGCGTTCCACTCTGTAATTCCAGAAACATTTTCGGCCGAGCTGCATGAACTCGTTCCAGCGGATCACTGGCGCATCCGCGGGGATCTTCTTGATCTTGCGCCCCTCGGTGAGCATATAACCGGCGCGCACAGGGCGGGAAAGCTCGTCTTTGACGCTGGCGATGACTACATTCACTACGGTTGGCGTATTCTGCCGGATCGCCTCAAATTTGTGATAGAACTGATCGAGAGTGACGACGGTCACGCTTCTGGAGAAGTTCAGGTAATGCTCGATCTCTTTCTCAGCGGAGAGAGGATGGATCATGTTTGCGATGGCGCCGACCAGGTTCACCGCATAGAACAGATATACGCCCTGCGGGCAGTTGGGCAGCGCAATGGTGACGCGGTCGCCCTCGCGGATGCCGATCGTTCGAAGTGATTTCGCACAGTTCTCGATATTCCGGATCATCTCTTTATAAGTGGTTTTGCGTCCCATAAAGAGCAGAGCGGTGGCGTCCGGGTACTTTTCCGCAGTCTCTTTCACGGCATCGAACAGGGAATAATCCGGATAATCCAGATGGGCGGGCACGTCGCCGAAATTCTTGAGCCAAGGAGTCCTGACTTGGTTCTTGTTCTCACTCATGCGTGATTTCCTCCAAAATAAAACCGGCGTGTGCCGGGGATAATCTGATCGAAGCGCCGGAGAAAGCCGGCTCTAACTTATATATACTATAGTATTTTTGCTTTTACGTCAATTTTCGGAATGCAGAAAAGGGTGCCGAACACAGAAAAAGAGGATATAATGAGTGCGAAACAAATGAGATGAAAAACATTCGACAGACAGGAGGATAAAAATATGAATGCTACCCTTCAGCACAGATGCGACCTGCTGATCGAGAACTACAGAATCATGAGCGAACGGGGGACTTTCGGCTCTTCCTATGAATTGCTTGCCGCAGCCGGACTGTACATGGCGGCAGACAGCGTAGCCGATCCGGAGCGGTTGACAGCTGCCCGGAATATCATCAAGTCCAGCGTGGGCATTTTCTCGGATTTCCGCGGCGTCATGGAGTATGTGCTCCGTGCGAAGATGGCGATGACTGAGGATCCGCAGGGCTATTTCGATACGCTCCGGGCAGTATACGATCTGATCAAGAACGGGGTTTTTGCCACCAGTTTTGATGTGATCGCCGCCATGATTCTCACGGATTCCCGCAGTGCGGATTACACGACGCTCGCAGAAAACATGAAAGCCATTTACAAGCAGATGCAGAAGACGCACAAATTCCTGACGAGCGAAGCGGATCGGCCGTTCGCCGCATTGATGGCAACATCCGGAAAACATCCGGAGGCTGTTGCCGCACGGGCGGAAGCGATCTTTCAGAGCCTCAAGGGAAGACTGAGGGTGGGAATGGATACCAGACAGACTATTGCCAATATCCTTGCGCTTTATGACCGCCCGGACGAGGAAATGTGTGAGCGGATCTGCTCGCTCAATACGTTGCTTCGCAATGCCAGAAGGTCTTTCGGGACCGATTCCTATGCATCGATACTCGGTATTCTGGCGGATACGGATCTTTCCGCAGAGGAACTGGCGACAAGGCTCTTCGATGCGGAGGATTATCTGCGCAACAGCAAGCCCTTCAAAGGTCTTTTCGGCGCCAGTACCGGATCCCGTCGCATGATGGCTGCGCTGTGCGTCATGAGTGACTGCAATACGAAGGAGAATGCCCGTTCCGCAATGATAGGGACGTCGGTCCAGATCACTGTCAGCATTATGGTCCTGATGTTCATCATGATCTCTGCGGCTTCTTCCACGCACTGAGGCAAAAACAAATAAAGAGACCGTGCTGCGTATCTAAGCCGCACGGTCTTTTTGATGGTTAAAGTCAGTTTTTCTTCAGACAGACTGCAAAGAATCCTTCATATTCCGCATCAGGACAGACAAGGAACGCGCCGGGCACTTCGCAGGGAAGCAGATGTCCAGAAAGATCCGGCTCGGAGCGGGCAATGACAGAAAGCGTTCCTTTTTCCAGGAAAGGAAGGATCACGCGCTCATTTTCTTCCGGAAGAACGGAACAGGTGGAATAGACGATGATTCCACCCGGCTTGACCAGACGGACGGCTTTCCGAAGGAGTTCGGACTGCAGGCGTGCAGAGTTGCGGACCAGTTCCGCGGAAAAGGCACGGCTGGTCTTCGGATCCGAGGTAAGCACTGTGCCGCTGCCGCTGCACGGCGCGTCCAGAAGGATCTTGTCAAAACGCAGGTGATCGTCCAGTTTCCGCGCATCCTGCTGCAGTACGGGGACACGGGTCGCACCCTGTCGCTGCAGATTATAGCGAAGCCGATCCGCACGGATCCGGTCTTTCTCCACCGCAGTGATGTTGGATTTTCCACCGGAGAGGGATGCTAACTGTGTAGTCTTTCCGCCCGGAGCGGCACACATGTCCAGGATGTCTTCTCCCGGAAGGGGATCCAATAGGACAGGCGGGATCATGGATGAGAGACTCTGAAGATACAGATGCCCGTCAGTGTAAGCGGACATGGCGCGGATCGCGTTCTCCTGTCCGGACGGGATACGGAACGCATCCGCGTACCAGGATACGGGACGGACCGGGATGCCGGCGTTTTCCAGTTCGGAGCGGAGACCGTCCGCGGTCTCTTTCAGCCGGTTGACACGCAGTGTGGTATCCCGCTTGGCTCCAAAGCCCTGCAGGATCCGTTCCGCGTCGTCCGGGTAACGCGTGGTCAGAAGGTCTCTGAGGACCTCCGGGATCTGTTCCGTCATCTGAAATTATCCTCCAGAAATGTCAGGAGCCGCGACTGGAGGCCCCTCGGAAGAACGCCGTCGCTCAGCGGATAGCATGCTAGAACGCGGGAGATCAGTTCGTCCTCGGTATAGATCTGCATCTGCTCGATCCCCGCTTCTTTCGCGGCGACTTCCAGCGCGCTGATCAGCAGATCATAATAGTCATTGCCGCCCGCTTTGGCGCGAGAAGCGATCTTGGGAAGGATCTTTTCATTGATCTCCCGCAGTGTGGCTTTCGAACCAGAGGAGGAGAGAAAGGTCTCCGTGAAAGTGAGCAGCAGGCTGTAGGCATTCTCTTCGGAATAGGAGCGGTCGATATAGTAGTCTTTTCCGGCAAGCCCGTAGAGCAGACGCATTCCGTCGTAGTAACCGGTGCGAAGGTTCTGTTCGGACTGTTTCGGATCGAATTCCAGCACGGTGCCGATATATGCCCGTGGACTCACTTCATAGAAGTTGGTTTCCTCAGGGAGATCTACTTTCCGTTTTACACCCACGGCGTTGCAGCTGACGCCGATGATGTCACGGTATCCGTTCTCTACGAGCACATGGACCGGCATCACATCCATAAAGCCGCCGTCAAGATAACGTTTCCCGCCAAGTTTCTCATTACGGAATACAGGCAGATAAGCGGAAGCAAGCAGCATATCATAGAGTTCGCCTTCCGGAATGTCGCTGGCCCGGAGTTCCAGTTCCTTCTTATCATCCACTGAACAGGTCACGATGTAATAAGCCAGAGAAGATTCCCTGACTTTCTTTTCATCGATGACTCTGCGCATAGTCTCCCGCATGGGATCGATGTTGAGGCCTTTTCCCTGGATCGCCTGCCGGAAGAACTCCGCAGCCTGTTTCAGGTCCAGATCACTCAGGTCTTTTTTTGATAGTTTGTCCAGGATTACGGGGTCAGCATCCATAACGTCCCTGTAGGACAGCTGTTTCCAGATCTCCTTAGCACGCTGCAGTTCTCCTGTGGCGACAAATGCGCCGTTCATTGCACCGATAGAAGTACCAGATACGGCGGTGATGGAGATACCGGCCTGAACGAGGGCGTCCCACACTCCGATCTCATATGCGCCCCTTGCGCCGCCGCCCGCAAGAGCAAGGGCATACGGTCGGTTACGGTCAAGTTTCAGTTCCATATAACGGAGATCCTTTCTTTCTGATCTTACTCATTGTATCACAGAATCAACGGCGCACGTCGGTTGGAGTTTATGACAAACAGAAAAAGGAAGGGCACAGTGTTGTTGTAGAAACACACAAAAATACGTGCCTGCAATCGTGCATTATTGCCAAACCGATATGTGTGATATATAATGAGGCAAGCAATTTGCTAAATTAATACGTATATATTACGTATATATAAAGACGAGGAGAAACAATGGACGAGAGATTGGTAGAACTCATCAAGACCGCAAGCGGCGGCACAGTGGAGATCACGCCGGACACCAACCTGGCACTGGATCTTGGACTGAAGAGCATCGACCTGCTTGAACTGGTCACTGACGTCGAGGATACGTTCGGAATCGAAGTGTCTGACGATGCGGTGGAGAGTATTCACACCGCCGGAGAACTGGACGCTTACATCAAGGAAATGACTAAATAACCTGGAAAAAGACTGGCTGCGCCTCACAGAACAGTGGGGCGCTTGACATAACAGCATATTCTGTGCTGACAGACAAAAAACAAGGAGCAAAAACAATGAAGAAACTCATCAGTATTCTTGTGATTCTCGTTCTTGCGCTTGGCCTTGTTTCCTGCGGAAACAGCGGCGCAAAGGATTCGGATATCGATAAGATCAAAAAGGAAGGCGTCATCCGCATCGGTATGGAGTGCGATTACGCACCTTTCAACTGGATGGTCACAGATCCCACCGAGACTTCCGAGAAGATCCAGAGTGGCGGTTACGCTGACGGATATGATGTTTATTTCAGCCGTCTCATTGCTGAGAAACTCGGAGTGGAAGTGGAAGTCGTCAAGCTGCAGTGGGAGGGCCTTACCCTTGCGCTGGAAGCCGGCACTATCGACCTGATCATTGCAGGTATGTCCCCCACGCCGGAACGCCAGGTGACTGTAGATTTCACGGATCCCTACTATGTCGGCGATAAGTGCATCATCGTGCGCGCGGACAGCCCCTATCTCAGCGCGACTTCTTTGAGCGATTTTTCCGGTGCGACCGTGACCGCCCAGTTGAATAACGCTTTCGGCGACTTGATCGATCAGATCCCCGGTGTCAACAAGGTCCTGCTTTACGACAGCACCCCCCGAATGGTGGAAGCAGTCAAGGCCGGCGAAGTTGACGGTTTCGTGGATGAGGTCTCTGTAGCGATGAGTGTCGTCAACGCCAACCCCGATATGTCCTATGTGGTATTTGCCGAGGGACAGGGCTTCGAAGTGGACGAGAGCGACGCGGTCAACGCAATCGGCTGCCGCAAGGGAAGCGATCTGGTCGCCTTCATCAACGACATCCTGAAGGACATCTCCCAGGATGACCGCAACGCGATGATGGCAAAGGCGGTCGTGGAGCAGCCCAACAACTGATTAATCGGAAAGGAAGGCTTTTCTGCACATGCCTTCGACCTTTTTGGAATGGATCGTCTTTCTGTGGCGGGAGTATTCGCCCCTGCTGCTGAAAGGCGCATGGACATCCCTCTACCTTGCTTTCCTCGGGACCGGAATCGGTTTTCTCGTGGGACTGCTGGTAGCGATCATCCGGACGATCCCGGATCCACCCCGGACGAAAGCGGTGTCCTTCTGGTTGCTGCGCGCAGTGAAACTGGTCTGCGCGGCGTATATCGAAGTATTCAGAGGCACGCCTCTTATGGTGCAGGCCATGGTCATCTACTATGGCCTGCTTCGCTTTGCCTCTGTGAAACTGCCCCTTATCGTTGCCTCCATGCTCATTGTGGGGATCAACACCGGAGCGTATATGGCGGAGATCATGCGCTCCGGGATCATCTCGGTGGATAGGGGTCAGACAGAGGCGGCCATGTCGTTGGGCATGTCCCACTGGCAGACCATGCAGGCCGTCATTCTGCCTCAGGCTATCCGGAACGCCCTTCCCTCTGTGGGAAACGAACTGGTGGTGAACGTAAAGGACACTTCCGTTCTGAACGTTATCGCAGTCTCAGAACTGTTCTTCGTGGCCAAATCCGCATCCGGCACATACCTCAAGTATTTCGAGGTCTATACCATCGTAGCGGTCATGTATCTGATCATGACCATGTTCCTTTCCCGGCTGCTTGCCAGACTGGAGAAACGGATGGACGGGCCATCGGAATTCGAGGCTTTTAATCCGGAGAAGGAGGGAAAGAATGGCTGATCCCATTATCCGTGTGGAACACCTGGAAAAGCGTTTCGGAAATACAGAGGTCCTGAAGGACATCAGTTTTGAGGTGTTTCAGGGCGACGTGGTGAGTATCATCGGCGTCAGCGGCACAGGAAAAAGCACCATGCTGCGCTGCATCAATCTGCTGGAGCAGCCATCCGGAGGCAAGATCTTCTTCCACGGAGAGGATATCCAGTCCCCGCATTATGATCTGGCACATTACAGAGCAAGCGTGGGCATGGTCTTCCAACAGTTCAACCTTTTCAACAACCTTTCTGTCCTTGAGAATTGCGTGAAGCCTCAGATGATGGTGCTCAAACGCAGCCGGGAAGAGGCGGAGAGCAAAGCAAAGGATTATCTGGACCGGGTCGGCATGCTGCAATACTGCAACGCCAGGCCGGCGCAGATCTCCGGCGGACAGAAGCAGCGTGCAGCAATTGCACGTGCCTTGTCCATGGACCCGGAGGTGATCCTGTTCGACGAGCCGACTTCAGCGCTTGATCCCGAGTTGATCGGAGAAGTGCTGGACGTTATGAAACAGCTGGCTTCGGAAAGCGGACTGACTATGCTGGTGGTCACGCACGAGATGAGTTTCGCGCGGGACATTTCAAAGCGCGTGATCTTCATGGAAAACGGCGAGATCGTGGAAGACGACACGCCTGACGTAATCTTCGGAAATCCGAAGATGCCCAGAACGCGGGAATTTCTCAACAGGATGCTTTCAAGAGATTGAGCGGATGCCCCGGACAAACCGGGGCTTTTCTTTTCACAGGAGTTTTCGAAAAAATGGAAGAGCGCAGGATTCTTCAGCAGAAATGGTTCCTTTACCTGACGGAATTCTTTTCCGGCATGGGCGTGATGGCGGTAGAACTCGGCGCAAGCAGACTGCTGGCACCGTATTTCAGTTCTTCACAGATCGTCTGGACCATCATCATCGGTACCATCATGATCGCTATGGCCGCGGGAAACATGTGGGGAGGCAGACAGGCGGACCGGAGCACGAACCCGGACGGGCTGTACAAGCGTATCCTCCTTTCCTCTCTTTGGATTGCTGCGATCCCTCTGGTGGGACGCTATCTTATCATCGGCATCACCGGTCTTCTGGTGGTGGCGGTGAATGAAAATTTCCTTATCGTGGCGGCTTTCCTGGCCTGTATGATCATTTTCGTTTTTCCGCTGTTCCTGCTGGGCACAGTGACGCCCTCTCTCGCACGTTACGCAATGAGCAACGTGGAGGAGAGCGGAAAGACGGTCGGTGTTCTGAACGCCTGCAATACCGTCGGGAGTATTATCGGTACCTTCCTTCCGACTTTCGTCACCATCCCCGCAGTGGGAACGGCTGCTACATTCCTCATCTTTTCCGGAATCCTGCTCCTGCTGAGCGTCGTCTATTTTCTGGTTTCCGGAAGCAACAGGACGCATTGCGCCGTTGCTGCTGTGATCTTTCTGCTATGCGCAGTCTTCGGCTGCTCCGGCAGTTTCGCATTCTGGCGGGATGACATTACCTATGAGGGCGAGTCTGTATACAACTACCTTCAAGTGACTGAAAACAGCCGCAGTATCGCGCTGTCCACCAACGTTCTGGTGGGCGTGCAGTCCCTATATATGAAGGAACCGGGCATGACGGGCATGTACTATGACTACGCGCTTGCCGCGCCGGTACTTGCCGGGTATGAGGAAAAGGAAGAACTGGATATGCTGATCCTGGGCATGGGATGCGGTACATACGCTACCATGTGCAGACAGTATTATCCGAAGATCGTGTCCGAAGGCGTGGAGATCGATGAGAAGATCACCGAACTGGCCAGGACCTATTTCAACCTTCCGGAGGATGTGAATGTCACGACCTATGACGGACGTGCATATCTGCAGGCAATCGACGGAGAATACGACATCATCATGGTGGATGCCTATCAGGATATCACCATCCCTTTCCAGATGTCCTCCGTGGAGTTTTTTAGTCAGATTCTTGACCATCTTGTTCCTGACGGTGTCCTGGTGGTGAATCTGAACATGAGATCGGATGAGCCCGGAAATATCAATGAATATCTCTGTGATACCATTGCTTCAGTCTTTCCGCAGGTCCTCACTGTGGACGTACCGGGTTCCGAGAATCGGGAACTGTTCGCATTCCGCAATACGGATCAGCTGGACCGTCTGACCGCATTTGAATCGGACGACTTTGCGCTGAATGCCCAGATGTGTACCGTGGAGAAGGAACTGCATGTCTACGAGGGCGGCTCTCTGATCCTCACGGATGACAAGGCACCAGTGGAACTGCTGGGGATGAGCGTCATGGACGAAATGATCGGCTCCGAACTGCAGTATTTCAAGGATGTGGTGGACCGGCAGGGATTCAGCGGACTGATCCGCACCCTGTTGGGATGAGATACCCCATAACAAAGAAACGATGCGTTCTGCTGCCTGTGCAGAGGACGCATTTTTTATGTTCGGGGATGCGGAGCAAACACCGTTTTTCTTGTATTGGGTTCGCAATGAAACTATAATAAAATTATCTATATATTGGAGTATTATGTATGGGTGTAACTGCGGTCCTGGTTGCAGGCGGACACTCTTCCAGAATGAAAGGCGTGGATAAACTGACGCTGGAGCTGGATGGGGTCACGGTGCTGGAGCGTTCGCTCCGCGCATTCGCTCTGCATCCGGAAGTGGATGCCGTCGTGGCTGTCACACGCCCGGATCTGATCCCGATGGTGGAGGGATGGCGTTCCCGCTACCCGAAGATCACCGCTGTTGTTGCCGGCGGGGAGACGAGATGTCTCTCCGTGAAAGCGGGCATCGCAGAGGTGCCGGAGACGTCGGAATTTGTCGCGATCCACGATGGGGCAAGGCCTTTTGTCTCGGCCGAATTGATCACTGCAGTGATCAGGGCGGCGGAAGAGAACGGGGCTGCCGCTCCTGCTGCGGCGGTAGTGGATACGGTGAAAACGGTGGACGGTCTGGATTTTGTCACGGGAACACCGGATCGTTCTATTTTGCGTGCTGTCTCAACTCCCCAGGTTTTCCGTTTGGACACTTACCGGAGACTGATCCGGGACGAGACAGATACTTTTGATGACTGTCAGTTGTTCGAGAAAGCCGGGCTTCCGGTAAAACTGGTTCCCGGAGAGCGGACGAATTTCAAGATTACCTCTCCGGAGGATGTGGCGAGGGCAAAGATGCAGACCGGTGATATTGGATTCCGTATAGGTCATGGTTATGACGTTCACTGCCTTACGGAAGGGCGTAAGCTGATCCTGGGCGGGGTGGAGATTCCCTTCGAAAAAGGGCTTCTCGGTCATTCCGATGCAGATGTACTGCTGCATGCCGTCGCAGATGCCATCCTCGGCGCTGCTGCTCTTGGCGATATCGGGAAGCACTTTCCGGACACGGACGACAGGTGGGAAGGAGCGGACAGCAGGATCATCCTGCGCGAGAGCGTCCGCCTGGCCGCCGAAGCGGGATTCCGCCCGGTAAACGTGGATGTCACGGTACTCTGCCAGAGGCCGAAACTGGCGCCTCACATCCCCGCTATGCGCGCCAATCTGGCGCAGGATCTGGGATTGCCGGTGGAACGAATCAGCGTCAAGGCGACGACGGAAGAAGGACTGGGATTCACCGGCGCGGGACTCGGGATCGCATGTCATGCGGTCACATTGATGAAAGGAGCATGAGAAGGGTATGCAGAATCTGCTTATCGCACTGGGCAGTGCGTTCATGACGGTATTCAACACCTTTTCCTGGCGGGATGGTCTGGATATCCTCATCGTCGCCTACCTGATCTATACGGTAATCAACTTGTTGATCCATACCCGGACGGGGCTTCTGATCAAGGGCGCAGTCGTGCTTCTTGCGGCCTATTTTCTGTCAACCGCGCTCCAGCTCCGCACCATCAAATTCCTCATCGATTACCTGTTCCGTTACGGACTCGTTGTCCTGGTCGTCATTTTCCAGCCGGAACTCCGTACGGTGTTGGAACGGATCGGACGGACGGAACTGGGACGTTCCCTTTTTATCAGCAGACTCGGCAATACGGAACAGGACGCTCAGCGCAAAGCCATCGACATCATCACTTCCGCTGCAGTCAGTCTGTCCAACACCTATACCGGAGCGCTGATCGTTTTTGAGAAAGAGACGCCGCTGGCAGATATCATCGCCACCGGCACTACCATTGATGCGGAAGTCAGCGAGGAACTGATCGGCAATATATTCTATAAAGGCGCTCCTCTTCATGACGGAGCCGTCATCGTCCGCAAGGACCGGATCGTTGCTGCGGCGTGCCTGCTGCCGGTCTCCCATAACCTGGAGATCAGCCGAGAAATGGGAACGCGCCACCGCGCGGCTTTGGGCATCAGCGAAAATACGGATGCGCTGGTCCTGGTCGTATCAGAAGAAAACGGGTATATTTCCGTCGCACAGAATGGAATCATCGTCCGGCAGCTGGACAAGAACAGGACTTTCCAGATGCTGACGGACGAACTCTGCCCGAAGAAGGATGAAGATGAAGAAAACCAAATCTGGTATAAGAGGATATTGAAGAATGCACAGGGTTCAAAACAGTAAATGGCTCAGCAGTAAGCCTCATGTCATGGTTCTTTCTCTGCTCCTGGCGTTTGTCCTGTGGGCAGTTGTCGTCCTGTCCGTCAACCGGACTGCGACGAGAACAATTGACGGAATAGAAGTGGAGATCCCTACCTCCGGTACCAGTTTCCAGGCAAGAGGCCTTGAAATCATCGACAACGGGGAGATGACCTACACCGTCAGCATCGTTGTTTCCGGCGACCGTACCGTCATCGGCGGTCTGAAGGCGGAGGATTTCGCGGTGACTCCCGATTTTTCTTCTGTCAGCAGGGAGGGTACGTATTCACTTCCTCTTCAGGCTGAGAAAACCAACCAGTTTCAGAATTTCAATATCGATTCCATCACTCCTGCGACACTGAACCTCACTTTTGATGAGGTTGTTACCGAGAAATTCACCGTTACTCCGGAGGTCGACGGCCTTGAGGTGGCGGAAGACTATGTGCTGCAGGCAATCACCTGCACACCGTCCACGATCCTGATAGCCGGTTCCGAGACGGAAATCTCCCGGATCGATCAGGTGATCGCGAGAGCGTCGCTCAGCGGAGAGATCTCATCAACTGAGTCTGTGAAGGGAACCATCGTGCTGCTGGATAAGCAGGGCAATGAGATCCCGAAGGATGCTTTCCGATTGGATTATTCCGAAGTGGAGATCCTGATCCCCGTTTATAAAGAAGGTGAACTGGAACTGGAAGTCGGATTTGCCAATGTTCCCGACGGTTTTGATCTTTCGATCCTGAAGTACACGCTGTCTCCGGACAGGATCAAGGTGGCTTCCACGGCGGAAAACATCGATACGCTGGGGAAGAAGACAGTGGGATATATCGATCTTGCCAGCTATACATTCGGGAATATTTACACCTTTGATATTTCCCTGTCTACAGGTTATGCCAATGTGGACAATATCGAGACGGTGACGGTGACCTTCGATGAGGAAGGGCTCGCTTCCAGAAAGATCACGGTGGAGGATATCCGGGTCAATAACGTTCCGGAAGGTTACGAGGTGAAAGTGCTTTCTGCGTCCATTAACGGTGTGACGGTCATCGGAACGGAACAGGGAGTGGAGGATCTGCTGCCATCCGGTGTTATCGCGGAAGTGGACGCTTCCCTGATCACCGGACAGCAGGGCACAGTCACTGCTCCGGTGCGCTTCTTCATCCCGGCAAAATCCGACGTCTGGGTCGCGGGCAACTACCGTGTGACTGTCGAGGTTACCAGGCCATGATCGTCGTATCGGATATCCGTCTTCCTCTCGGCGCAACAGACGAGGAAGCGGTAGCGGAAGCCAAAAAGATCCTGGATACGGACGCAGAGGGCACATACCGGGTCCGGAAGAAATCCTTCGACCTGAGAAGGGGGAGCCCCGCGCAGATCTGCTCGGTGGTCGCGACGTTCGGCGATGACGTGCTGGAGCAGGAGATTGCGAAAGGCAAACCGAAGACGGCGTATGCGGAGAAGCACAGATTCGTTCCGAAGATCGGAAAGGAACCGCTTCATACGAGACCGGTCGTCGTGGGCAGCGGTCCTGCCGGGCTGTTCGCCGCTTATCTGTTGGCACAGTACGGGTATCGCCCGATCCTGTTGGAACGCGGTGCGGATGTCGCGTCCAGAGTCCAGGCTGTTTCTTCCTTTTTTGCTGACGGCGTATTGGATCCCAATACCAACATCCAGTTTGGCGAAGGCGGGGCAGGTACGTTCTCGGACGGCAAACTGGTCTCCCGGATCCACGATGAGTTGTGCGAATACGTGCTGAAGACGTTCCACCGTTTCGGCGCACCGGACGAGATCCTGTATAAAGCAAAACCGCATATCGGTACCGACCAGCTCAGACGGGTCATCCGTCAGATGCGGCAGTCTATCGAAGCGTACGGCGGAGAAGTACGCTTCCTGTGCCGCCTGGATGATATCGATATCCGTTCCGGGAAAGTGGAGGGAATCACCTGTACAGACGGACAGATGCCCGCGGAGGTGGTAGTCCTGGCTATCGGACACAGTGCGAGGGATACCTTCGAAATGCTGTCCGGAAAGAATCTGGTCATGACTGCGAAACCGTTCTCGGTCGGATTACGGATCGAACATCTCCAGGCAGATGTGGACCGTTCCCTTTACGGCAAATATGCCGGGGATCCCCGGCTTCCGGTGGGAGAATACAATCTTTCGACCAGAGTCGGAGGCAGAGGCGTATACACCTTCTGCATGTGTCCCGGCGGGGAAGTGGTCCCTGCCGCTTCCGAATTCGGCGGCACCGTAACAAACGGTATGAGTAACCATGCACGTGACGGAAAAAACGCCAACAGTGCAATCTGTGTTTCCGTTACGGAGAAGGACTTTGGATATAATCCCTACAGGGCGCTGGAATTTCAGCGGAATCTGGAACGGGTAGCATATGCCGCTGTTGGTGGCGGATATCTTGCGCCGGCGTCGGATGTAGGTTCTTTTTTGGAAGCCAGAAAGGGACTGAAGCAGGGACATGTCGTTCCCACCTATGCCAGAGGAGTGGTTCCCTACGATCTGTGGAAGATCTTGGGGGAGACTTATTCCGGAGCGATCCGGGATGCGATTCTGACCTTCGGCAGGAAAATGGATTGTTTCAAGGACCGGGAGGCAGTCCTTACCGGCGTGGAGACAAGAACCTCTTCTCCGCTCCGGATTGCCCGTGAGGACGACCGTACTGCTGTTGGAGCGGAAGGTCTCTATCCTTGTGGCGAAGGAGCCGGATATGCGGGCGGAATCATGAGTGCGGCAGTGGACGGATTGCGTACTGCTGCTGCGATCATAGAAAAATATAGAATGGAGTAGATCGACACATATGGCGATCAGACGTTGGATCCAGCACAGGACGGACCCTGAGGCGGTCAACAGAATTGCCTCTGAACTGAATATCGGGATCCTTCCGGCGCGGGTGCTTGCAGCCAGAGGCTATACCGACCCGGAGAGTGCAAGAGCGTTTCTGAACTGCAGTTCTGCAGTTTTGGATCCGCTTGCCCGGAAGGATATGGACAGGGCAGCTCGGCGCATCCGTCAGGCAATCGAAAACGACGAGAAGATCGCAATCTACGGAGACTATGATGCGGATGGGCTGACCGCGACGACGCTGATGTACCGCTGCCTTTCCGGATTCGGCGCGGATGTTGTCTGTGCCCTCCCATCCAGAGAGGGGTCCGGATACGGTCTGTCCCGAGAAGTTCTGGAGCATTTCAAAAAGACCGGCGTGTCACTGGTCGTGACAGTGGACAACGGGATCTCCGCCTACGAGGAAGCTGAATATGCCAGAGAAATCGGCATTTCGATGGTCATCACAGATCATCACGTGGCGAGGGAAGACCTTCCCGTTGCAGATGCTGTGGTCAATCCGCACAGACTGGATGATACATCCGTTTTTAAGGATATTGCCGGTGTCGGTGTCGCGCTGGAACTCGCGTCAGTCCTGGAAGAGATCTCCATGGACGAGGCCATCGAGCGCTACGGTGTTCTGGCAACGATCGGGACTATCGGCGACATCATGCCGCTGGTCGAAGAGAACAGATATATCGTTTCCAGAGCGATCCGGGATTTCGGTTCCTGCGACCTGACCGGTCTGCGAGCGCTCTGTGATTCCGTCGGATTGTCCATGGATCAGATGGACGAATCCAGCGTGGCATACACCATTGCTCCGAGGCTCAATGCCGCAGGCAGGATGGGAAATGCGGAAATGGCGCTGTCGCTGCTTCTGACCGAAGACCTGGAAGAGGCGGAAAAAATAGCCGAACAGCTGGAAGCACTTAACCGCAAGCGTCAGGATGTGGAAGCGGAAACAACAAGAAAGATCCAGCAGTATTTCTGCAACGATCCTGGAAAGGTCGGAGAGCCGTTGATTTTCATTGCCGGAGAAGGCTTTCATCCCGGAGTCATGGGAATCGTGTGTTCGAGACTTGTGGATATCTTTGACAAACCGGCTATCGTGATTGCGGTGGATGGTGATACGGCAAAGGGATCCGGGCGGAGTGTCAGTGGGTTTTCACTTTTTGATATGATCAGTTCCTGCGGTGATCTGATGGATAAATTCGGCGGACACGACATGGCTGCCGGTTTCACGATGCGGACCGAAAAAATACCTGAGCTGAAAGAACGGCTGTTTGCCTACTGTAGGGAACACGCCGAAGAATTCAGGCTTCCGGAACTGAATATAGAAGCCGAAGTCCAGATGAGCGAACTCAACGAAAAGGATGTGGAACAGCTGCGCTGTCTCGCTCCGTTCGGCAGCGCCAACAAGGAACCGAATTTTGTGATCCGCAAAGCGGTTCTCACCGGAATTTATCCTCTCGGTGAGCGGCATACGCGGATCGGCCTGAGGCAGGGAAACCAGCAGATGTACGCCGCTTATTTCGGCGTATGTCCCGAGGCGTTTGAATATACCGTTGGACAGATGCTTGACGTTGTGGTCAACCTGAGCATTTATCACGGTCAGAACTGGGATTGCGTATCTCTTCGGGTCTGTGCTGTCTCCTCCTCTTCTTTCCGGAAGGAAGAACTGGATTCCTATGAGGAATATAGAAGGCTGTGTTTTTCCGGACACACAGACTGCGATGCGCTCCGATGCACCAGGAACGATGCCGCACTGGTGTACCGCCGGCTGAAGCAGGAGAACGCACAGATGTTCTCCGAACGCAAACTTTGCGGCAAATTCGGGGATCTTCCTTTGGGAAAGATCCTTACCCTGATCCGGACCTTTTCGGAACTCGGATTCATTACGATAGAAGCGGAGAACCGGTCCGCGGTGCTGCGCATCGTTCCGGATGCTCCGAAACGGGATCTGATGGAATCACCCACGTTCCGGGCAGTCTCACGGGAATGAACAGAAGGCGTTTATGACTTTTGCGAAGTTACAAGTTGCAATCGAAAAGAGCGGAAGGCCATATGACCTCCCGGCGATCCGTCGTGCGTTCGTTTTTGCCAATGAACGGCATGCCGGTCAGTTCAGAAAGAGTGGGGATCCCTATATCGATCATCCGCTGAACGTTGCCCTGCTCCTGCTGGAGCTGGGTCTGGATGACGCTACTCTCTGTGCGGCACTGCTGCACGATGTGGTCGAGGATACCGAAACAACGCTGGAAGAACTCCGGACCAAGTTCGGCAACGAGATCGCGGAATTGGTAGACGGCGTTACAAAACTCGGTAACATCAAGTTCTCCAGCATGGAGGAGGAGCAGGCGGAGAACCTGCGCAAGATGCTTCTTGCCATGAGCAAGGATATCCGCGTTATGCTCATCAAACTTTGCGACCGTCTTCACAATATGCGTACGCTTTCGTTCATGACGCCCCAGAAGCAGCGGGAGATCTCTCTGGAAACGATGGAGGTCTATGCTCCTATTGCCCATCGCCTTGGCATGTCCAAGTTCCGTGAGGAGATGGAGGACCTGTCACTGAAATATCTGGATCCCACATCCTACAATGAGATCCGCGTTCTTCTGAACGATATGCAGAAGAAAAACGGAAATTTCATACAGACCGTTACCTCCGAAATCAGGGAAAAACTGGAACAGAACGGCATCAAGGAAGCGGAGATCCAGTCGAGGATCAAATCGATCTACGGGATCTACCGCAAGATCTATGTCCAGAGCCGTTCCATTGAGGAGATCTATGATATCTACGCGATCCGGATCCTGGTGGACACTATTTCGGAATGCTACAACGCGCTAGGGGCAGTCCATGACCTGTACCGTCCCATCCCGAAGCGCTTCAAGGACTATATCTCCACGCCAAAATCCAATATGTACCAGTCTCTGCATACGACGGTCATCGCACGCAATTCCACGCCTTTCGAGATCCAGATCCGGACATTCGAGATGCATCACGCGGCGGAATTCGGTATTGCGGCGCACTGGAAATACAAAGCAGGAATCTCCGGGAAGGACAGCATGGACGAACGTCTGGAATGGGTCCGCCAGTTGCTGGACAGCCAGAAGGAATCCGGGGATGCCACAGACATTCTCAGTTCCATCAAGAGCGATCTGCTTCCGGAGGAAGTCTTTGTTTTCACGCCCAAGGGCGACGTGATCGATCTGCCTGCCGGTGCGACGGTCATCGATTTTGCTTACGCGATTCACAGCGCCGTCGGCAACCGGATGATCGGTGCGAAAGTGAACGGAAGGATCGTTCCCATCACCTATCAGGTCAACTCCAGTGAGGTCATCGAAGTCCTCACTTCCAATAACAAGGATAAAGGACCTTCCAGGGACTGGCTGAATATCGCTCAGACCTCTGAGGCAAAAAATAAGATCCGCGCCTGGTTCAAAAAGGAGCGGAAAGAAGAAAACATCGCGGAAGGCAAGCAGCAGTTTGAACGCGAACTCCGTCGCGAGCAGATCCAGATCCCTGCGGATCAGATGGACGCGTTCATGGCGGAACTCGTCCGGAGGCAGAAGGTGAATTCTGTCGAAGAATTGTATGCCGAGATCGGATACGGCGGTCTTCCCATGTCCAAGATCATGCCGAAAGTCCGCGAGGAATATGACAAACTGAAAAAACCGGTGAACCAGCCGGTCATCGAGGAAGTCAAGATCAGCCGCGCCAAAGCGGTGGATGGTGTCATCATCGAAGGACTGGACAGTTGTCTTGTCAAGTTCTCCCGTTGCTGCAATCCGCTGCCTGGGGACGAGATCGTCGGCTTTATTACGAGAGGACACGGCGTATCGATCCACCGCAAGGACTGCCGGAATGTGGCAATCGCCATGGAGTCCGAAGAGGGAAGAGCACGCCTAGTGAGGACAGAATGGGATGACTCTGCGAACGAACAGTTCCGAGCTACGATCATCGTGCATTGCATGGACCGTACCGGCCTGCTGGCGGACCTCAGCGGGAAACTGTCTTCAATGCATATCCCGATCTATGCGCTTAACACGCAGGTGACAACGGATCGTAGATTTTCCATCAATATCACCATCGGCGTCAGCCGGCGTGAACATCTGGATTCCGTTATTGAGAAGCTCAAAAAGATCAAGTCTGTTCTGGACATTCAGAGGGTGAACTGATGAAGGCGCTGGTTCAGAGAGTGCGATACGCGAAAGTCACGATCGACGGGAAAGAGACGCGTTCCATCGGACCTGGTCTGCTCGTTCTGTACGGCTGCGCCGCGGACGATTCGGTCGATCAGTGCGCAAAACTGGCAAAGAAGACCGCAAATCTGCGGATTTTTGACGACGCGGAGGGAAAGCTGAATCTGTCCGCGCTGGATAAGGGCTATTCCGTTATGGTAGTCAGCCAGTTCACGCTGTTAGCGGATTCCAGTCATGGAAACCGTCCCAGTTTCATTGCCGCAGCAAAGCCCCCTCTTTCCGTTGAGGCATATGAGACTTATGTCCGGGAACTGAGGGATTATCCTTTCGCAGATGTTCAGACCGGGGAATTCGGCGCCGAGATGCAGGTGGAATTCTGCAACGACGGACCGGTCACCATCATGATGGACACAAAAGAGTGGTGAATCCGGACCGGAAGAAAAATTATAGCCGGAACCGCATAACGGTTCCGGCATTTCTTTTTGTGAGAGCGGCTAGGGTTATTTGCCCGCAAGGGGTTCGCCCAGGTCCATCTCCAGCACTTCCTGAAGGGTGGGGATAGAATCGGAAGCACCGGGGCGTGTGACGGCAATGGCGGCAGCTTTGCTGGCGCGCTGCAGCGCAGTCTCAGGATCTCCTCCGTTGGAGAGTGTCGCGAGGAAATACCCGGCGAAGGTGTCGCCGGCCGCTGTCGTGTCGACCGCTTTGACGGGATAGATCCCGTGGGAAAGGCGTTTTGAACCGTCGTCATATACGACGCCGTCTCCGCCCAGAGTGAGGACGACCACGCTGTCGGGGAATCTTTCTCTCATGACGCGGCAGATTTCGTCGGGTTCTGTTTCTCCGGTCACAGCCTTGCCTTCGATCTCATTGAGAATGAAATAGGATACATCCGCCAGCGCAGGGGAGGCGGCGAGTTCCTCCGTCATGGGAGAGGGATTGAGCGCGACCTTCATGCCCTTGTCCGCGGCTTTGCGGATGGCGTAGTCGCGGCAGGAAGTCTCATTCTGGAGCAGCATCCAGTCTCCGGGTCCGAAAGATTCCAGCATGTTATCCACGAATCCTTCCGTGATGCTTCCGTTGGTGCCCGCAAGAATGATGATGGAATTCTGTCCGGTTCTGTCGACCTGAATAATGGCATGCCCGGTGGGCATCACGGGATCGATCTCCAGCAGGGAAACATCCACACCGTTATGGACGAGCCAGTCCCGGAGCATCAGACCGTCCTGCCCGATGCGTCCTGCGTGATAGGTCTCCGCACCGGCAAGAGCCAGAGCTACGGACTGGTTCAATCCCTTTCCTCCGCGATGGATGCTCCGGTCGGAGGCGGCAATGGTCTCGCCGGCCTGAACGAAGTGATCCATGGCATAGACATAGTCCAGATTGAGGGAACCAAAACTTAAAACTTTCATTAATATTCGCCTCCGGATATGTTTTTTTCACAATTTGAGTGTATCATATCTTTGAACGAAAAACGAGGAGACCTGCCGGAAGCGCTGCGTTCTCCTGTCGCAGGAGGTCATTTGTATGGCGGAACTGTATTATCAGGGACATGGAAGTTACAGGATCCGGACCGAAGCGGGGAAAGTCATTTATGTCGACCCGTATGCTGGAGACGGATATGACCTGCCGGCGGATCTGATCCTTGTCACGCATCAGCACGGAGATCACAATCAGATCCAGCTTGTAACGAACCGCAGTGAGAATTGCAGGATCTTCACCAATGAAGAGGCGCTGGTCAACGGAAATTACCGTGTACTTGGTCTCAGGTGGGTGACTGTCACACCTGTCCGAGCGGAGAACGCTCACCACGACCCTGACATGTGTGTTGGATACGTGATCTCGGTGGACGGCAAGAAGATCTATGCGGCGGGTGATACATCCAAGTATCCTCAGATGGCGGGACTCAGACTTTTCCACCTGGACTGGGCGCTTTTCCCTACAGACGGAAAGTACAACATGGGACCGGAGGAGGCAGCAGAATGTGCGGTGCTCTGTGGAACGAAACACGCGATTCCGATCCACAACGCCTTCGGCGCACTCTATGACCGTGAAGCGGCGGAACGCTTCAATTTCTCGGGACGCGTTCTTGTCGAACCGGGTGAGACAATCGAGTTGTGATCTGTCCTACAGATCCGGACAATAAATTGCAAAAGAAAAACTAGCGAGGTAAACAATAATGGCATTTTGCGGAAACTGCGGAACTGAACTGAAAGAAGGACAGGCCTTCTGCCCCAACTGCGGAGCCCCCACAGGTCTTGCGCCTCAGAAGCCCGTGACCGGCACAAATCCCCCTCAGTTCGGGGAATACAAGGAAAAAGCCGGAGAAGTGTTCAACAAGATCGATGATCATTTCGACGACGCTGCAAACAAGGTCAACGACTTTATCAACAATCAGATCATCAGCCCCTCCGACACCAATGTGGATCCTTCCGACGGCGTCGTCATCTGGCTGAATGTGATCGCGTTCCTGTTCCCGATCGTCGGGGTCATCATCTATTTCGTCAACAGAGGAACAAAACCGGTGATGTCCCAGTCCGTCCTGAAGTGGGCGCTGATTGGATTTGTCGTCAGCGTAATTCTGAGAGTGCTCGGCATTCTTTGATTTTCTATTCCATCAAAAAAACCGGAGCGGGTCCGCGGATCCGCTCCGGTTTTCTGTGTCTTTAAGGATGGATCAGAGGCTGTTGGCCACCTCATAGGCATCCCAGATCGCTTTCATGATGGTACCCGCTCCCGTGGCATCGCCGATCTCGGTCATCGGCACACCAAGTTCTGCCCATTCCTCCTTAAGATTGGGTGTCGGACGGAAACCCAGCGCAGAAACGACGGAATCCGCTTTGAGTATTTCTTTTGTACCGTCCGCTTTTTCAACGATTGCGCCTTCATCGGTGACTTCGGTGAGTTTCGTCCCGGTCAGGACTTTGACGTTTCCGGCTTCAAAGAGGTCGACAATCATCTGCTTGTTGGGATAGGGCGCACCCGATCCTCCTGCAGCCATGATGTCATCCAGCGCTTCCACGACGGTAACGTCCTTTCCGTGATTGGCCTCATCCAGAGCGATCTCGCACCCGACCAGTCCGCCGCCGACAATGACGACCTTTTGTCCAAGCTTCCCGGGATCGCGAATGGCATCCAGAGAGTGGATAGCCTTGTCCAGACCGGGAATTCCCGGCGCTGCTTCCTGGGTGCCCGTCGCCAGAATGACGGCGTCCGGTGCCTGTTTGCGGATGCAGTTGATGCAGGGCTCATGGTTCAGTTTGACGTCCACGCCCAGATCCTGCAGTTCTCTCTTGTACCACTCATTGAGTTTGGCAATCTCGGATTTGAAGCTGTGAGCACCGGCTTCCACCACATGGCCGCCGAGATGGTCGCTCTTTTCAAACAGAGTCACGGTATAGCCGCGCAGTGCGGAGGCCCTTGCGGCTTCCATACCGGCGATTCCGCCGCCGACCACGACGATCTTCTTATTGCCGTCTCCGGGTTTCAGCCCGAGGACGGTCTCTCTCGCTGCCTGCGGGTTCACTGCGCAGGAGACAGGTTCGCCGGTCTCCACACATCTGCGGAAGCATCCCATATTGCAGCCGATACAGGGACGGATCTTCTCCACTTCTCCGGCAAATACCTTATTGGGATAATCCGGATCCGCAAGGGAGGGTCTGCCGAGTCCGACGGCATCGATCTCGCCGTTTTCCACTGCCTGACATGCCAGATCGTAGTCCTGCATACGTCCGCCGGCGATGACGGGGATGGAAACGACGGCCTTTGCCGCGGCTGCCAGCGGGATCATGAATCCCTGCGGGTTGTACATGGGCGGGCAGGCATAGTAAAAGGAGTCATAGGTCCCGGTGTCTGTATCCAGGAAATCATAGCCATACTGCTCCAGCAGTTTCGCAATCTCGATGCCTTCTTCCAGGGTGCGGCCGACCTCTTCTTCCCCGGTCAGGGTCGCTTTGTCGTAATCCTTGATGTAGGTCTTCAGACCAAGGCGCATTCCGACCGGGAAGTCATCACCGCATTTTGCGTGAATGCCTTCCACGATTTCTTTCGCACAGCGCAGCCGGTTCTCCAGACTGCCGCCGTACTCATCGGTCCTGCGGTTGAAAAACGACATGGCCATCTGGTCCAGCAGATAGCCCCAGTGCATGGCGTGGATCTCAACGCCGTCGTAGCCGCAGTTTTTGGCGACAACTGCACCATCCACCAGATCGGCGATCTTCTGGCGGATCTGTTCCGTTGTCATTTCCGGAGATTTTACGTCCGGGTTGCGCCAGACCGGGTTCTCGGAGGGACCCGGGAGGCCGGGATAGTTTCTGCCGAGGCCCATCGTAAGCTGGCAGAAGATTCTGGTGCCGTAGGCGTGTACACGGTCCACAAGGACTTTTGCCCGCTCCTGCCAGTGCGGGTTCGTGTTCACGTTGGGGCCGAGTGCGGAATAGGGATCCACATGATAGTCCGTTGCAGCTGCCCCTGGAATGATCAGGCCGAAGCCGCCTTTTGCGCGAAGTTCGAAATAGTGGATCAGGTTCTCGCTGAATCCGCCTTCCTCGTCATAGGCAAGGCCGCCCATCGTCATGGGAATCACAACGAAACGGTTCGGTATCTCAACATTACAGATTCTATAGGGTCTTTTCAGAGCATCATAACGCATCATTCAATTCCTCCTTATCTTTATTTTACCATGTAATCCGGATGGGAAAAGGGACAGGGGAAAATCATTCCTGTTCAAGCTGGATGCTGACTCTCGTTACATGCCGGTTACCGTCCGGCACAGCGATCTGTGAGATTACGTAGTCCTCATAGCCGTATTTTCCGAACCGTAGTTTTTTCTTTTTACCCCACGCAATCATCTCCTGATACGTCCGCATCAGCTCCGAGTCTCTGCCTGCATGATACCCCACCAGATAATCGCCGCCCGGACGGACGATCTCCGCGTCGTGGTGGCGCAACGGATTCAGCTGCAGATACAGATACTCGCACTGATCCCCGGAATCGATCCCGGCAAGAATCTCATCCATGCGGACGGCACCGGTCAGCGTGTTGCAGGAAAAACCGTATTGCCTGTCCAGGCGTTTCCAGAATTTGAGGAAGTCCTTGCCGAACGCTTCTTCAGGCGAGCTTGTGCGGATGCCCCATACCGGCTCTAGTTTCTCCACGGCAAAACCCTCTTTTCTGGAAAGCGCTTCACGCGCACCCCTGAGTGAAAGCTCCATGGAATCGATTACCTCGTACAGACGGTTGATCTCACTGCTGGCCTCTTCGATCTGACGCTCAAGAAGATCTACATAGGAGGCAGATGTTCTGCTGTTCATGTACTCCCGGATCTCGCGCAGGCCAAGTCCCATTTTTTTCAGATTCTGGATCTGGGTAAAAAGCCATATCTGCCTTGCAGAATAATAGCGGTATCCGTTCTCTGCCACGTGGTCCGGACGGAAAAGGCCGATCCTGTCATAGTGGAGCAGCGTGTCCTTGGTCGTGCCGAGTCCGCGGGCAAATTCGGCGACGGTATAAGTGTTGTCCGGTCTTCCCATAAAAAACTCCTTGACTCTTGTGTTACTCAGTAGTTTAGCATAACAATTGTATTACTGAAATTATATTTTTGGAAGATGCGTTCCGGAATGATCGGATCGCGTAATGAATCAGATGGGAAATCTATTTAAGACATATTTACCGGACAAAAAATTATTCCGGCTGATCCTCTCCATCGCACTGCCGATGATGGTCCAGAATACGTTTACAAACCTGATTGGGCTGGTAAACAACATCACGGTCGGGCGGCTTGGGACCGAACAGCTGGCAGGCGTCGCCGTGGCGAATCAGTTGGTGAGTGTCTACATCATGTGTGTCTGGGGAGCCATGTCCGGCGCAGAGATCTTCGGCGCTCAGTTCCACGGGAAAAAAGACATGGAGAACCTGAGGAACACTTTCCGCTTCATGCTGCTCGTAGCGGTAGCGGTTTCCGCTGTCTCCGCCGCAATCTTTCTCTTCTGGGGCAAGCCTCTGGTGAAGCTTTATATCTACAGCGACACAGAGGGATCGGACACTGCGCTCGCGCTCCGGGAGGGCACGCGCTATCTGCGGCTGCTGCTGGTTTCTTTCCTGCCGCTTGGACTGAATATGGGATATACCAGCATCCTCAGGGTCAACGACGAGAATCTGATCCCCATGTACGCCAGTGTGACGGGAGTGCTCTGCAGTCTGGCTGCGAACTTCCTGCTGATCCCGAGGATCGGGATCCTCGGAGCAGCCGTCGCGACGATCGTGTCCAGATTCGTTGAGGCAGCCATCAACATCATCTGGTGCCATACGCACAAGGAACGTATGCCTTTCCTGAAAGGCGCGTTCCGGCATTTCCGGGTCCCCGGCGGACTCGCTTTCCAGATCCTGCGCACAGGATTGCCGCTGACACTGAATGAGACGGTTTGGCAGATCGGCGTCGCGACCATCACTCAGTGTTTTTCCGTCCGCGGACTCAGTTCCGTGGCTGCGGTCAATATTGCCAGTATGATCCAGTTTCTCACCAGTGTTTCCGTCTTCGCTCTCGGCGCCGCCGTCGGCGTCGTGATGGGCAACCTGCTCGGGGCGGGGGACAGGGTAGGCGCGGAGCGCGCGAGCAAACAGCTTCTGGGTTTCTCCGTGGTAGTAGGACTGCTCGTCAGCGTCCTTCTGACTGTGCTCGGACCGCTTGTCCCGTTTTTCTATCCGAAACTGTCTCCGGAAGTCCACCAGATTGCCAAGTGGCTCATCTGGGGGGAGGCGTTCGACGCGGTTCTCAATTCCTTTTATAATGCGGCGTATTATATCATCCGTTCGGGCGGGAAGACCGTCACCACATTCATTTTCGACTCCGGTTTCATCTGGGGCGTCAGTGTGACGGCGGCACTGTTCATCGCTTACCGCACCGATATCGGGATCATCCCGTTCTACTGGATCGAGAAGGCGCTGGATATCCTGAAATGTATCATCGTCTATCTTCTGGTGCGAAAAGGCTCCTGGATCCAGATCCTTTCAGGCGCTGAACCTGAACCAACATCGCTATAAGGGCTTACTCCTCTTATACAAAACAGAACCGGCTCGTTCCTCCCCGGAGGCAGCGGGCCGGTTTTGCATTTATGGGAAACTCAGGAGTTATAGGAAAGGCGGGCGGCAAGCACCATGAACAGAATGCAGAGAAACAGGAAAAGAATGGTTTTCAGATGGGACTTGCGCTCGTAATACAGCGTTGCGATATACTCCCGGACAAAAGCGTTGATCCAGAAATAACTGCGTGTGGGACTTCCGATACCCTGAACGGCGATTCCGAGCTGTGTGGCGAAGAGCCCTCCGCGCAGGACGTGGTAATTGGTCGTGGGAAAAGCGATCTTCGGTTCATCTTTGCCTTTCCAGTCCCCGCGTATCAGTTCGAGGGAGTAGCGCAGATTCTCTTCCGTGTTGACAGAACGGTCTTCTGTGAGGATCCGTTCCTCCGGAACACCCTGTTCGATCAGATAATTCCGGATAGCCAACGCTTCCGGCATGATCTCTTCGCTGCCCTGCCCCCCTGAAGGAACGAACGTCAGTTCCTTCCCGGTAGCTGCTTTCTGCATGCCGGAAAATTCCAGTGCCCGGTCAGCGCGTCCTTTCAGAAGCGGTGTCAGCGAACCGTCTTCCCGGATCATGCATCCCAGGATCAGCATGTAATCCCGGTCAAAGTCTGGGATCCGCTTTGCAGCCCGAACAGCAAGGATGATCGTCCCCAGCAGGACACATTCCAAATAGGAGATCACGGTGAATGCCGCAGCTTCCACCAGCATTTCAACATAGAGTGCGATCCCGTTCATGTTATGGACATCGACCAGCGTCGTCCGCTGGAGGAATTCGCCCAGCAGGAGGGAAAAGAGCGTCCCGGCGCAGATCAGTGAGCCTGTGATGGTTCCGAGCATATTCCTCCAGTTTTTGCCCTCTCTGCGCATCAGCTTGAGATTGCTGACAAGAATGATCATGGATCCCACGAAAGCGATGGGCAGGAGAATGGTGGAGAAGAACTGGGCGGAACTCAGGATAGAAAGAATGGTGGAGAGCAGACTGTGATAGGAAAACAGATAGGTGATCTGTCCGAAGATCAGAAAGATCAGAAAGAAGATAAGACCAAGGCAACGGATATTTTCATAGCGATAGAGATTCACGACAGTCTGTCTGCGGTAGGTGACGATCTGGTCAGCAAGCAGAAGAAGCGCGCCGATTGTGACTGTCCAGGGAACGATCTCGCTCCCGGTGCTGTAGCCCAGGATTTCATTCTCCGTAATGATCCCGAAGACATGCACGTAGAGTCTGACATAACGGTTCGTGTTGTCCTTCATACGGATATTCACGTCCACTTTTCCCGGAGAGACACCCTCGAAAGTCATCAGCAGCGTGTTGTCTTCCCATTGCTCTTCAAGCAGACGGACCACACCGTCGCCGGAGCACTCCCGGGAGATCACTTCCGATCTGGCAGGCAATAAGATGCGTACGGTCAATACTCTGCCCCGGACCGCGAGATAGGCGAAACAGACCAGGATCAGCAGCAGCGCTACCAGAAGATGCCGGTATTTCCTCATGTATAATTGTTCTCCAATCGGAATGATTTCTTTATCCAGTTTACCCCGAGGCATAGAGGAAAAGCAAACGCCCGCAGGAGATCCTGCGGGCGCAGTATGGAAGCTGTGTTTATGCCGTTTCAACATGTTCCACGATGTTCTTCATCCAGCTGCCCTGTGCTACGAGAGCGGTGCCGACAAGGCACTTGATGCCTTCCACCATTTTTACGCAGAAGTAGATCCAGACCACACTCAGAGAAGTGAAGTGAGTGAGAAAATAGGCCGTTGCGGCACTGAGGACCCAGATGCTGCCACAGTCATAGGCAAAAGTCAGAACCGTGTTGCCGCCTGAGCGGATCGTATAATAGGTGGCATTACCATAGGCGCGGAACGGAGCGCCTGCGCCTTCACACCAGATGAACAGCCGGGCAAGTTTCCGCACTTCTTCCGTCTGACTGACATAAAGCTGCGGGACGACGACGCCGATGCCAAGCAGCAGGACACCCACGACCGTTCCGACGAACAGGGACAACGCCAGCAGTTTGTTGTCCGTGTCCCTGGCTTTTTCCAGATCTCCCGTACCGAGGATGTTACCGAGGATGATGCCGATAGAGACACCGAGAGAGAAGAACGCGGTGTTGACCAGACTGGAAATCGTGACCGCCATGTTGATCGCTGCCACAGCGGTGACGCCATGATAGGAATAAGACTGGGTGATCACCGTTTCTCCCACAGACCACAGGGTCTCCGAGAGGATAAGCGGTAATCCGCGCATGAGCACCTGCTTCGCAAGCGGCTTAGGAACCTGCATCGTATCGTATGCGCCATAGATATAGGGGACTTCTTCCGGGAATCTGTGGGTCCAGATGATGTTGATGATACATTCGACAAAGCGGGAGACGACAGAAGCCGCTGCCGCGCCGGCAACACCGAGAAGAGGAACCAGAATCAGATTCAATACCAGGCTGAGGACAAGAGCAACGACGCTGGAAATCATGGGCACTCTTGCGCGCCCGTTTTCTCTAAGCATCTCCGAATAGGAAGAGTTGATGCTGTACGGCAGGAAACTGATGCACATGACTGACAGATAGCGGTATCCTTCACTGAGGGTGAGCGTCAGATCGGAAGTGCTTCCGTCATCGTGCAGGAACAGTCCGATCAGCGGTTTCCCTCCTGCCAGAAAGAACACCATCCATAGTGTGCTGAAAAATACGGACAGAAGGATCATCAGACGGAAGACATACCGCTCCCCGTCATAGTCCTTTCGGCCGGCGAACTGCGCACCAAAGAGCCCTGTCGCAGAGATCGCTCCGAAAATGCAGAGATAATAGATGGAGATCAGGGTGTTCGCGATGGCGACGCCTGCAAGAGATTCCGTACCCAGATTGCTAACCGTAATATTGTTCACCAAACTGACGGAGTTGGTGACTACGTTCTGGATCATGATGGGAATCGCGATGCGGAAGACGGACTGATAAAATGATTTTGTTCCGATGAATTTCATAGATGGCTCCCGCGAATGTTGAAGAAAATAATACGATATATTACGTTTCTCTTATCAGCATACAGGATGAGACGGCAGGTTTCAATAGAAGAGAGTCGGGAAGAATGTCTGCGGAGACAAAAAAATGCCTTCCCGGAGGAAGGCAAGGATCGGATCTGTTCAGATCATGGATACAAAGGAAGAGTAAAGGCGGAAAGAATTCGGCTTGTAATAGAGTCTGGAATAAAAGATCGGCTTGTGGGAAGTGTCCCAGTGAAGGTCATCGACGATGAGGACGTTGCTTTCGTCTTCGATGCCCAGTAGGTTCCGGGCGTCGGGAGTGGGCGCTCCGCAGTCATAGTAGCGCCTTCCTTCAAGTTTCGAAGTGCCGTATGTTTTTTTGAGCAGGGCGTAGAGCCCTTTCTCCCATTCGGCGGGATCCGACTCCATCAGTTTGGAGTATGCTTCAGAAACATAGCTGATTTCAAAGATAATGGGTTCCTTATCGACATAACGCAGACGGGCAACACGGTTCACCGGCTCGTGGATTCCGACGCCGAGGAATTCCGCGATCTCCTGGTCCTCCACCAGCATTTTCCCGAAGGACAGCACTTTGGTAAGGGGTGTATGTCCGTCCCGGATACAGCTGTCGGTAAAGCCCGCAAAATCGTTGACGGACAGGTTCTTCAGTTCTTTTGTTACGAACGTGCCGAGACCCTGCCTGCGGATCAGCTGCCCTTTGTCGACGAGTTCTTTGATCGCGGCGCGGATCGTGATGCGGCTGCATTCGAACAGCTCCATCAGTTCAGGTTCTGTCGGGATCTTGTCATCAGGGTTCAGGTTTCCGCTGGAGATGTTTTGTGATATGATCTTCGCGATTTGCTTATAGCGTGCTCCTTGAGTGGAAAGATTTAGTTCGTCCCTGTCAAAAATCAGTGACATTACAGTCATCCTGCTTTCAATTGAATTGCGTATCCAAACCTTTCAAAATCATATCATAGTGCACAATACGTTTCAAGCGGAAAAAATGATAGCGAACTATGTTATTGGATTATGCGAATCAGGAGATTTTTTTCGCAGACAGATGCCAATCAGTGACGTTTATGATAAGATATAGATGATATAACGATATAGAATGACATGAGGCGCGATTCTGTGCCGCAAGTACCGGATACGGGAGGAACTGAGTATGATCAATGCGTATTGCTTAGGTGCGAACAATGTGGACATCTACCGACATATCGAGCGGGTATTTGCCGGAGGCATTCCCTTCAATGTGGCGGTGAATATCGTCCGGACAGGTAACAAGGCTTCGGTAGCGACCGTTGTTGGCAATGATGAACTGGGCAAGCTCCAGATCGACTCCTGCGTTGCCAACGGCGTGGACACGACCCATATCCAGGTGCGGGATGGGCAGACAGGCTGGTGCTGGATCAAGGTGAAGGACGGCGACCGTATTTTCGGTGTCTCCGGAGGAACGATCCGGGACATCAATACTGTGGATGCCGAAATGACCAAACCCGGTCTTACCGGCGAATATGACCTGATTTACATCAACGCAGAAGCGGAATACACGGAGGAATCGCTGGAGCTGCTGCGGAACGGAAACGTTCCGGTCGTCCGTGATTTCACCAATTATTGGAGACCGGAAGATCTGGCGGCTTTCGCCGGCATTGTGGATTACTATTACATGTCCTTCGACGGACACGAGGAAGATGTGGAGGAGGTCTTGAAGACCTGTGTCCACGAGTACGGTGCAAAGATGGCTGTAGGCACCATGGGCATGAACGGATCAGTTCTCTATAACGGCCGCAAGTTCTATCGCCAGAAGGCTTTCGCCATCAAACCGGTGGATACGCTTGGCGCCGGCGACACCTTCCTGTCCACCTTCACTTCACTCTATTTCAACGGCAGGAAACTCCTGCGGAACTATGAGGACGTGACAGGCTGGGGAGACGACAACGAACACGTGATGGAATGCGAGGACAAACTCATCGCGCAGGCTCTGAGCTATGCGGCGATGGGCGGTGCATTCGCGTGTATGTCCGAAGGATGTTATGGCTTCAGCATCCCCTATGATCACAGCCTCATCAGCAGAAGCAATATCGACATCGAAGAAGCGATTGCCTATTTCGACGCGCTGTGATCCTTCAGAAAGGAGTCATGCTATGAAAGAAACCCAACTTTCCATCGGCAACTACACCTACCCGCTGCACTCCTTTGATTATTTTCTGAATTCCATGGAGAACATGGGCGTCCGGCAGATCGAACTCTGGGCTGCGGAGCCGCACCTTTATTTCGGAGATTTCACCCTGACACAGGTCGAAAAGCTCGGCGAAAAGATCCGCAGCCATGGCATCACCGTATCCTGCGTCACGCCGGAGCAATGCGAATATCCGATCAACATTTGTGCTTCTAACAAAAATGAGCGCCGCCGCAGTGTGGATTATTTCAAAAGGGCAGTCGAAGTGGCGGAGGTCCTCGGCGCTCCGAAGGCTTTCCTTACTGCCGGCAGACATGTTCATGATGAGAGCCGCGAAGAGGCGTATCTGCGCGGTGTGGATTCTCTGAAGGAACTGGTGAACTATGCCCGGTACAAGGGAATCCGTCTCGTCATCGAAGTCAATCCCTTCGAACTTGAGGTCCCCAATAACG
>OCTX012250258.1_pt1 | contig 50876 bp, 48 predicted proteins | sample 1539691 | NCBI WGS metagenome assembly OCTX01 (sample SAMN02144231, study PRJEB22623) | gut metagenome | biome: sheep rumen | host: Ovis aries | place: New Zealand
TAAGCGCATTGTAAGCGCACGATGAAAAACGAAAAAGACAATGTTGATACAGAGTGAATTAATAAACAAAAAAAATCCCTCTCTCTCCGCTGATGCTTGGGAGAGAAGTTCTTTTTTGAGGACTTCTCTTTTTTGTTTTTCAGGATTTTATGTTTTTAATTTATTCTGCGTCAGTGGGTTTTATCCCTAATAGGGGATAAGGTCATTGAAATGTGAATATATTATCTTGTTATGTCATATATCGACATAATGTGGATTTTGTAAGCGCAAGCGCTTACATTTTGTAAGCGCAAAAAAAGTTTCCAATTCTTTATAATTCTTTAAAGATTGGAAAGAATCAAATAGCAGTCAAATAATTATAAATGAAAATCAAAATATTATATTAATAATCTTTTCTTTTTAAAAGTGGTAGAAAAACAAGGGTTACAAATTATTGTTACAAAAGATAAGATGAAAATACGCTGATTGTGAAATATTTACTTTCTTTTATATTACAATAAAAACAGTCAAATAAAAACATAAAAATATGGGTACACCGACATTAAAACTTATCTTTGACCGTCGTAAGCGCGCGTCGAACACCAAAGAGGGAGCGATCGAACTTCGCATCACTTACAATCGCATCCAAAAACATGCGACTACCGGTGTGCGTGTGCTGCCGAAGCAGTGGAAGAATGACCGTATCGTGAACCGTATGGATGCCTTTGAACTGCAGCATACGCTGGACGTGTTTGTGACCAATGCAAGGAGTACTATCAATCGGCTGATGGAAGCCGGGGAACTGGATATGCAGACGATAGTGGCTGCTGTCAACGGCCACCAGCACCAGCAAGCGACCGAAAAAGTTCAGAGCCAAAAGTTGCTAATGGATTTTTTCCGTGAGCGTGCGGCGATACGCAAGTACGGCCGTTCGGAGGACAGCCAGGAGAGATACGACCGTTTTCTGCGCTGGTTTGAGCGATGGGGCGGTATGGTGACGTTTGATGATCTGACGGAGGCTAATATAGTGAAGATGGACGAGGCGTTGGGTAAGATGAAGGCGTGTTCGAAGTGGGGCAACTACCATAGGTTTTTGAATTCTTTTATTCTGGATGCCATAGACGAGGGCCTGCTGCGGAAGAATCCTTACAAGGCTTTACATATAGATAAAGACAAGGTGAATGACAAGGCATTGGAAAAATATCTTACGAAGGAGGAATTTGCAAGGCTTGTAAATATGAATTTGCCTGCGGACTATCTGCGTCACGCGAGGGATCTGTTCGTGTTCCAGACGTACACCTGCCTGGCATACGTGGACTTGGCGGCATTTGATGCGTCAAAGATTTGCGACGTTGGCGGCAGGCCTATGTATATTGGCAGGCGAGGGAAGACAAATCAAGAGTATACCTTTTTGTTGCTGCAGCCCGCGATGGACATATTGAAGAGATACAACGGGCAGCTGCCGATGATGACTAATCAGGTGTATAACAAGTTTATCAAGATGCTTGCAGTGATGGCAGGTATCAACAAGCCCGTGAGCAGCCATTGGGCAAGACATACCGGCGCCACGTTACTACTGAACAGTGGTGTTGCGTTGGAAGTTGTGGCCAAGGTGTTGGGCCATTCCACGACAAAGATAACAAAGCAGGTATATGCGAAGCTGCTTGACGAGACAGTGGCGAGGGAGATGGAGAAGATGACATTATAAAAAAAGCCGTCAGGTGGATTTTGCGAAAAAAGTGATAAAAAATCTTTGATTTTCATAATTTTTGTTGGGGAATGCCGTCGTGATACGGTAATTTTTTGCTTTATAAATACGTATATATTAGTATATTAACTTTTATTTAATATTTTTTAACAAAATAATTATTGTAAAATGTTTGTATATACAAAATTTTGTGTATTTTTGCAACCGAAAGTTAAACAAAGAAACAACAAAATCAAAAATCAAAAATCATGAAAATCTACACTCTCACAGAATTTAACGAAAGCGGTTGCAAATACTTTGCTAACTTTACCAGCATGGCAAATTATATCCGCAAAAATATAAATCCGAAAGACAATATGATTGATATTCGCGGAAAACGCGAAAAAATTGAATTAACCGCCGAAAACCTTGAACGTTTATACAACGATAGCAAGGCGGAAAATGGTGACAATTTTGGCGTGTGCTTTTGGGCTACACAAGATTTTGGCTTTAGTCAAATCGAAACGGAATATATTATTGGCACAATAAACGTAGCCGAATAATCATTAGTCTTTACACAATCATGGGAACGAAAATAGCAAAGATAACGAAAAGCATTTGGGGAGACACTTGGCAGGTCGATGAAAAAATCGGTAGTACTCTCCACGTAACCAATCATGACAGCTTAGAGGATGCAATTGCCTACTGCAATGAAAACAACATGTACGCAAAAATCGAATTATATAATTAACCCTCAAAAATCAAAAATCATGAAAACACAGAAACAAATCATTGAGTATTACAACGAAAACGGCGGTCTCCGTTGCAAAAATTGGACAATCAAGGAAATCAAAGAAAAGATTAAAGCCGACTTAGGTCAGCACCAACGGGTCTATGAAAGCACCTGCATGGAACTGAAAAGAACCGCAGAAATATACCAGCATTAACCCAATAAAACACAGAATCATGAAAAATAAAAATCACACGATAGAGGACGTAGAATTGACGAAGCACGGCTATCATCATGATTGCCTTACATACGTCGCCGACGGGAAATATTGTCAAGTAGACGGCGAATTTTACATTGACAAAGACGGCTTTCTGCATCATACGCACATCTTCGACGACGGCATAGAAAAAGAAATCGTTGTAAAATACTGAATAAAAAAGAAAATGAAAAAATCAACCACACTGCTCGACCAGCTCAAAGCTGCAAGAATGAAAAAAGGATATTCGCAGGAACAGACAGCGCACGCCTGCGGAATGACGCTAAACAACTATGCGCGCATCGAGCGAGGCGACACGGGAACGACCGTCAACACCCTGCAAAAGATAGCCGACACACTGGACTTGCGGCTGGTGCTGACGGCAAAATAAAGGCACTGACATACGACATAAAAAGGACTGCCATTTTGGCAGTCCTTTTTTTAACTACTCTGATAGTGGTTATAGACGTATTGTTTTTTTGTTGATGAATATTGTTAATTAATTGGTCTCGCTTTCGAGTTCGATACGCTGGGAGAGGATGTCTTTGTATTTGTGCATCGCTTCCAGTTGTTGTTTGAGTTTGACTTTTTTGTTGTCTGAGAGTGTGGAGAACTGTATGCCTTTGATGAAGGTGTCTAACTTCTCGATGCGCTGCGTGAGCTGCTGTTGTTCTTTGAGCATACGGTCGACATAGGTCTCATTGCCACCGAAGAGGGCAGTGATGGCATCGAGGAGAGCCTTAACCTTTTCCCAGGTGTAGATCTTGTTGGTGCAGATGGCCACGATAAGACCGCCCACGGCAGCGACGGCATAGTTCCAGCCGCCAAGGCCGAAGTCGAGGCCGTTGCACAGCACGAAGAGAAATGCGGTGCCAAGCGAGAGCACCCACGACAGGATAGTGTTTACCAAGTCGGACTTGATGTTGAAGATGCCTTTGATGGTCGAGGTGAGCAGGAGTTCAGCGGCCATCATAGTTGGAATTACCACTTCCGACTGTTTGATTACGTCAATAATTTGTACCATAATTTTATTTTTTTGGGGTTAATATAAATGTTAAAAACGTTTCTATTAGTAGTAAAAAGTAGTAAAGATAGTAACAAAATGTTACAATAATGTTGCAATAAATGTTACTCTTCGTCGGGTTTGACTTCGAGGCCCTTTGATAGTCGGTCGAGACGCTGTGCGACGGTGAGGTTGGCGGCTTGCTGAGTCATATCGACGGCGGTGGCCTGCATCTGTGGGGTGTGGAACTTGAGCAGGGTGAGTTCGGCATTGACACGGTCGGATGCCTTCATACATAGCAGGTCGACATCGTACTGAGAAAAAGGGTTGTCGCCGTAGCGGTTACGGACAGCATTGGCCAGATTCGCATCGTCGATAGAATCCACGGTGAGGTTGGGCGTGAAGTAGTTGAGAGAGTGTTCGCGCAAAAAAGTTTTCAGTGGCTTCTCCTTGTTGGGCGTTCCGGCTTTTCGTCCGCCGAATTTGCCGAGTCCGTCGTTCTTTTTTCTTGGCATAGATGCTGTTGTTTAGGCGTATTAGGCTTGAAAGGCTTAATAGGCGTGATGTATAAAAACAAAACATAAAATTCGAGTGCAAAGATAGGGTTGTATTTTTGCATCCGAATTATATGTTTTGTTTTTATTTATTAATTAAAAAAAATGAGAGTATGATAGGAACACTTATAGGAGCCGCCCTTAGTCTCGGGTCGGCGATATACGGCGGCGTAAAGGCGAGCCAGGCAGCAAAAAAGGTGAAAGAAAATATCGAGAGACAGCAGCGAGAGAACCAGAATTGGTTTGACCGCCGCTATAACGAGGATGCCACACAGCGTGCGGATGCGCAGCGCATCTTGCGCATCACTGCCGACAACATCCGTAACCGCAACCGTGCTGCCGCCGGAGCTGCCGCTGTGAGTGGTGGAACTGAGGAGAGTGTGGCCGCGACGAAAGCCGCAAATGCTGAGGCTATGGCCGAAGCTGCCAGCCAGATAGCAGCGCAGGGCGAAGCCCGCAAGGATGCCATAGAGCAGGAATACAAGCAACGCGACGCCGCATTGCAAGGGCAGTTGAACAACAATGAGGCGCAGCGTGCCGCCGCCATCACGCAGGCCGCTGGCGGACTGGCCCAGGCAGCAGGCAGCGCCGGAGCGGCCTACGACGATGCCACGCTGGAAGCCGAGCGGTTGGGGATATTGAAAAATCTGGTGAAGTAACATTTAATTTGGTGGTATCATGACGGAAGAAGAGAAAAAAAGAAAGTTGGACTGGGACAATGCGTTGCGTGGACAGCCGACATCGTTCGGGAGGCCAGTGGAGAATAACGCCTTTAAGTACAGTCTGAGCGGAGAACCTGTAGAGAATGGGGCGAATGGGCAAGATGGGGCGAATGGGCAGGGGATGCGCAGTTACGACGACATATACAAATACCTTGACGAACAGATAAAGGCGACGGCTCCCGAGACCGAGGAGCAGCGCAAGCGTCGGGTGCGGGCGGAGCGCACCCATGCATTGATGAACGGCATTGCCGATGTCGGCAGAGCCTTTGCCAACCTGATGGCGACGAACAACTATGCTCCCAACGGCTATGAACAGAGCCAGAGCCTCAGCGACAAAGCGCGCGAGAGATGGGATAAAGCCAGTGCCGAACGGGCCAAGAGGAGAGCAGAGAACTGGAACTACAGGATGATGAAACAGCGCTATGCCGACGCAGAACGTGATTATAAAGACAAGAGAAGTGATGCCGACCGAGCCAACAAGATAGCCTTAGGTAAGTTGGATAATGAAAGAAGGAAGCTGGATTACTACGACCGTCAAGAGGACCGTCGTCAAGCAGAGTATGAACTCAGGGAACGCGCGCAAGACTGGAAGGAAAAGTTTGAGCAAGGTAAACTTGATATTGCCCAAATGAACGCCGATATCAAGAAGATGGCCGAACACTACAGGCAAAGCCGAGCAAATATCAATCACAATCTTTCGAGCTGGAAAAGAATTAAGAGATATACGTATGATAGTTTTGGCAAGAAGACAGGTGAAATCGAAGAGAGAATTGTGGTTAATCCCCAGACTGGAGAGTTGGAGACGCAGGAAAATGTAATAACGTATAATAATAAGTCGGCAGGTAACAATGCGAGTCTGCAGGGAGGTGGCAAATCGGGCGGAAACAACGGATCAAAATTAACTAACACGGCAAAATTAGGTTTATAAAGAATAGTAATATGCCAGATAAAATAGACGAATTATATGATGCGCTTTATGCTGACGGAGCAGTCAAAAAAAGCAGAGAAAATTTTCGCGCATATCTTGATGATGAAAAAAACAGATGGCAACTCTATGATGCACTAAAGACTGATGGTGCAATACAGAGTCCCAGTTTTACCGAATTTGAGCGGCGTCTTGGCTTTGCGACAACTGACGATGGGGCTAATGGGCAGAGTGGGCGAAGTGGGTCCGCGGTGCCGCATATATTGCCGGAGGCACTGGAGCGCGAGAAGAACCGCCAGGCAGGGATGTATGCTCCGTTTGCCACGCCGGAGGATGCTGAGAAGTACAGGCAGAGTAGGCAGAATAGGCAGAGTGGGCAGAATAGGCAGAGTGGGCAAGATAGGCAGGCTAATGCTACCCCGACACAGACGGCAGAGGCACAACCCCTGGGGCCGGAGAAGTTCGCCAAGCAGATGCAGTTCGAGCAACGGATGCGGCAAAGTATTCCCTCCCCCGAAGCCATGATGCAGGACTTCTCCCAGCGTATGGAGAACATCCGCAAGGGTAACCAGCTGTTTGGTCCGAACAGCGAGATGCGACTAAACCCGGATACGGGGAAGATGGAGCGTGTGTATTACACCAATAGCGGCGAAACAGTGTCGACACCTATGGAGCAGCGCGAAGCCAACAGAAAATTCAGAGGCACTACCCAGGCAGGCTTTGAAGAGAGAGTTGATGCGGCACTGGGAGCCATAGACCCCGACAATGTGGCAGAGCAGGTATGGAACGATGCAGAGGAGAAGACAGCTGCGGAGTCGTCAGAAGTAGCGAAGAGAGTATTTGGCAATGGGATGGGCAGTTCGATAGGCGGACAGGGGTTCGCCCAAGCAGGAGAGTATTTGCTTGAGAGCAACAAGGCTCGTTTGACCTATCACGACTTGAAGCGGATGTCGGACAAAGCCTGGAGCCGGCTTGGTAAAGAGAAGCGCGACGCATTGGTCAACGAGATGTATAGAGCAATAGTCGCTCGCTATAAAGGTATCGATGACGAACGCGCTTGGTCGTTTGCAAATGATTTGGCTCGTCAGGAGAGCGACAAGAGGATGTTTGAATTGGCCGTGGCGAAAAATGCGCCGAAAGACGCGACGGATTATTTCTTCCGTCAGGTGCTTGCCGCCAATGCCATCACAAAGATATACGAGGCTGCGGCGCGGAGTGCTGCAGGAACTACAGGCGACTGGGATGCGAGAGACATAGCTAACCAGCAGTTTGCCGAGGACGGCCATAAGTTTGTCGGATTCTTGGGCAGTGCCGTCGGAATGGCGGCAGACCCGGTGATGCTTATGACAGGTGGAGTGGCAGGAATGGCAGGACGTGGTGCTGTGGGTCTTACAGGTCGTTTGTTGCACAAACCCGCAGAAGCTGTAATGCACACCCTTGGAGGCAGACTGTTGCAAGGCAGTGTCGGAGGAGCGGTGAACTTTGCCGGATTTGAGAGTGCCAACGAAGCCTTAGAGCAGCAGCGTGTCGGCGGAGCGCGAGACGCAAAGAGTGGCGAGGTGGGCGATTACAGTTTTGGTAATGTGCTGAAGGCTGGCGGTCACGGTTTGCTGATGGGCGGTTCGATAGGCGTGTTAGGGCCATTGACAGGCAATGTCGGCACCAAGTTGACCAACGCCACGGGCAGCACTTTGGGCAAACTGGGTATTCGTAGCGGTCAAGTTGTGCTGAGTAAGGTTGCCGAGGGTACGATATTCAGTGTACCCGAATGGATAGAAGGCAAGCGTGACGCGATGGATGTGTGGACCGACAATATGGCGATGATGTTAGCCTTTGGCTTGCACGGTGCGGTGAAGTCAGTGCCTAACCGTATAGCCGAATTGAAGAGTCGTCCCGAGAGCCGAGCCGGATTTGAGACCCGTCTGCGGACGTTGCTTGACGGCCGTCCCGATTTGTCGCTGACCAGAGACGAGCGGAACGAGCTGGAGCGAGCAGGCTATGGAGACCTGCGAGAGTTGGCAGAAGCCTATAAGCGTCCCAAGGAATGGGAGCAAACCGACGAAGGCGTTGAGCAACTGCCCTACGACCGTATAGAGCAACTGATAAAAGACGGAAGAGTCAGCGAGGCGGCAAGAGCCAAAATGTATTATTACGTCAGTGGCAAGATGCTGCCGATGAGTACCGTCAATGGCTCTACGATGATAGAGCACAGAGATTCCAACGGCGATGTTGTCGGATATACCGTGCAGTCGGTAGGAGCCAATGGAGTTGTTACCAGCCGTGAGTTTGGCAACAAGCCTCGTGCTGATGTTGAGGTTGAGAAAATCAACCGTCAAGCCGAGTTGAACACCATAGATGTCGGTGAGCGGTGGGTGGACCATCGTGGTGATGTGCGCCGTATGTGGGAAGCCTGTAAGCAGGTAGCCGAAGAGTATGGTGCCAGAGCGCGCAACCTCTACAAGTTGATGAAGCGCAATCCCGAAGAGATGAACAGTGCCGAGAAGTTGTTTGTCCAAGAGGTGGAAGACGCTTATAACAACCTTGGCAACAAGTATTCGTCGGAAGAGATACGTGCTGCGGTGAATGCCAAATACGGTATTGATATAGACAAAGCCATAGCCAAGGAACCCAACCGCAGAAGCGATGCCGAGAAGGAAGCCGTGAGAGAGTACGGCGAACGTCTGTTTGAAGATGCCAGACGCGAGCTGCAAGAGGGTGACGTGGTGATGATGCTTGAAGGTAGTGACGACAGTCCGAGAGAGCGAGGTTACAATGCTGATGCTGCGGAGCGGAAGAATATTGTTGTTGCGTTGGCGGAGGCTGACGAAAGCAACATTGGCGAGCGACAGGCTGCGTATGACGGTATGGTGCAGCGGATAGAGGATGATGCCGACACGTGGGCTGCAGAGGAGCGCGAGAAGATGAAGCAAATGCAGCACAAGGGCGACGGCAGCGTTCGCGCCGTGGTACTTAAAAGCCAAGAAGACCCGAATGGTCCTGTAAGCACCTACCTTATTGACGGCAATGTTGTGCTTAATGCCGACGGAAGCATCGATATGGAGAAAAGCGATAATATGGTTGTCGTGCGTGATGCGACGACTGGCGAGAACAAACCCGTGTCGCTGTCGGAGATTGATCACTTCCTGGAGCCGGAGAGTGCCGAGCAGCTTGAAGCCAGAATAGAGAGCAGCCGGCAGCAGATGATATCCGATGCTATGTCCGATGCCAGCGGTGAGGTGCGTGTAGCTGTCGGAGAACCGTTCACGTTGGACGACGGCACAGAGGGGACGGTATTGGCTGTGAACGGTGACGACGTGACCGTGGGTTTGTCCGACGGTACGCAGAGGACGGTGTCGCTGTCGGATATGCAGGCGATAGCCGACGAGACGGCACGGCAGGAGTATGAAGCGGAGAACGAGGGAGGAACGGAGAACGGAGAACAGAGAACGGAGAACGGAGAACGGAGAACGGAGAACGGAGAACGGAGAACGGAGAGCGGTCCGATGGTGGTAGGGGTGCCGGAGAAGTATGAGCCGCAGATGCAGCTGACCATACGCGAAGAAGACGGCAGGGAACATCAGGTGGAAGCCACGGGCTTGAGGGCGCGATTTGATGTGCGCCAAGGATATATAGAAGACCCTAACGGCAGATACGTGCAGGTTTTCGATCCCACCAGCGAGGACGGGGAACGCTTCATATTGGATAACGACTTGGACAAGATGACAGTGGGATATGTGAGAGCGGAGAACGGAGAACGGAGAGCGGAGAACGGAGAACGGAGAACGGAGAGCGAGGGGCAAGTTAGGCAAGATAGGCAGGATAGGCAAGTTGGGCAGGATGGGTCTAATGGGCTTAATGGGTCTGATGGGCAGGTGAATGCCGAGGTTTCTGATACTAATCCGGATGCTATGCCGATGCGGAAGGTGCCGGTGCGTGTACCTACGGGCAAGCGAGACAAGAAGGGTCGCATAGTGATGCGTACAAAAGAGGTGGAGGAGCCTGACTTCCTGTCGACAGAGCCGGAGCGCGGACGGAGATATATCTATGAAGAGAGTGGATATCCGAGGGATGTTGCCTCGCAGTTTGTTGCTGCAAAGCAGCAGGAGGCGTCCGACAAGTTGAAAGACTTGCGTCAGAAGGAGCCTAAGTTCGGCGACAAGTCGATAGGGACCAACATGGCGGTATACAACCAGAAGCATGCTGAGTGGGAGCAGGAGATATCTGCATGGCAACAGGCGCAGGGCTATTGGAATGACGTCAAGTTGCTGCAAGACAGCATAGACGAAGAGGAGCGGAAGCGTCAGAACAGAGAGCGACAGGCTGCATACGAAGCAGACCGGATGCGCAGGGAAGCCGAGGCTGCCGAAGAGCGTGCGAAGGCAGAGGCGAAGCGTCAGCAGGAGATGGCGGAGGCAGAGGCATTGCTCGAGAGTAATATAGGCGAGTCGTCGGAAGAGGACTGGCCTATAGAGGACGATGCTGAGGCTATGGCCATAATGGACGACATGGAGCCACATAGTCTTGAAGAGATAGCTGCGGATATGCTTGCCAGTGGCAAATATAAACTCATACCGTCGGAGACGCGCATGCATACGGGATATAGCAGTGCGGACTTTCGGCGTATGCCATTTATCTTGGCAGGAGCCGACAAGGGAGGCCTGACGCCTGAGCGTTTTGGTGAGGAGGTGGAACAGCTGGCGCGCGAGAGCGATGGTGGTGTAATATATGATGAGTTAGATACTAACGCAGGATTAAATGCGTTATTGAATGTGCTTGGCGAGGTTCAGACAATGGGTGATCTGAAAAACTACATTGCCGAGAACAGGAGGCAGCAGGCGGAGAAGGTTCATGGAGCCAACGTGCGAAGGGCTGCGGAGCTGAAGTATGAGGACGAGTGGATAATGCAGCATGGCGGGATAAGCCGCGACGAGTATGCCAGCTATATCGGCTGGACGGAAGATGCTGTTGAACAGGGCAAGCAAGTGATTACAGAGGAAGAGTTAAACCAAATATTCAATCCATACTATGACAGAACAACAGAAGAAAATGATGAAGGAGGTGACCGAAACGGTGCTGAAGAGAGCGGCGCAGATGGATCCGATACCGGACAAACTTCAACTTCGGAGAATGATAAGGGAGGAGATGGAGAAGCGTCTGGGCAGTCAGAACCAGTCAGCGAAGTAAGTGCAGAGATAGCCCGGCAGGAGGTCGATGAGAATCCGACTGAGGGGCAGAAGGAAGCCGGCAACGAGTTGGGCGGCAGCGGTTACCTTGCAAAACAGAAAGGCGATGATGCTGCGGTAGGTACGCAGATACCCACTGAGGCGGAGAAGGCGTTGCGCGACGAGCTGATAGAGGTGATGCGCGGTGAGGGAGGAATGGAAGTGATAACGGATGAAGAGGGGCAGCGGGTGCTGGATGAATACCGAGACCGAGCGAAGTTGTTGAAGACTTTCCACGGCAGCGGAGCGGACTTTGACGTTTTCGACCACTCACACATGGGCGAAGGAGAAGGAGCGCAGGCGTATGGATATGGTACGTATGTGACCGAGGTTGAAGGGATAGGGAAACGGTATGCCGGTAATGCCGACGGTCACGTGGTATATAATGGCAGAAAGTGGAGCTATTATGATGGAATTAACGAAAGCAGAGCATTAGATTTCGCTGTCAAGGCGACCATAGCGGCAAGAGGAAATAAGGAGAAGGCTGTTGCCATTATTGAGCAAAACAAGGCGTCGTCAATGTACCCACAATTCAACCAGTCGCTTGAGGAAGCGAAAGATTTGGTGAATAATGGTGCGCTGGAATATGTAGAGACCCATACGCCAGTTCTCTACGAGGTGGAGATTCCCGACGACAACGGGAGCAACTATCTTGATTGGGTGCGGACGATACCGAAGAGCGACCGCAGACGCATAGCTGATGCGGTGAGAGGATTGGAAGGCGCGCCGGCGCAGAGTGTGAAGTATGCCAATTATACAGGTGGTTGGAATCAGCTGGCAGATATGATTGAGCGTAACGCTTGGGCCTACCAGGAGGTGCGCGACCGGTTGGTGCAGGCCTTTGGTGGCAGAACTGCCGACGAAAAGCGCGTCAGCGACCTGATGCACGAAGCCGGCTTTGTCGGTGTGAAGTACCCTGCGGAGTATATGAGCGGAGGCCGGAGCGACGGAGCAAAGAACTACGTCATCTTCGACGAGGGCGATTTGAAGATTACCGACAAGATACGGTTCCACAAGGCCGAGAACGGAGAGTATGAGCCGGAGATGAAGCCGACATTCTACTCCAATGCGGAGCGTGCTGTGGAGGGGATAAAACAGGAGAAGGCGACGCCGGAGCAGTGGTTGAAGATGTTGGAAAAGGCTGGTGGACTGAAAGCTGGAGAAGACAAGTGGCTTGGGCTGAGCGAGTGGCTTGAGGAACGGAGAACGGAGAACGGAGAACGGAGAACACTGACGAAGCAGGAGGTGCTGGACTACATCAGAGCCAACAGGATAGAAATTGAGGAGGTGAGTTATCAAGAAGATCTATCGGATAACTCGCAAGACAAGTTGCAGGAGTTCCAAGACGAATACCGTTCGCTGATGGATGGCGGAATGGATGCCGAAGAAGCCTTTGAAGAGATGGTGAACCGCTACGGTGACGACTTTGATTTGGCTTTTTCTGTTGATCATACACGTAACGGAGCAATCCTCAGACCTGCTTTGGATATGTCTGGTGAGATGGGCAGTGCGGCGATGTACTTTCTTGAAGCCGACGGCTCGACGGGAAGACCCATCAACGAGACGCGGCTGCAGTATACCACTGAGGGCTTGGAAAACAAGCGAGAGATAGCGTTGACGGTGCCGACGGTGGCCCCCTGGAACGAAGGCGATGAAATACACTTTGGCGATGCCGGTGAGGGCAGAGCTGTGGCGTGGGTGCGGTTTGGAGAGACAACCGTTATTGAGAAAGATGCAGACCTTACAAAGAAAGGAGCTGCACTTAGAGACTTTGAGGAGGATATGCAGAATAAGTACGACGCTGCAGGTGATGAACTACGTGCAAAATTGTCTCCCGAAGAAAAAGCGCAATTAGATAACCTGATTGCAGATGTTGAGAGATCTCGTCGCGAGTATAAAGTGCTGGTCATCGACGAGATACAGAGCAAGCGACACCAAGAGGGGAGAGAGAAGGGGTATCGCACTAAAAATGATATTCAAGAGGAAGAGCGATTGCAAGAAGCTGTAGTTAAAGCGCAGGAACGTTATGACGATTTCACTCGCAAGATGGGTGAAAAATATGGTGGCACATACGAAGATATTTATGACATAATGTCTGGTGAAGACCAGAAAGAGGCCGATAGACTTGAGCAAGCAGTATATGAAGCAGACGACACATATCAAAATCATTCAATAGAGGGTATTCCCGATGCGCCGTTTGAGAAGAACTGGCACGAGTTGGCGATGAAGCGTATGCTGCGGTATGCGGCCGAAAACGGCTACGACAAAGTAGCTTGGACGACGGGTGAGCAGCAGGCGGAGCGGTATAGTTTGGCGAAAGTGGTTGACAGAATGTCGGCGACGGACTGGACGGACTATTCTCGGACGTTTGGCGACGAGGCTAAGCGTGCCAAATTGGTGTATGCATACGGCAAGAATGGTGAAGACCTTCTTCAAGTGATGGTTGACGAGAATGGAAAAATCCTTTCGGATGTCAACGATGAATATGTAGGTAAGCAACTATCGGATGTTGTCGGTAAAGACATAGCCCTTCAACTTCTGAAAGATGATGAGCAGCATATTGAGAACGACGGTCTGCGTATCGGCGGCGAGGGTATGAAAGGGTTCTACGACCAGATATTGCCGCGTTTTGTTGACAAGTACGGCAAGAAGTGGGATGTGAAGACGAAAGAAGTTAGGCTTGATAGGCTTAATTGGGAGAATGGGGAGAATGGGCTTGTTATGCACGCTGTGGACGTGACACCGGAAATGAAGGAGAGCGTGATGGAGGGACAGCCGATGTTCTTCCGCACGGAAGAGAGCGAGGTGTATGGGTACACGATGGACGGGAAGATTTATATTGACCCGAAGGTGGCGACGAGCGAGACACCTATCCACGAGTACAGCCATCTGTGGGCGCAATCACTCAGACAGGCGTACCCGCAGGGGTGGGAGCAGTTGAAGAGCGAGATGATGAAGGACCAGGAGCTGGTGGACTATGTGCGGAGGAAGTACCCCGAGATAGAGAACGAGGACGAGCTGATGGAAGAGGTGTTTGCCCACTACAGCGGCCGTCGTGGCGCAGAACGGCTGCGGTCGGAGATGCGTGAGGAGATGGCCAAGGCGGACGGAGTGTTCGAGAAGGCGCAGGTGGCGAGTGTGTTTGCCCGACTGAAAAGTCTGCTGTCGAAGTTCTGGACGATGTCGCGCAACCTCTTTGCCGGCAAGGTGAAGGGCTTGGAGAAGCTGAGCGCCGAGGACTTTGCGGACATGGCGATGAATGACCTGGTGAATGGGTTCAAGCCGAGGGGAACGGAGAACGGAGAACGAAGAACGGAGAACGAAGAACGGAGAACGGAGAACGGAGAACGGAGAACGGAGAACGAGAAACGTGATGCGGATTATATGGCTGCGGTAGCGCGTGGCGATATGGAGACGGCGCAGCGGATGGTGGATGCCGAGGCGAGGAGAAAGGGATATGTGAGCGATGAGGAGTACCGAATGAGCCATACAGCGCCCAACGGCAGGGATGGTTTTTCGAAGTCGATAGACGACGTCACGGATATCTACCCCGAAGACCTGTACGGTCCAAACGGTTATCGTTACTACGGTGACGGAGAAGAGTGGATGGACAGACGGAGTGCTGCCGTGTTCAGAAGCGTCAGAGGCAATCCAGAGGCAATGGTGAAGATTTACCGCGCTGTGCCGAAAGGTTTGAAAGAGAGCAAGCCGAGGAACGGCGACTGGGTGAGTGTCAACAGAGACTATGCCAAGGAGCACGGAGAACGTAATATTGACGGTGGATATAAGATTATAGAGGACGAGGTCCCGGCGAAGTATGTGTACACGGACGGCAATTCATTGCACGAGCAGGGTTATGACGACGGCGGCAATTACGCCTACCAGAACACCAAGAACAACCGCAAGTTGCTGGATGCCGTGACGTATGACGATGAAGGCAATGTGATACCGTTGAGCAAGCGTTTCGACAAGCGGAATGCGGATATACGTTTCCATAAGGGTGGCACGTACCAGACGAAGGACGGGGTGCAACTGAGTATGGAGAGCTTGTTTGAAGCGGAGAACGGAGAACGGAGAACGGAGAACGAGGATTTGACGGGGTTGCGGTTGCGGAAGCTGGAGCCGGGCGAGACGTGTCTGGTGGAGCGGCGGTATGAGGAGAACAAGATGTTCTCGTTTGTGGGCAAGGAGAAGATAGAGAGCATGGACGACGTGGCGTTCATCTTCAAGCAGCTGGAAGACGCTGCGGTGGAGAACGTGTTTGTGGCGATGGTGAAGGACGGTCGCCCGACGGTGATCCATATTGGTATGGGCACCTACAACCAATCCGTTGCCGACTACAAGCTGGCTTTTGCGGCGTATGCGAAGATAAAGCCCGACAAGGTGTGGATGGTCCACAACCATCCGTCGGGATCGCTGAGGGCATCGCGCGAGGACAGGAACCTGCTGCAGGTCGGTCGAGAAATCTTCGGGAACGATGTGATGCAGGACGGCATCATTATCGATACGGTGACTGGAAAATATGGAGTTTTCAACGACAACGGTTCGAACTACGAGCAGAATATGCCAATGGCGCTTGTCGACGGAGAGGTGCCGGTGAAGACGTATGAGTTTTCGAAGCAGGTGTTCGCGCCGGAGTGGAATCCGAGAGAGGCGTTCCAGCTGACTGACAGCGCTAAGGTGGCGGAGTTTGCGTCGAGCCACCGTTTGGGTGAGCACAAGAAGATGAGTTTCATTGTTACCAACAATCAGAACCAGGTGGTGGGCAATTTCTTCCTGCCGTGGACCAAGATGTCGGAGGCAGCCAAAGACACCGAAGGCGCCATTCGCGAGTTGTCGAACTATGTGAATCTTGCAGGTGGCACGAGAGGCGTGCTGTACGGCAACTATGAGTACGACAGCAAAGAGAATCGAGCCCTTGGCAAACTTATCAAGGGTATGCAGACGCTGCGCACGCCACTGCTGGATGTGGTGCATTTCGACAAAGAAGCTGTTTATCACAGTGCGGCAGAGACGGGCGCGATGGAGCCGGAAGGAGGTGTCCGTTACCGTCAGTCGGAAGGTGAAGAAGGGAACGGCAGGAGTTATAAAGAGAGCCTTGCGTCGGCGAGAAGGGCAGGATACAGCCAGCGTCAGCACGACGAGATGCTGCGCAGGCAGGAGCGCAACGCCCGCAGACGGATAAAAGAGTTTGTAGACAAGCTGAACCTTGGCGACAGGGTGCAGTTCGTTGAGGGTCTGGATGGCCTCACTGAGCGTCAGCGCAAGGCGAAAGGCTGGTTTGACCCGAGGACGGGTCGGATATATGTAGTCCTTGACAACCACCACAGCGTTGACGACGTATTGAAGACTGTGCTGCACGAAGGCGTTGGCCACTATGGGCTGCGTCAGTTGTTTGGCAAGAGCTTTGACACCTTCCTGGATAATGTCTATGAAGCTGCCGATAAGAATGTGAGAAGAGAGATTGTGGAGCTGTCGAAGAAGCACGGCTGGAATGTCCGTACCGCCACGGAAGAATACCTTGCAAAGCTGGCCGAAGACACAGACTTCGAGAAGCCTGAGCGTCAGGGCTGGTGGACAAAGATTAAAAACCTGTTCTGGCAGATGCTCCACAAGTTAGGGTTGAAAGAGCAGATATGGAGAGGTGACGAGCTTAGCGACAACGAGCTGCGTTATCTGCTGTGGAGGAGTTACAAGAACCTGACCGAGCCGGGCCGCTACCGCAGCTTTGTCGACGAAGCCGACGATGTCGTTATGCAAGACAAGTTGGGCATTCTCGAAGAGCGGAGAGCAGAGCGTGGAGAGCGGAGCTGGTCTGAGCCTTCTGTGGCAGCAGAAGCCGACGCATACCTAAAGGAGAACGGCTTAGAGGAGCTGAAAAAAGAATTGACAAACACGCTGATAATGATGAAGCGTGGCAATTACTATGAAGTCACTGGTTCCGACGTTGACAAAATAGCCGCTGTGTTGAGAACCGATATAAAGAACGAGGGCGGCAATATCCGTTTGTCTGAAAAGCAGATGGAAGAGGCGTTGTCGAGGCTGGTCCGTGCCGGACATCGTGTTGCTATTGCAGAAGAGAGGAACGGTGTTGCTGAGGAAGTTGCATCCTATGGTAATGACGGCTTGCTGTACAGAGACGGGGAAGAGAACGAAAACGAAAACCAAAACAAGCAGCCGATGGGGCTGAAGGAGCGCATTACGGAGACTGCCGTGCGATATGCTGCGGAGCATGAGGAGGACAAGAAGGCGCGGAGTCTGGCGGTGAAGGCGATAGATGCCAACCTGTCGGACATACGGAAGGCGATGATGGCGCAGAGGACGTTTGACAGAACGACAGTGAAGCGAGTAAGCGACTTGGCTAATGTGCTGTTGGAGACTGGCTACCTGAGCGACCTTGGCAAAGGCGAGATCAAGCGACTGTTGAGTGTGGTTAAGAATGCCACCGGCAAGGAGGACATCAGCAAAGAGGTGCAGACCGTGATGGATATAATGGTTGACAACCAGCTGAAGCGTGCCGAAAATGATCTTGAGGAGCTGGAGAAGATAAGAGCTTCGAAAGTCGATGCCAAGGGCGTAGAGGTTCAGGGAGCCTTAGACCCTGCAGGGCAGACGATGATGAAAGCCTTCAAGCAAGCACGCGGATGGAGCAAGGAAAACATCGAGCAAGAGATTGCCGATGCGCAAGACCGCATGGGTAGCAGCAATGCTGCGGTAGCCGAGGAGGCGTCCAACAGGTTTATAGGACTGACTCTTGCCAAAGAGTACATAGAGAACATCAAAGGCAGCAAGGAAGAAGAGGCGAAGTTGCGGATAGAGATAGAAAAAGCCATCCATCAAGAAGAAAAATTGAATTTGCAAGCAGAGATACGTGCGACGGAAAGTGAGATTTATGATTTTGTCAAAGAGGAGCAGAAAGATTCAGATGGCAATACGCTGAAACGTAAAGACGGCTCACCGAGAATCCATACTGTACGACATCTTAAACCAGAATTTAAAGATGGCAACAATCAACAAAAAATCGATGAAGTAAATGCCAAAATAGCAGGTTTAAAAGAGAAGTTGTCGAAAATTGACAAAATAATAGAACAGACAATATCTGCCACGGAGGATGCCATCCGTCAGAACAAGATGGAGCGTATCCAAGCCTACTACGACCTGATGAACGCATTGCGTGGTCGCTTGCAGGGCAGTATAGAGCGTGCGCTGGACTTTAAAGAAAGAGAGGTGGAGCGTATACGTGAGATACAACACGATGCCAACAGCGACGAGGAAGGCAAGCCGGACGATGCACACCGTAAAGCACTGACAGGTCTGCAAAAGACAAACAACCTTTTCGCCAGCACGGTGAATGCGCCGTTGCGGACCTTTTCGGAGATGCTGCGGTTGTTTGGCAGCAAGAGTGCCAACGGCGAAGGATTTCTTTACAACAGGTTTGTACGTGGCTTTATCGATGCCCGTCAACAAGAGATAAAAGGAAAGTACCGCCGGTATGCCGAGTTGGATGCCAAGGTCAAGGAACTCTTCGGTTATAAGAATATGGCCAGGTTAATAACCAAGACCGCCGATATGCCGAGGGTGACAGTTGAATGGTGGGACGGTAAAGCGATGAAACCCTTTGAGTTGACGCAAGGCAACCTGATGTACATCTACATGGTCGACAAGATGACTGACGGCAGAATGAAGTTGCGCCGTATGGGCATCGACGAGAAGGCTGTAGATGCCATCACGAGAGCGATAGACCCGCGTCTGAGAGAGTTTGCCGACTGGATACAAGACGAGTTTTTGGTGAAGACCCGCAACGAGTACAACGAGACCCACAAGCGGTTGTTTGGTGCCAATATGGCAGCTATCGAGAACTATTTCCCGTTGAAGATATTGCCAGACGCTCGCCAGCAGACACAAGAAGAGCTTGACCAGCACAACTGGGGCGATGGCATCACGACCAAGACGGGAGCCATTGTGAAGCGCACCCGCAACGCTTTGGCCCTTGACCTGCTGAATGCCGATGCGTTGAACGTACTGCTGCAACACGTAGAAGAGATGGAGCATTGGAATGCCTTTGCCGAGTTCAACCGCGACCTTAACACGTTGAGGACCTACAAGCACTTCCGCAACCAGGTGAAGAATATGAACACCGTATATGGCAGCGGAAAGGAGCTGTGGGATAATTTCAACAAAGCTTGTCAGATAGCCACAGGCTCATACATACCCCAGCGTTCGGATTTCGATGCCGGAGCGTTGAAAGCAGCCCAGCTGGTGTCGGCAGCAAAGGTGTCGTTCCGCATCAACACAGCGTTGAAACAGTTGCTTTCGCTGCCAGCCTACCTGCCATACATAAGTGCAAAAGGATTTGTCAGGAGCATAGCCAACAACATCAGAAACAAAGAGACCTCGTTCAAATGGTGTATGGAGCATCTGCCGCTGTTTGAAGAGAGATGGAAGAGCCGCGTGAGCGGAGACCCCAAGCTGGCGAAGTCGATGATGGACTGGACTGAGCGTCATACCAATTGGGTTCAGATTATAGGAAGAGGTGGTATGTTCCCCAATGCCTTGGTGGATGCCATCACTGTGTCGATAGGTGCACACGCCGTCTACGAGACCAAGAAGAGTCAGTATCTGAAAGACGGCTACAGCGAGGAGCAAGCCGAGCGCAAAGCCATACAGGATGCCGAGATAGCCTATAACGAGACCCAGCAGTCGAGCGAAGGCGCGTTTGTGTCGTCGTTGCAGCGAGATCACTCCTGGCTGTCGACGATATTCACAGTGTTCCGCAACTCGCCGATGGCGTACACAAGAAGACTCTATGAGGCCTTGCGCGACACAAAGAACAATCTGACCCCGAAGCAGCGCGAGGCGACGAGAGAGTTTATGACCAAGCAGATGGTGCGTGAAGGGTTGAGCGAAGAGCAGGCCAAGGATGCAGCCCAGAGACGTTTCAACCGGATGATGCGCAAGAATCTGATAAGCATAGCCACCTTTGGCTATATAGTGCAGTTTGCGTGGAACCTTGGCGGCAATATGTGGTATTTGCTGTTTGGCGATGACGACGATGAGAAGTCGGATATGTGGGAGAATATCTGGGTGCAGTCGATGTTTGGCGGCTTGGAAGGTCTGACCGGTGGCGACTTGATGAGTGAATTAGGCCGGCAACTTATCACGAAAGACTACAATCCCAATTCGCTGAACAAGGAGATGCCGATATCAGGCGATGTGGCGAAGGTGGTGCAGAGGTTTTTCCAGGGTAAAAAAGAGGAGTCGATGAACGACCTTATAAACCTTGCCGTGCAGATGGGCTTTGGTGTCAATCCACAGACCATTTCGGACTTTATCTTATCCGCGACCGACATTTGCGGTGGCGATATGGCGTTAACCCACGAGGCGGTGATATTCGCCGCACGCTTTGCCAACGTGCCGCAGAGCCAGATAGACAAGCTCTATTTCGATGAGATAGGACTGAGCGGCGAAGAGGCCAGCCACTACACACCGCAGCAGTTGATAGAGCGTTATGCCAAGTACCAGGTGAAACGTGGACGCTTGATAGAACCGTGGGCGTGGGACGATGAGAAGCCGATCGGCAAGCAGAAGGATAAGGCCGAGAAACTTGTCAAGGAGCGGATAAAGAAGTTTGGAGGTGCAGAGGTGAATGAGGCTTACAATGCGCTGGCTGACGAAATGAAGGCTTTTGACGATAAGGTCAAGGCGGCAAAAGCATTGGCCGAGACCGACTATTTAAAAGCGGCCGACCAGCTGAGCAAATTGCAGAGCGACGAGAATTATTATAAACGTTACCTTGATTTTAAAGCCGCTGAAAAAAAACTGAATAAGTTGGTTAAGGAGTATCTGAGTGCCAAGAGTGCCGAGGAAGCCGCCGAGAAGATGGAAGCAATGCTGAAATTGAAGACTGAGATGGTCGAGTGAATGGCGAGTTCTGACGGCTTGCTATAATAAGGCAAAATATAGGACAATTTTGAAAAGGTGGCTACTAAGATTGGTGCCACCTTTTTTTATAAAAACAATAGATAACAGAGACAAGAGGGGGCGGAGGTGTAATTTTGCAGGCGGAATTATTAGGCGGAGTGGGTGGATTAGGCAATTTAGGCAATTTAGGCAATTTAGGCAGAGTGGGCGGATTAGGCGGAGTGGGGTTGATGGGGTTGATGGGATTATAAATAAAACTAAGACAGAAACTAAAACGAAGATATGACAACTACGATGAAGTTACACAGAAAGAGCCGGGTGACGGTGGGCAGGGGCAGTGAGAGTGCCGACAGTCTTGTGCGCAGCAAGGCGATCAACAGTGACAACCGTGCGCGTGGGCAGGAGATACTGCTGGAAGCTCAGAGTCACCGAATGGCATCGATGAAATACCTGCAGGAGCGCGAGCGCAACAAGCGATACACCTACGGCAACCAATGGAGCGACATAGTGTGCGTCAACGGCGTGCGTATGACCGAAGAGGAGTATATCAAGAGGCAGGGCAATGTGCCGCTGAAGAACAACCTCATACGTCGCCTGGTGAAGAACGTTATCGGTTCGTTCAGGGACCAGCAGGCCGAGCCGATGTGTATGGCCAGGGACCGTGCCGAGCAGCGTGCTGCCGAGACGCTTAGCACATTGCTGCAGTACAATATGCAACTGAACAGGATGGGCGAGCTGTACGCCAGGGCTATGGAAGAGAACCTTATCAGCGGCTTGGTGGTCCACAAGAAGACCTTCGGGTGGCGGCGAGACCGCTACGACTGCTGGACGGACAATATACAGCCCACTAACTTCATTCCCGACAGCAATATGCGCGACTACAGAGGCTGGGACTGCCAGTTTGTGGGCCAGATACACGACTATTCGTTTGGCGATTTGTGCAACCAGTTTGCGAACAGCCCTGCCGACTACAACCGGCTGGTGGAGATATACAAGCAGCAGCGCGATGTGCGAGCAGGAGTGTACACCATCGACCAGTTTGGCTACAGCGACGGAATGGTCAATATGGATTTTCTTTTTCCTCGCGACCCGTCGAAGTGCAGGGTTATAGAGGTGTGGCGGAAGGAGTCGAAGCCGAGATACCATTATCACGACGTGGGCCAAGGTACTTTCGGCAAGATAGAGATTGAAGACTATGAGACGATGGTCTTAGCCGAGAACCAGAAGCGGTTGCAGATGTACAGGGCCAACGGCATTGCCGACGACGATGTGCCGCTGGTGGAAGCCGAATGGTTTATGGACTCATACTGGTACTACTACTTTATCACGCCCTTCGGCGACATTCTGAAAGAGGGCGAGACACCATACCACCACAAGGAGCATCCGTTTGTCTTCAAAGGCTATCCCTTTCTTGACGGCGAGATACATTCGTTTGTGGCCGACGTGATAGACCAGCAGCGGTACACCAATAGGCTCATCATCCTTGAAGACTTTATCATCAAGGCCAGTGCCAAGGGTGCGTTGCTGGTGCCAGAGGATGTGGTGCCAGAGGATGAGGACCCGAACGAGTGGGCAGATTCCTGGGCCAAGGTCAATGGAGTGATGTTTTATAAAGTGAAATCACACGGTAAAGTTCCCGAGCAGGTGTCCGCCAATTCGACGAACATAGGCATACACGAACTGCTGTCGCTGCAACTTAAATTCTTTGAAGACATTAGCGGTGTGAACAGTGCCTTGCAAGGTAAGGCCTCTTACAGCGGTGAGAGCGGCAGTCACGCGCAGGTTATGGCGCAGAATGCCGCCACGTCGCTTGTGGACATCTTCGAGAGCTTTAACGACTTCCAACAAGAGGCGGCCTACAAAGACGTTAAGAATATACAGCAGTGCTACGACGAGAAGAAAGTGTTGGCCATTGTAGGCAGCACCGCCAAGGGGGTACCCATCGATGCGAATAAAGTTCTGACCATAGAGACAGACATCAGCATAAGTCCGAGCAAGAAGACCCCGGTGTACAGAGCGATGGCCAACGACTTCTTCATTAAGCTCTTCGAGATGCAAGCCATCGACGTGGAGCAGTTGCTGGAGAGTGTGAGCGACATACCATACGCCGACGAGCTGCTGCAAAGCATCAGAAGCAACAGGGAGCAGATGCAGCAGGGCCAGGTGCCTGGCGGCGTGTCGCCTGAGCTGATACAGAAAGTGCAGGGTGGTTTGAACGCCAACCCGCAGGCTGTGGAGCAGATGCGCGGTCTGATGCCGGCGTGGAGACAGGCAAGTTGAGAGTGGGCTGAATGGGCTGAATGGGTTTAATGGGCTGAATGGGTTCGATAGGCATAGAGATCAAGGCTATTCTGAAAGAGAACGAGCGGCGGCGGAAGATGAACAACGCGCCGTTCAATCCTGTGACAGGAGAGCACAGTGTCGGGGAGCGGAAGAAATTTCGGCTCCCTGACTTTCCTATTGCCGAGCAGTGGTTGCCCGAAGAGATGCTTCAGGAGCCATTGGTGAAGAAGCTGAAGAAGGCCGGCAGCCTTGCCGCCTTTATCACCGAAGAGTTAGAGAGCGACTACAGCGAGACTGCGGTAAACCAGGTGGTGGAAGAGTTCTGTCGGACGAGGAACACGTACGACTTTCCCTTTTGGGCGGCGACGCTTGCATATATAAAGAATAAAGGCGGTGGAGCCGATGTGCTGTTCCGTCTGAACCGACCGCAGCGTCGTTTGGTGGAGCGTTTGGAGAAGATGCGCAAGGCAGGCAAACCGATAAGGTTGATACTGCTGAAGGCGCGCCAGTGGGGCGGAAGTACGTGCATACAGCTGTATATGGCCTGGCTGCAGCTTTGCCACAAGGTAGGCTTGAACTCCCTTATTATAGCCTTGCAGACCACAGTGAGCGACGAAATTAAGGATATGTTTGATCGGATGATCAAGTCGTACCCCATAGAGATGCTGCACGGCGCGAGCGACGTGTACAGCAGGAACGAGCCCAAGATGGTCGGCGTGGGCAAGAGCGGTAACATCTACAGGGTGCCGCAGCGCAACTGCAAGATAAAGATAGGCACGATGGAGCGTCCGAATTCGTGCCGTGGCGGCGACTACAATCTGGTCCACCTGAGCGAAGTAGGCCTATGGAAGAAGACCGACGGCAAGAAGCCCGAAGACATAGTGCGGAGCGCTTGCAAGGGTGTGCTGCTGAAGCCCTACACGATGATAGTGGAAGAGTCGACACCCAACGGAGTAGGCAACTACTTCCACAAAGAATACCTTGCGGCGAAGAACGGCGAGTCGCAGTTTGAGGCCTTGTTTGTGCCGTGGTACTGGATAGAACAGTACGAGTTGGAGTTTGAAGAGGGGGATAGTAATGATAGGCGAGATAGGCAAATTAGGCGAGATAGGCCGACTACTAAATTGGAGTTTGCCGAATGGCTGTGGAAGAACAGGAAGAGCGAAGAGGTGCTGTCGGACCGTGAAGAGCCGGGGACATACCTTTGGTGGCTGTGGGAGCAAGGCGCGACGCTGGAGGGCATCAACTGGTACATACAGGAGCGTACGACGTTCACGACGCACGGAGATATGGCCAGCGAGTTTCCGAGTGACGACATAGAAGCATTTACGTTCAGCGGAAAGAAAGTCTTCGCCAACGAAGACGTGGAGCAGTTCCGGAGCGGATGCAGACCGCCGAGGAAGCGCGGCGAGGTATACGGCAAGGCCGACAAGGGAGAAGAGGCGCTTAAGGGGCTGCGGTTCCGCAAAGAAGCCGGTGGTCGCTTGAACATCTGGCACGATGTGGAGCAGGACGACGACGAGGTGGTGCTTGACAGATATTTGGTTGTTGTCGACGTGTGTAGAGGAACAAGCGAGAAAGCCGACTTTGCCGACATACTGGTTTTGGACCGCTTGCCGATGCTTGACGGAGAGGGGCCTGTGGTTGCTGCGGAATGGCACGGACATATAGATATGGACAAGCTGGCGTGGAAGGCAGCGCAGATAGCGGCGTACTACAACAATGCCAAGTTGGTGATTGAGAGCAACACACTGGAGACCACCAAAGACACGCGAGGCGATGCGGAGTACATACTGACGCTGATAGCCGACGTATACGAAAACCTCTATGCCCGCAAGCAGAGTGCCGAGGACATCAAACAAGGTGTGCCGAAGAAGTACGGATTCCATACCAACACGGTTACAAAGAAGCAGGTGGTGAACAACCTCAAGGAGGTAATAAGGGAGAAGCTGTACACGGAGCGCGAGGAGGAATGTTTGAACGAATACATAGTGTATGTGGAGACAGACAAAGGAGGCTTCGAGGCCACGGACGGCTACCACGACGACCGATTGATGACGAGGGGAATAGGGTTACTGATAAGCACTAACGAGATGGAGTTGCCACGGATAGTGAAGAAAATCCAGAGGAGCACGACGGTGAAAGCTGCGGTGAGCGCGGCGACGATATAAACGAATGACAAGGGGGAGAAACATTAAGTGCGATTTGGGGTGTTTTAGGTGGATTTTTTTTTATTTTATATATTAATTCGATAGCACATCGTGGCCGCATATAGAACTTGGGAGCAGGAGAGTTTACGACCTCAAAAACCAAGTTGTAGGACGATTCATCGGGCCGTTGTTCGCGCAGAAGGCATACGCGTCGGTATATTTCGCTGAACATATCCTGCTTGGTAGCGTGCATATTATCCAGGACAGGTTTGCCTTTGTCGAGGGCCGAGACGATGACCATAGCACGTTCTTCGCTGACCCAGAATCTAGAGCAAGGGCTATTGACTATAATTTCTGCGACTTCTGCGATTTTAATAAAGGGCTTGGAGTCGCAGGATCGGCGGTACGCCATCAGGAGTTCCCTATTGCGCGCTGCGGTGAATTCAAGTATGCTTCCCTGATGTTTCATAGCGGTTTTGATGATTGATGATTGATAGTGCAAAGATAATAAAAAGCGATTAATCAAAAACAAAAGATAACATAGAGATAGGCTCGTGCGGTGATAATTTTGCAAACGAAATTAACAGATGAGCTGATTAGGCTAATTAGGCTGATTAGGCTAATAATAAAATAGATAACCACTATGGCAGAAGAGCAGAAACAAAATACGCAGAAAAGCAGACGCGACCAGTTCAACGAGCGTCTGAAAGCGAAATATCCCGACCGTGAATTTGCAGACGACGAGGCGTTGTTCGGGCAGATAGACGATGACTATGCCGACTACGACAATCAGCTGAGCCAGTACCGTGACCGCGAAGAGAGGCTGAGCAACCTTATGGCCGACAATCCGCGCGCGGCGCAGTTTATTGCCGACCTTGGCCGTGGCGACGATCCTTGGATAGCGATGTTGAAGCGCATTGGTGCCGACGGCATCACCGACCTGATGAACGACCCGAGCAAGCAGGAGGCATACGCTCAGGCCAATCAGGAGTATGTAGACCGTCTGGCCGAAGAGAAAAGGCTGGAGGAAGAATATAACACCAACTTCGCCGAGAGTATGTCGACCTTGAAGCGTTTGCAACAGGAGCGCGGACTGAGTGACGAGACCATTGATGCCGCATACGACCTGATCCAGCAGATCGCCAACGATGCCATTGTCGGCAAGATAGAAGCCAATACGGTGGATATGGCATTGAAGGCTATGAGCCACGATGCAGACGTTGACAATGCCCACAGTGAAGGAGTAATAGCCGGCCGCAATGCCAAAATAGAAGAGAACTTGCGCCGACCGCAGCAGGGCGACGGGATGCCCGCCAGCGGAGGAGCGAACGCGACTATAAACACCAAAAAGAAAAATGGCTTCTTCGATGACCTACCGCAGAGAAAATTCTAACAATAAAAAATATTAAAAATTAAGATTATGAAAAAATTTTTTCATCCTTTCGCAAGATTTATCGAAGGCCCCGGCTCGGGTGCAGTTGTAGAGACCGCTCCAGGCGAACCTAATGGTACCACTGTTGTGAGTGAAAGAGCCAACGGCACAAACGTCGAACAGCAAGGTTATCTGGACGAAGACCTTAACAAGCAGATTGTAAAGGTCCGACCTCAGGACACCCCCATTGACACTTTTACCCGAAGTATTGCAAACAACGAGCCCTGCAAGAGTTGGGAAGCCGGAGGTTGGGAAATCGGCACGCGCGAGACCCGCGACACCGTAGCCGCCGCTTATACGGCCGGTACCAGTACCGCCAATGTCCTCACGGTTGACAACATCGAGATGTGGAAACCTGGCGACACCTTCATCGTCAACGCCACTTCTTCTGGCAACGATCAAGGTCCTATGCTTGATAGCAGCCAAAACCCAGTGCAGTGTCTTATCAAGAGCGTCGACAACGCCAACAGCAAAATCACCGTTCAGCGCGTAGGTACTCTGAGTGCTGCCCTGCCGAACATTGGCGAGGACTACATCCTCTGCCGTCTGTCGCCTGCCGTGTCCGAGTTGGAGGCTTCCGTCGAGGGTTTCAACATCCAGCCTTCCGACCGCAAGTACTACAACCAGACCCATATGACCCAGGTTGAAGAGTCTGTCGTCCACAGCCTTCTCAAGAAGAAGGTTGCTATGGACTTCTCCGTCTACAAGGAGCAGACCATCTGGGACTTCAAGCGCGGTATGGAGTTGTGCAACCTGTTCGGCGTCGGCGGTCTGTCGAAGAACGCCAAGGGCGAACTTGTCCACCTCTCCACCGGTCTGTGGTGGCAGATGCCCTATCAGACCAGTGTTGACTACTCCCAGGCTATGAGCGACCAGAACTGGAACGCCATCGGCAAGGCCATCTTTGAGGGCAACAACGGCGCCGACCGCCGCCTGCTGTTTGCCGGTAACGACCTGCTGGCCCAGATTGCCAACGCCAAGTCGTACAGCAAGCAGCTGGAAGCCAAGAATACCGAAATGGTTCTTGGTCTGCGTGTCTATAAGATCGAGACTCCTTTCGGCGAGCTCCTTGTCAAACCTATGGGCAGCCTGTTTGAGGGCTACTTCTCCAAGTGCGGTATGGTTCTTGACCCGAACTTCGTAAAGAAGTACATTATGGAGCCTCTGCAGACCACCAACCTCGACCTGAACAAGACCGGTCAGCGTCGTGTGGACAATGCCGTCCGTATGCACGAGACCTACTCGCTGTTCTTGGAGAACCTGCCTTGCCACCGCAAGATTGTTCCTGCGGCATAACATTATCATCCCAAGGCTAAAATCCGGGCGGTGGTGCTCTTTTCACCGCCGCCTTTTTTTCATTATAAAAGAAATATATTATGGCAAAAAAAACATACAGGACCTATAAATTAAAAGGGTTACAGATTCTCTTGTCTGACGAGTTGGGCCATTCGATAGAGGTAAATTTCAAGGGCGGACTCCAGGTTGACTCCACCGCCAAGTTCAGCACAACCGACGAGAAGGTGCAGGAGGCCCTCGAAAAGTGCAGTGGATTCAAGCGCGACTTTTATCTTGATTCCGTGCGCGAGGACAGCCCTGTGAAAGCGGAAAGCGAGAAGGAAACGGAGAACGGAGAACGGAGAACGGAGAACGGAGAACGGAGAACGGAGAACGTTGTCAAGGTGGCCGACAAGACTGATGCTGTCGAGTGGCTGAAGGAGAACCATCCCGACAAGGGCTATACGGGCAACAAGCTGCGTTCGGAAGCGGCCTTTACGGCGGCTTGCCAGGAGTGCGGCGTGACGTTTGAGTTTGTAAAATAACCCCTTTCGAGATATTTCGTTATCACGATGATATATCAAGTAGAAAAGATACTGCAGGATGTGCGTGTCTGCCTTGACAGGAACAAGGCAGACGACGCCCTGCTGACCGATGGCGACGAGGAGACCTTGCTGCTGGACGACATCATCCGGTCGAAGATAACCGAGGGTGTCGATGCAGTACATTCCACAGCACCCTATTGGCAGCTGGAGCAGGGGCACAACTTTGGGGATAGAATCTTTTGGGGTAAGATGGAGAGTGGCTACATATTGCTGCCCGACGACTTTTTGCGACTGGTGGTCTTTGAGATGAGCGACTGGGAGAAACCGGTATACGAAGCCATCACCGTTGACAATCCGCGCTATGCCCAATGCCGTAGCCGTATCAAAGCCATACGTGGTACAGCCCAACGTCCGGTATGTGTCATTGCCGTAGAAACCTTTGGCAGAATATTGGAATTCTACTCGTGCAAGAGCGAGAATGCCACTGTAGAGAGAGCCGTATATGTGCCATTGGCAAGAATAGACGACAACGACGGAGTGGACATCAGCAAGCTGTGCTATGAGGCTGCGGTGAATCAAATAGCGGCCTTGACGATGCAGACGATGGGAGAGACACAGCAAGCGCAAGTACTAATGAGCAATAATGAGTTAGAAAACAGATAGAAAAAACAAGATGAGTTACAAAAATACAGAAATAGAGGGAGACCTTGCCGTAGGACGCCATATTGTGGCTGGCGGGAATATGAAAATTCGCGGCAATGCCAAAATAGATCACAACCTCAAGGTGGAAGGCTGGCTGGAAGCACCCAACATCAAAGACATCAACAAAGGTGTTTTTGTGTCATATCAGGAGTTGCTGACGCACTATCCGACGGCTAAGGATGGATGGCTGGCAGGTGTAGTGGAGACCATTACTGATGCCGACACGCAGGAAACGAATACACAACTGACAGCCTATATTGGTATCGGAGGCCAGTGGGTGAAGCAAGGCTTTGCCCTTGCTGTCAATATGGATGTGGAGCAACTGAAGCGTCAGGAGTCGAACCTGTATATCAATGTCACCGACCTATTGGAGTTGGACGAGGCGAAGACCCTTGCCGAGATTTTTGAACTTATCGACGAAGAATTGCCGTCGACCGTGGCGGCATTGTATATGGTGCCTGGCGTAGTGCTGACGTTCTTGGGCGCAGAGGGCTGGGAGACGTGGCGCTGGGCCGGTGAGACTTATGAAGACTGGAGCGACGAAACCCTTTGGGAAGACGTAGACAGCAAACATCTTGACGCAAAGGTGGATGAAGAGGTGCAGCGGTTAGACAACAAAATCAACTTGATTGCAGCGGGCGTGAAGCTGACATTGGACATCAGTCCAAGCATTGTGCATAAAGGTTCAGCCACAAATGTCACACTGACAGGAAGCATCAACACAGACAATCCTGTCACGATTGCGCTCTATGACGGAGCGACAAAACTGGGAGAGAGCAGCAACAACCCCTACAGTCTTACGCAGAGTCTTACGCAGAGCGTCAACAGTCAAAAGTTTCGCGCCGAAGGCATTTTGAATGGTATGACGCTAAATGCCGAGGTGACGCTGACGGCACGTTATCCCATCTATTACGGCCTTGCTGCAAGCCTACCCACGTCAAGTTCTGGACTGACCAAGAAAGCGGCCACGACGACCGCAGCAGGCACCTATGCCGCCACCGTTCCGAGCGGCACCAACGGCGTGCATCTGTATATCCTTGTGCCGAGTGACATCAGCAGCCTGTCAAACTTTGCAATGGGTGGCGCGCCGTTTGTGATGAACACTTACACCAACCAGACCATCGACGGTGTGACATACACCATCTACGAGAGCGGCAACAGCTATAACGAAGGGACGGCATTGAGCGTGGTGGCGAGTTGATGGGCCTGACGGCCACGAAAACAAAGACTAAAACAAAAACTTTTTAAGATAATAATATACAATGGCAAATATAGTAAAGGGAAAAATTGGCAATGCACTGATGAGTGTAGCACCTGACGGCATCGTTGCAACGGCGGATGCCATATACGACGAAACCAAAGGCAAGAGCCAGGAGCAGATCAATGAAGATACCAAGCAGTCGTTGGCGGAGCAGGTCAGCAATATTGGATACTACGAGTGCGGCACGGCAGCGGCCACGGCAGCGAAGGAGATCACCGGAGGCGGTTATAAATTGCCTGATGCGGCGCCCTACGGCGGCACCCTCAAGGTGAAGTTCACGTACAAGAACAGTGCCGCTAATCCGACGCTGAGCATCAACAGAAGCCCGGCGAAACCCCTATACTATAATGGTGCCATTGCCTCGTCCACCAACACCTGGGAAGACGGCGATGTGTTAGACTTGTACTATGATGGCACCAATTTCAACGCCAGAAGTGTAGTGGAGAAATTCGCCACCGGAGAGAAGGTGAAGAATGTAGGTATTGATAGTGAACCTACTGCTGGAAGTGATAATCTGGTTAAGAGTAGTGGAGTAAATGCAAGAATTAGTGAAAATGTAGTTGAAGGAGTTTTACACTTTAACGGAAAAGGTAATACTGGAGTATTTGAAAAGTTTTATTTGCATATAGGAAAATTTTATAGATTTTACTTATCATCTACTACGTGGGATACTACAGGTTTATCTGTTGCTATTTTCTCCATACAAAGAAAACTTCCAGGAGAAAGTTCATATAGTGCAGTTATTGCTGTAATGCCGGGAGATACTGTGCAACCTTATTATGATGTTGTTGCTGAGGACACTACTGATTATCTGATTGGTTTTAGAGGTGCAGTTGGTTCAGAGTTAAGTGTGAATATAAAAGAATTAGGTATAGTAAACGAGCCCAATATTATAACAGATAATATTGGAGAATCTGATTTGCTATATAAATACGATTATAATGGTAGCGTATATAGATATTATGCAGTTTTTAAAAGAGAAATTTCACAACTTCAAACTTTTTCTTTTAATACTGATTTTACAAATACTTTAATTAATTCATCAATAGGAAGTTTTGATACATTAAACAAGGCTTTAGACGCATCAAGTTATCCAAGTATTGAAGGGAGTGGTTTTTCAAAGTTGCCTAAAACATTTACATTTAATAATCAAAATTCAAGATATGTAGTATTTGTATTTAAGCGTGATGATAATGCTGCGTTTTCTTCAGAAGAATTGTCATTAATTTTACAAAGTCAGTTTGGATATAATGTTGGTGGAAAAATTATTTCTGAGTCGTATAACAACGAAATAAGTCCAAAAACTGATTTAAAATCTATTGTACAAAATGGGGAATTTATTATGAACAAAGTGCCTTTAATGACAAATAGTGATTTATTTGTCAAACTGGGTGTTTGTTCAAGTTATAGGTATAACGGTATTAGATTATATTGTCCAATAGATGAGGTTTTATCTGTTGGAGATAAAATTACTATTGAAAGTGAATTAATACCAAGTGGTTATGAAATAGCATTTTCTTGTTTTGACACTTGGCAAAAAGCGTTAAATGCAGGAACCAGTGAAACAACTGAAACAGGAGGATGGGGGGGTTATACATATACTATAACTAATCCTTTAAGCAAGTATCTTGTAATTACTATTAAATACGGGAGTAATGCAGATATTCCTGTAAACGCAGAATCTTTATTTTATGATATTGTAACCAAAATTTTAAGAAAGCAGACACAGTTAAAAGATGCTTATGGTAATGTAAAAAATCCTACAACAGAATCTAAGTTAGTTTCTTACAAAGATACAAATGTAGAAAAAGTTTTAGATGATTTAGATGCTACTTATTTAAAAGTAGATGAAGCGAGTATTAATGATTTTGCATTTAAATTAGTTGCTACTGATATTAGAGCAAGATATACTACAGAACTTAAATATGCACCCAAAACTGTTACTGTTAATAATGTAGAAAATTTACCATCTACTTTTTGGATTAGTTTAAGCACAAATTATTCTTTAAGTGATGCACAAAGTACCACTATACCTGCTGTACAAGCAAGTGGGTGGAATGATTACCCATATACATTTACCGATACTACGGTAAGATTTTTAACAGTGAATATTAGAAAAGAAGACAATACAGCATTTACTGCCGAAGATATTGCTTTAATAGAATCATTAGGAATTACAGTAAAAATAAGTTATTTAAATTTAGGGATTATTCCACAATCTGAATCTCAAGGAATTGTGGAACTAAATGATGAAGTAAAAACAAAAAGATATTTAAAAAATTTAACATTACCAAATTATTCAATGGATGGCAATTACACTCCTGGTATACTTCCTTTTGTTTTACTTCATTGTTCTGATATTCATGCTGATGAGATAAATTTAAAAAGAATAGTCGATTACAAAACCTATTACTCTCAATATATAGATGATGCAATATGTACTGGAGATTTAATAAAAGATGAGTTTAGCAATAGTCATGATTTTTGGGATAATGCAGGAGCACAGAATATGCTTATTACTACAGGAAACCACGAATATTATTTAAGAACTGACCCACACTATTACACTCAAGTAACTCCCTTGCAGGTGTATAACAAGTTCTTTAAGGATTATATTCAATATTGGGGCACTGTTCATTTTCCAACAAATGCTGACACTGAAGGATATAATTATTATTATAAAGATTATCCTTCAAAACATATTAGGTTGATTATGCTAGATAGCATGGCTAATATGAATGCAAATAGAGATAATATTCAAGCAACGTGGTTGACTAGTGTACTGAATGATGTTCTTGATGAAAACTCCGCCGCTTATGGGTATCATGTTATCTGCGCTCTTCACCTTGGCAGTACAATTGAAACTTTATTTGACACGTCATTTAGTTCTTACAAAAATTTACTAAATAGAGATAATTCTGGAGTAAACGCAACAGTTTTTGCTGAATTTTATACTCTGAGGGATGCTGTTGAAAGTTTTATAACTTCTGGAGGAACATTTGTTGGATGGATAGCAGGTCATAGACACGTTGATGGCGTCGGGTTGCTTACAGGATATCATCAAGCATTGTTTAATGTAGCCACTGCATCTGGAGTTACTGATACTTCTTGGTATATTATTCCCAGAGGTGATGATTGTGACAGGACAAGTGGAGTGAAACAGCAGGATAGTTTTAATCTATATTCCATAGACACAGAGAAAAAACTATTGAGAATATTCAAGGTTGGAAGTGATATGGATAAGAATGGAAGACATAAAGAAAGCCTTGTATATGATTATAACAGTTGTCAAGTTCTATATTCTGATTAGTTTCATTTTTAAACAATACGACATAACTAAGCAGTAAATTAAGTAATAAATAAGGTAAAAAATTATAAGGACTACACCTTATTGGTGTAGTCCTTTTGAAAAATAATTTTTGTCAATATGCAAATCAAACTGACTGATGCTTACCAACCTCTTATTTCAGAGATAGAGCGGCAGCAGAGGGAGTATAGAGGGCGGTTGGAGATGCTGGAGCCGGGGAGTGCGGAATGGGAACTGATGCAGGTAAGGATAGATGGTAACGAGACGATAAAGAAAACCCTGATGGGGACGAAAACGAAGAGGAAAACATAATGAGCAGAACGAATTCTTTACATTATGAATTATGCCTTGAAGGCGGCAGATGGCTCAAGAGGAACAAGCGCAGTCCTGAACGCTGCAAGAACAAGCCTTGCCGTAAGCCCGAGTTATGTCACGTATGCACAAAATGTAGAGTTGTGGCTGTTGAAATGGTGACTATGGCCGTTGAGAACTGTGACGTATGGGGATATGACGGATTCAATACGACAGTCATAGAGGTGAAGGTATCGCATTCTGATTTTCTACACGACAAGAAAAAATTGGCAAGGAATATAGATGTCGCATACCAATGTGGTAACATCCGTTGGTATCTATGCCCTGAAGGTATTATAAAGCCGGAAGAGTTGCCAGAGGGATGGGGGCTGCTCTATTGGGACGGGAAAAATATATATCCTATTGTTGCACCGATGAGACGAGAAGGAACGATGGGCGACCTGCGTATGCTTTATGGCATAATGTTCAGAGAACAAATGCTTGACAAGATTTATAACTATCGAGGAGCACCTTCGACGATAAAGGCGAAGACAGTTAACGGAATACCGAAAGAGACTATTAAAAACAAAAGATAAGGCTGGCGGGTGAGTAGGTGGTGGTAATTTTGCAAAAGAAAATCATTATGGGAGAGATGGCAAAATTAACTTTAAAAGGCACACCTTGGTATGTGCACGGCGCGATGATAACGAGCATCGTACTGGTAGTGGCATCGTTCTTCATTCCGCCTTACGCTGTGGTGGATTCGTCGGTGATAGCGGTGATTGGCGAGCTGCTTGGCGGTGCTGCGGTGCTGAACTTTGTGGTGAACATACCGACATACCTTGAAGCCGGGGTTAAGGCAAAAATCAGCCACGGAAACACGTCGCTGTCGGTGGCTGCGGACGAAGTTAAAGAAGAGGCAGAGGAATTATGATAAAGAATCTGGAGAAAAAAACCAATCGGAAGATTGACAAGATTATCATCCACTGTTCGGCGACGCCGGAGGGGAAGGATGTGACGGTCGAGCAGATTGACAATATGCATCGCAAGCGTGGCTTTGCCGGAATAGGCTATCATTTTGTCATTTACCGAGACGGCAGCATCCACGACGGTCGCGATATCAGCAAGGTGGGAGCCCATACGACAGGCTATAACACCGGCAGTATAGGCATCTGCTATATCGGAGGATTGGACAAGACAGGGAAGAAGATAAAGGACACCCGGACGTTGGAGCAGCGCAATTCGCTCTATCAATTAGTGAAGAAGCTGATGGAGATGTACCCTATTAAGGAAGTCAAGGGCCATCGGGACTATTCGCCCGACACGAACGGAGACGGGGTGATATCGAAGTACGAATGGATAAAGGGATGCCCCTGCTTTGAGGTGAGTGAGTTTATGCGGGATTATGCGCTGGACAGGTTAAAAAAACAATAATATGTTAGGCAAATTAGGCAAAATGGGCAAATTAGGCAAAATGGGCGGTTTAGGCTTAATAGGCATTTTGGGTGCAATAATGGTGGCTGGCTGCGGTGGACCAAAGGGGATAGTACACGAGGTGCCGGTGTATATACACGACACGACGTTTGTTAACCATATAGACAGCGTGAATACAGTAGACAGCATCGTTGTGGAGCGAGAGACTATAGTCAGGGAAGCTGACAGTGCGATACTGGCCGAATACGGACTGAAGCTGAAAGAAGGCGAGCGTACCATCTTGGTGCTTCGCAAGGAATTGGAGAGGCAGAAAAACCTTACCGCCAGCAAGACAGCGGACACAGTATATAAGACTGTGGAAAAGCCTGTACCTGTCACGAAATATGTAGAAGTAGAGAGAGAGCTAACGTGGTGGCAGATGTTTTTGATGTGGGTGGGGAGATTAGGCTTATTAGGCGGAATAGGCATATTAGGAGTTTTGGGTTGGAAACGAGGCTGGTGGAAGAAAATCTACGAGACAGTAAAGAGATGGATAAAGAGATAAGTGCAGAGACGCGGTTGTTGCTGATAGAGTTGGCTGAGGGGTTTGCTGACTCGGTGCGCAAAGGTACGATGGTGCTGAGCGAGGGCAACGGCAGGGCGTTGGCACAATGGGCGGATGCGGTGATGCACCCAGAGAGGCAGCTTGGTGAAGGCATGGACCACTGGAAGAATATCACCGAGGCGTGCGACATGATCGGCATCACGCCGCAGACGTTCAGGAAATATGTTCGGCTTGGGAAGATAGCCCAAGGAACGAAAAAACGAGGCTACCACGAGCCCTTGTGGCAAAAGGAAGAGATAGAGCAGTTCAAGAAGTGGTACATTTCGCAAAGACGAAAAGTTTAAAGGATTAATATTTATCAGTTTGTTGTGTGTGCGCTTTCGCTATTAGGTAAAATGGCGGAAGCGTTTTTATTTTTGTGGTTGAAATCGGTTTCAAAAGAACGGAATTATTAACAACAAAAAAAAAGAACACAATGAGTGAAGTTATTAATGTAGACCCTCAGAACGGCAACGGAATGAACAACGCATTGCCTTGGCTTATGGCCAGCAATGGTGGTTTCGGTGGTTTCGGTGGAGGCAACTTCTGGGGTGCCGGCATCGGTGCTTTCCTTGGCAGTGCCCTTGGCAACTTCTTCAACGGCGGTAACGGATTTGGCGGTAACGGCAATGCTGCCGCTGCTGCTCTTGGTGCCCAAGCTACGGCTAACAGCAACACCGAGTTGCTGCGTGCCGCCATCAGTGCCAACGGCGAGCAGAGTCGTCAGGCTATCCAGACTGTGAGCACTATGTTGGGTCAGGATTTTGCCACGGTATCGGCACAGTTTGGTGCCATTAACGGCATTCTCAACAACATGGCCATTCAGAACGCCACCACACCGCTGCAGATCGTGAACGCTATTGTCAGCGGCAACAAGGATATGGCAGCTCAATTTGCCCAGTGCTGCTGCGAGAACCGTCTTCTGACGACCGAACAGGGTTATCAGAGCCAGATGCGCACCCTCGAGCAGACCGCAGCGATGAACAACGGCTTTGCCGGCGTGAACACGAACATCGCCGCCACCAAGGCAGCACAAGAGCTGAGCGACTGCAAGCAGACCTACACCATAACCGACGCAATGAACCGCAACTATCTGGCCCTTGACAACAAGCTGGATATGTATGATAGCCAGCGCAAGGACCGTAAAATTACAGACTTGACCGCCAAGGTGGCCAAGCTGGAGTCGCAGCAGTTCACTGCAGGCATTCTGAACCAGACGATGGCACCTGTCAACGCAGCGCTGAATGCCCTGGCCCGCGAGGTTGACGACATCAAGTGCAAGATGCCGAACACCGTCAACGTCGAATATCCCCAGTTGGGCGTGTATTCCACTATACCGAACATCAACAACGGTTTCTTCGGCAACGGCTTCGGTGGCAACATCGTATTCTAAACGCAATAACGGATAAGGAGGTAAAAGTATGGATTGTAATCCCAACATTACGGTCAATGCAGGAGGTGAACCCGTATTGCAGTCGACGAATATCAGTGTAGGCACAGAGAGCGTGAACATCGGACTCGGATTCCGCGTCATCAAACCGATGGGTAAATTCATCGTAGAGTTGACCGACGTGATACCAGCGGCCGCGGCCACCACGCTGCCTGTTACGCTGACGCTGAACGGCACGACGAGGGCCTTGACTTTGCCCAATTCGGTGCCAGTAACCGTTGCGGCGCTGACAGGTGTCAATGTTTTTGAGGTGTACAACAACCGCTACAAAGGCTATCTGATGCTGATGTCACGCACGACAGCGTAAGTAAAAGAATCACTAACCCCTAAAAAGAAAAGCAATGTTTGGAAACCTGAGAGCAGGATCATCGCTCTATATTATCAGCAAGAATCTGGACAATCCCAGTTTTGCCATCGGCAAATTAGTGTCGGACCCTACGGTGCGACAAGTGGTGCTGCAGCCGCAAGGCCAGCAGGCTTACAACCTGATTCCACAGATGGCGCAAGTGTTGGACTTGACGGTGCAGGTAGGCGACGACACAAAGACCTTTACCGGAGTGAATCCGTCGCTTATGACTATCAACACCGGAGATAACGGATACATAGTGTCGACCGACAAGGCGGCATTTGACAACGAACTTGCGGCCTATGGAGCCAAGGCACAGCATGAGTTGAACCTTACACCCTACTACGAGAAAGTTGTGGAGCTGTGCAAACATACCCGGCTGTCGCTGAACCCAGAGCTGCAGAAGGCCGCTGAGCGCGACAACGAGATTGCCGAAATGCGCAAAAAGATGGATATGATGGCTGGCTCTATCACCGAGTTGACGACCCTGCTCAAAGGTGGCCAGGCAGAGCAGAAAGGAGTAGACAATGAGTAGAACCATCATTATCACCGAAGACAAGGCCGAGGAACTGTCGGGAATGGTTGGCAATATACTGACCATAGGCGGCAGAATGATGAGTTGCCTTGAAGAGCTTAAACGCGGTAGCGAGATGGGCGAGCGCATAGGTATGCGAGACAACATGCCTATGGGTGAGCGCGGCTACACCGGCGTTGTGTATGGCGACCGAGGCGGTATGCCTATGGACGAGCGCACCATGGGAATGCGCGAAGGCTATGCCATGGGAATGCGTGACGCAATGGGCAACCGTGGCTGGGACGGCTATGGCGACCGAGGCGGCTATGGTGAGCGCGGCCGCAGAATGTAAGCGTTCACCAGCAGAGAGGGCGATGAGGCTTGTTCCCTTCGCCCTTTCTTTTACTGCACTGCGTGCGTCAAGCCTCTCCGAGACAGTTGGATAGTTAGATGGGCAGATTAGGCAGATTAGGCTTAATAGGCAATATAATTTTAAAAAACATAAAAAATGAATATACCATTATACGAATATGACGAGATGCCGAGGGATATGCGGCAATACCTATCGTTCAACGGCTGGCACTTCAACAAACGAGCCAACGACTATGCCGTGAGTCTGATGCGGAAGCGCAACCCAGAGACAGGCAAGGAGGAACCCATAGAGCCGATGACGAAAGAGACGCTGGACCAGCTGCTGAAAGAGAACGGCGTAAAGATAGAGAACAAAGGCGGCTACGACTACGTGTATGTGGCCAATATGGTGTTGGCTGACCGCTTCGGGTCGAGCATCGAGGACGACAGACACTTGTGCCTGGCGGTGAAAGACGAATGCGACGACATCGACGCTGCCCCCGACTCGGTGATGATATGCTGGTACGCCAAGATGAAAGCCAAGGGAATGGGCGTGCCGTGGAGCGAGATATTATAGCCTACGGCTACGAAAACTAAAACAAAGACGAAAACGGGTGATACGGCAAGAGATATACATACATAGATACGGTTGGAATGTGGTTGTGTATTACGACAGCCATTGGGAAGATGCGCCGGAGATACTGAGGGAGTTGGACCGCTATGGAGTTGACGACAGAACCTATTACCGAGCGGCGAATAACCTGAACGGCGGGCTGGCCGACACCGGGCTGACGTATTCGGACAAGGCGCGTCGATTGAGTGTGATAGTGCTTTCGCATACGAGCAGTGCGGCGGAATTTGCCAATACGTGGGTGCACGAAATCATCCACTTCGCCGAGCATATAGCAGAGGCGATGGGGATGGACTACGAAGGGGAAGCGATAGCCTACGTGGGCGGCGAGTTGGCGCGGAGCATGCACCCTATAGCATCGAAGCTGATGTGTCCGTCATGTAATCATCTTTTAAGCTGAAATGGTCACCTTATGAGTAAGGTGAGCAGATATTAAACACTTATAAACAAGATTGTTGCGAAAAATAATTTGATAATTTAGGAATTGTTTGTATCTTTGCAATCCTAAACATCACAGCGGTCGCGTGTCATAGCGCGGCCGGTTTATTCGCATAGCCCCTTGCTATGGTGGTGGTAGCGGAAACGCCCACACGGCATCTGTGATGGCCGAGGACACCTGTAGTGAGGGGCGCTTGTTTATACCAATCAGACTATGGACGCAAAGCAGACATTGGAGGCCATCAAAAAAGAAAAACAGAAAGCCCGCAAAGCACTCATGGAATCGCAGCAGCGTTGTCAAGACCTTATATGGGCCATGGAGGAGGACGCCGTGTACGGGCAGGCAAAGAAGGACAATGACGAGGCAATCAAGATAGCCCAGACGTTGAAGTGTGCAGAACTGCTCATTCGATAAAAAAACAAAAGATATTGTTTCTACACGCCAAGTTGGTGGTAATTTTGCAATCTGAAATTATAGAGGTTTAAAGTTTAAAGACATAGAACTTAACCTTTTGTAAAATAAGACAGATGGAAATAACACTGACGATAGACAGGGCTGCGGTGCTGGCTGAAGTGGCGCAGCGCACAGAATACACTGGTGCCAAATCGTCGCAAGAAGATGGTGCCTATGACCGCATCCGTACCGTCGACGAAGATGCTCCGGAGCTGCTGAAGTTTTGGGATGAGAGCAGGGCGGATATGATGCAAGCCTTTAAACATTTTTATCCTGCTGAGGAGCAAGATGGCGAGAGATACAGTGTAAAGCTGCATCTGTCGTCGATGTTTGACAAGGGCCAGCAGCCGAGTATGACCGACGGTTTATTTTCTTATTTTGTCGATGCTATCATATCGAAATGGTATGTCTACACCAACAAGGATGATGCTGGAGCATACGCCACTGGTGCAGCATCTATGCTTGAGGGAGTGCGTCAGAAAGCAGTCCATCCGAAGAGAGTGGAGAGGCCAGAAGGGATAGTAAGTTAATGCGTTAATTTGTTAATAAATATGGTGAATTGCTGTGGACAACGGAAAGAGGATACCCGAACGGTGACGTTGCGGTATTTGCGCAATGAGTTGCTGTATCACATAAAAAACAACGCCTATAAAGAATGGGACGTAATGAACGACGGCGACGGCAACGAGCACGCCAAGCACGTAGCCGTCGAGATTTGCGAGCCTGGCAATATCGACCGCGTAAACGACCTGCTGTCGCTTATCCACGCCGACGTGATAGAGATGCTGCATCCTTACACCAAAAAAGAGCTTGTCGACGAGGTTGTGGAGGTTAAGATAGAAGAGCCTGAGAATTACGATGTGGTATTGACCGTACCGGTGACGATGAGCAAGACAACGGTGCGGCATCTGTCGAAGCTGATTCACGAGTATATGGTTTGTCGCATTATCGGCGACTGGCTTGGGACCCCCAATGCGCAGGCTGCGTCAGTATGGCTTGGCAAGGCCGAGGACGCAAAGACACGAATCAATGAGGTTAAGAATTACAGGACGCGACCGCAGACGCGGAAGATAAGCGTACTTTAAATAATGGTTTTTGATGTTTGATTGTGAAGAAAGCCGGAGCGAGACGCACCGGCTTTTTGAATTTTTGGTAGGCAGGTTAGGCAAATTAGGCGAGTTAGGTATATTAGATATATTAGGCAGGGTGGGCTTTATGGGTAGTTAGTATAGTTGGTTAAGGTGTCGGGGGGAGAAGTCGACGGATATACCCGAGAGAGATTTGCCGACAGAGAGTGTGGTGAGGGCCACGATGCGGAAGTACTTGTATGGTGAGCCGCAATAGTGCCGCAGTTTGTGGGTTGCAGAAGAGCCAATGAGGTGCCAGGAGTAGAGATCGCGTGAGCCATAGAGGGCCAGGCTAACATCGCCCTGCTGGAAAAGTCCGCGTTGTATGACCGAGTGGACCGACTTGAGGGCATCTGGATTGTCGAGTTTGAACGGCCTGGAGACAATCATGCCGTTGGTGACAGTGTCGTCGTCGTCGGAGAAAGAGATAAGGTTGTTGTCGACATCGACTGCCAGTGCGTCAGGATAGGAGTTAATGGTAGACTTGAAGTTGGATTGCATTGTCCCCCAGAGTTGCGACTCGAGTGAGTAGACATAGGCATAGGAGAAGCGCAGATTGTCGTTGCCGTCGAGAGTGGGATTGAAGACGATAATACGCTGGTTCGTATAGTCGTAAACAATCTGGCAATTCTTAAGGAAAGACAAGAAATTCTTGTAGTAGACATCAGAATATGAGAATTGCGCCTTGGATAGCAGTTGATTGTATTTAGGCAGTATGGAAAAGTCAAAGGGCATACCAGATATTGTGTCAGAAATACAGCTTACCGCAGAGCCTGCAATAAGCATAATGCCGCGTTCGGACACAAAGAGGACCGACTTGCTGAGTTGCGTGATGCTTTTAGGATCGGTGCATACATCCCCAGTGAAGGTATTGATATTGTTTATCTTGCCTTCCTGGTTGATTTTTGCCACCCAGATACCTTCCGTCGTGAAGATATAGATGTCGGCAAATCCGAACTGGCCCTGCGAGAGAGGTTCGGTGACTGTTGCCATACCGATAACAGCGCCAGTGCCGACGGTGTTGATGCTTGTGACCGGGAAATTGTAAGGGTTGTTGACCTCCGAGGTGTAGATTTTATTGGGTAGCAATATGCTGCGGTCGGAGGAAGCTGTTGGGAAGTCGGGGGTGCGCGAGCGGTCATTCATAATGTCAGAGTCCCATCCGTTGAAGAAGAAAGCCCCGTTGAGGAAGTCGTGCCGCTTGAGTTGGAACTCGAAGCGTCGTTGAGTGTCGTTAGCGTCGACCAGCACCACCTTATAGGCATTAGGGTTAGGATAGTAGAAGTAGGCAATAGGGCAGAAAGAGCCGACATTGATATTGACGACCGACGTTTCGGAGGATACCACATATTCGATGTCGTCCTGCCGGACGAACACATAGACGTAGAAGTTGGTACTCTGCGCCGTTGTCTGTCCCTCCACGGTGACAATCGACACATTGTTATAAGACACGTAGGATGCCAGGCCGTTGGGGTTGGCCAGTATCTTGGTGATGTTAGATATAAAAAGGCGGTTGTTGAAATTGAAGAAATGCTGCGGTATGATGGTGTCGTGCGAATCGTAGTCGTCAGTCATCCGTTCATACTGGAGTAGGGTCTTCAGATAGTTTTTGGGGATATCGATGACAGAGCGCGTAGTCATAGCATAGATCTCGTCGAGCGTCAGCGACTTGAGCAGGTAGAAGTTGGCTACGTTGCCAATATTGTCGGAGTCGTCGTTGAACTGAGGGAGTATGAATTCCAATTTGCCTCTGGTGCCAGTACCATAGTCGCTGATGATAAGCGGAGCCGTCCATCGTTTAAGATAGTCGTTGTCCGGCACGCTTTGCTGCGGGAATTTAGCGATGGTGTAGCCCTGCATCTCCCGTGTGTTTAAGGCGATGCCTTGTACGGATTCCGCCTGGTTGTAGGAGTAGAGCGGTGCCGAGACAAAGATATCCACCGAGCGGATGATATCCTTCCATTGTTCCAGCTGCGTCTTGACGATGTCGAGGTCGTCGATGAACTGAACGTCGAGGTCGTAGTCGATGCCGCCGATGCGGCAGTCGAAAGTAAGGACCTTTTCGGTGTCATCATCGCTACCATCTAATAGATAACTGGTGATAAAGGCCCGTGGTGTTGCCGCCGAGTTGGTGACCATCAGTACCGGTGCCGAGTGCATAGAGAGCGTTCCGTCGAAGAGTCGGAAGGCGTAGCGTACCAGGAACGGAAAGACGAAGCGGTTGCCTGAGTGGTCGGCGACGAACTTGTTGGCCTTGGCAAGTACCGCCGAGGTGAAGATGTTGGTAACGTTCTTTTGTTCGTTGGTGAAGATGTATTTTCCGCCTTCGATAAACGGCAAATCATTGTACCGTATATTGCACATTCTAACGTCGATGGTGAACACACTGTCGAGATAAGTATATCCCTGCAAGCCGAACGACAATTGCAGTTCCGGCAGGTGGTTGCCGATATGCTGGTAGCTGCCTTTGACGAATCGTAGATAGTGCATACCGTTGGCTGTGGTGACGATGAGCGTATTGCCGTTGGATGTGATAGAGAAGGGAGTGTCTTTTGTGAAAGTGTGCAAAGGGATGACGGTGTCCATATCCTTGCTGTCGACCCAGGCGTAGATGCTGTTGTCGGCAAGGATGTAGTGAGTGTAGACAGAAGTCTTGTGGATGTAGACAACCTGATAGTCGCCATAGTTGTGCAAAATCTTAGGTGCTGCTACAGGGTGCAGTGCGCCGTCCTTGTTGATGAGGTTAAGAGACACGGCGAGGTCGCCGTCAGGAGCGTTGTAGTCCGACGGTCGAGTTGTAAGACCGAGGTATTTGATTTCTTTGTCCATATTAAAGATGTTTTTTCGTTATGCGGTATTTCGGGATTGCGTTATTACGAGGGTGCAAAGATACTGAATATCTGGATGACGGGGCGGTTATGTTTTGTTTAATAAAAAAGCCGTAAGCGGAGAGGGACCGCAGCACGGCATTAAGTTAAGTGTTGTCGCCGCCTTTGATGAAGCGTTCGGGCAAGCCCAGAGGACCTTTCTTGTATAGCGTCCAGTAGTCGCTGCTGCGGTTGCTGTGGGCGATTTTTAACAGCATCGTCTTTGAGCTCGCGTAGTAGTTGCAGGGTAAACCCTTGTAGCAGACCGTAAGGCGGTACTCACAGCGGATGAGTTTCTTGATGAGATGCTTGATTTGTTGAGACATAATTGTTTAATTTTAGATTTTGGGGATTATTTTAGTAATTATCGATAAGGCTGAAGCCGCGTCGCCCAGGGTTGAAATCCTTTTTCAGATCCATTCTTTTTGCTTTGTGCCTAATAGCATCGATGCTGCGGTTTAGGTGGCGGGCAATATCTTTTGCGGAATGCGTAGGATAGTATGTACACAAAAAGACTTCCTGCGCATAAGTCCACGACGTTCTGCGGCCTTTGCGGATGGTCCAGGGCTTGAATAATTTCAACCGTTGTCGTCGATACTTGTAGATATGGACAGGAACGCCAAGTTTGTTAGCCATCCATTTGTCGCTTTTTTCGCGCCAGAAGTTGCGGATGAACATAAGTTCGTCGTTGGTCCAGTTGTGAGGCATAGCTACTTAATGTTAAAATAATTCGGTTTGTTGATATTTCTTGCCGTTCTCGGCCACAGTGATGCCCAGACATTCCCGCTCGAAGCGAGCGCAGCCATTGGCAAAATATTCTTTATCGAGTTCGCAGCCTACATAGTCGAAGCCCATCTTGTAGGCGGCAATGCGGCTGCTCTGGCTCCCCATCATAGGGTCGAATATCGTGTCGCCAGGCTTGGCGAAAGTCTGAAGGAGGTAGGCATAAAGTTCTACGGGTTTTTGGGTAGGGTGTATTTTGTCCGTTGTCTTATTATCGAAGCGGAACAATTTGGCGGGCTTCTCAAACGAAGTCCATGCCAACTCAATCTGCGAGAAATTCTCCCACGGCTGGCACTTATCCCAACAAACGATGCATCGGGCAGGAGGCAGGGGAAAATAATTGCCACCCCAAATGATGACGTTCTCACAGACACGGCGCAACTCGTCAAAGAACTCTGCATCGGGGGCCTTATCCCAGCGAGAGATATTGCCCGTGTTGATAATGCGGTGTTTCAGTTTGCCACGTCCGTGGGTGCTGTCCTTCGGCAAGCCATACGGCGGGTCGGCAATGGCCAACGTGAAGCACTTGTCGGGCAAACCCTTCATATACTCCACACAGTCGATATTGTAGACTTCACTTTTCATCTTCTTAACCTATTAAACCCATTAACCCCAACTTCATCCGACGGCTTTTCTTGGTCTTTTATTCGTCTAATAAACTCTTCTATCGTTTTGTCAACATCGTAACGGATGTATCTTAATGATTTATCGATAGTGGGTATCAGGTTTGAATGTTTCAGAATATAAGGATAAGTCAGTTTTTGTCCACATTTTTTACATTTCCAGAGACGCATGGGAATCCCAGCAGGATAAGATGCAGTAAACACGATTGCAATAAACTCATAATCGTGAACACAATGCTTCTGGTCTACAGGGTATATTTTGGGTGTAGTACCCTCCATTTCAATCTGCCACTTATTCCACCAATGTTTCTTGTATTTTCTGATAAGATGAGCGGACTTTCCATAACCAATCAATTCGTATTTTTCTTTCATTTACTTTCCTCCTTTCTTGTGTTAAAACTTAATACGGTTTTTATATTAGTTTCTGTTGCGTTTTGCATATAACAATCTGAGTGAAGCATTAGCTGTCCATCATAATTCAATAGGTAATGGGCTGGAGCGTTATCACTTCCAATCCCAATACATATCTTTACATCATTGGGAATGTGTTTAAGATATGATTTTAATTGAGATACTGTTAATTGAGGACCTTTATCGTAATTCATATTTATTTCTCCTTTCTTGCGATAAGACCAAGTTCAAAGAAGTGCTTGGCAATACTCTTTGCCCACTCTATTTGTTCATCAGAATGCCACATTCGAGGTACACCTTCAACACTATCAAGAAAATTATTAAATTCTTTCTCCAAATCCACCTCCGGCTGCTCCTGCTGGAGAGATTCAATAATAGAAATGACTTGGATGAATCCCGAATCTCTCCCGCGTTCCCATTCATCATAATGCCTATCACAAACAGTCGGTATTAGATATTTTCTAATCTCGGCTTTCAGTTTTTCCGCGTCAATGTATTTCATTGTTTAAGTAGTTTTATAAGGTCGTTGTAAAGTTCTTCAAGGTGTTTCTCTGCAAAGGATGCTTCTCTATCTGGTGCCGCACATCCGTATTCTAAGAAGCACTGTAACGCATTCATCTGTGCAACACTCGGCTTCCAATGAGATTTTGGTTTGAGGGATTTGAGCCAAGCAATACCACATTTACAATCTTCCGCATAACACGTTTCTTTAAACGTGTACAACCATCCTTCAAGAAGATCAACAACTCGTTTTCTTTCCTTTTCATCCTCTTCACTCCACTCAACAGGCTTCTGCTCAATTTTCTTCAATTCTTTCTTTTCACCATCCCATTCGTATCCTGCTTCTTTTATCTTTTGAAACAAGAGGTCACGTTGTTCTTTGGTAGCAGGAGTCGCATCTTCTCTCGAGGCAAGATTGGTATACGGAACAACCCCATCAAATACCTCATACTGGTTACCATTTGTTAAGCAAAACCAAAATTCAATCTTCTTGTCTGTGATACTTTTTATTAGTTCAATACAATCATTTCCGTGACCATCATTGAAAGAAAGCACGTCACCATCCTTTGCATCTTTGATTGTCCAAAGCCTTGCTTTCTTGTCAACAATCTCAAATTCTGCAACTTCAACCTTGCCATATTGGTTTATTAACCTATACAGGTACGATGTTGTGTCAGGGGTTTCATCAACATACCAAATATGGTTTTTGTTTGTTACAATCCAATCACCAACCTTAAACTTTGGTTCAACCTTATCAGCAGATTTTTGAACACCTTGCTTTTCGAGCCAAGCAATCCATTTGGCGTAGTCGTAATTTCTTCCGCAAATTGTAGTGCATTCATCCAACTGCTTAAAAACATTGAGTATTTCTTTCCTAATCCTCTCATCCTCGCTCTCTTTGAGTTCGGGAATCACTCCTTCTGTCTTTTCCTTGCAATAGTCTGACATGTGAGGATATAAGTCTTTGATAAACTTTGTTAATTGTTCATATTTTTGTTTGTAGTCCATAATGTTATTTTTTTAATGGTTAATCCAGCCTTTGGGCCACTCCTGGCAGACCTTGCCGTCGAGCAGGCAGCCGTTGGCTTTCTTGTTGCGCTTGATGCCGTCCTCACCCCATGTTCCCCATTGTTTGAAGAAAAATGGCACACCCTGCTCCTCGCACTGGCGTTTGATATTCAGCACCCACTCTTTTTTCATCGGTCGCGCCTGGTTGCCGCTCTCGCCACCGACTATCACCCAGTCGATGCCGGCGAGGTCGAGGGTGCCGAGGTCTGAAAGCAGGGGTTCACAAGAGAGGAAACGTAATGGGTTCTCAAATCCCTCTATCTGCGATAGTTTACTAATACGGGTGACCGCATTGGCGTTTTCTACGGTAGTTCCTATCCACGCATTCCTTGGAACGTATCTTGTTACAAAATATCGATACATCCTCTCCGTCCTCTTGGTGAGCAGCTGGAATGTGTGCTGCGGACAGTCTCTGATTACCTGAATAACCTTGTCTATGAATTCATCCGGCACGTCCTCGTGGAAGAGGTCGGCCATCGAGCAAACGAAAAACATACTCGGCTCTTTGACTTTCTTCGGTTCGTTGAGTGCCTCAGGGTGCAGGGTAAGGGTGAAGCCATTCTCGTAGCGTTTCTGCCCCATACCTTGCAGACGTTTTGCCATTGTCTCGGCGTAACAGTGAGCGCAGCCAGCCGAGTATTTTGTGCAACCTGTAACCGGGTTCCACGTGCGCTCGGTCCAAGGGATTTTAGTCTTGTTCATGAGATATTATTTTTTTGATTATACTACGTTCGTATTGTTTTTTTATCTTGTTGTAGTCTGGTTTGATATGGTAGATGCGCCTTTCGCGGAAACGCTTAATCTTGATGGCTCTTCTTAATTGCTTTTTCTTCTTAATCATTATTTTCCTCCTTTAATTTTTTCATTAACTTTTTTTTAAATATTCTTTTATCCTGTTTACATAATCACCGTAGACCCAAAAGATTTGCTCGCCGTTTTCAAGCCTACGGATATCGTCCTCAATCCGCTCAATCTTTTCACGCTTTTTGTTGATAGCAATGTCGAACAGGTCGAGTTCATCGGGCTGGTTCTCCAGCTTTTTAATCTGCCCGCGCTTGGCACGTAACAGGCTCTCCCTCTTCTTAACGGCATACTCCACAGGGGTCAGTATGTCGATACGCCCGCAAAGGATTTCTACTTTCTCGCGCGGATGCGCCACCTTCAGACGGGCTGCAAGGTACTCAAAATACCACCTCCAGCGCAGCACAAAATCAATATTCATATACCGCCTGTAGTAGACAACATCTTCTACGTGGACTCCCTTATAGAGGGCAATTTTAACAAAGAATTCCGCATCCATCATTTGATTAATTTAAAGCTGTAGACAACCGCCCAGGGGTTGCGCTCCCAAGTGCCCTTGCCGCCGACACCGGGCTTATCAATGAGGGCGGCGAAAGCGGCACGAGGAGTAAAAAACGACTCTCTTTTAAGGGCATCAATCTTGGTATCCCATCCGAAAGCATTTCCGATTTCAAATTTCCCCTCTGTCATGGTGGTTATACCCTCTTTCAAGCAGTCCTCCTCGCTGATGTTTTGTAGGCGTTCTATACGCAGGCCGGTGATTCGGATTTGGTGGGGCATAAATTTTGCCGACACAAACATTTTGTTGCTCCATCCAGCCTGTTTTTGGGCAAATTCGCGTCTTATTCCGCACGTCCTATCGGGGTTGGTAGCAAACCCTTTTAGGCTATAATCAAGGTCTTTATAGGCCTGTGCCACGGCGACCTCCTCGTCTATCTTGTAGCGTGTGTGCAGACTGAGGATGCCGGCGTTGGTACGCAGCATAATGCCCTCACGGGTGATTTCTTGCTGGTAGATCTCAAGCGGCTTGCCAAGTTGCTTTTCGGCGGCATAGAGCTGGTCAAGACATTTCTCTGTGCGACGTGTCTTTGTCTTTGTGCCATTGTAGACGGCGCTCTGTAAGCCGTAGTGTTCGTTAAAGCCTATCTTTTTCATATTAATCTTTTCCCTTTCTTGACTTCGTATCGTATTAAAATTAGATTAGAATAACATAGTCTGAACGCCCGCAGCGGGTTCGGTGTCGACGAAGAGGTTGCGGAAGATGTAATACAGGCACGCCACGACGATGCTGTTGCCTGCGAGTTTGGCGTGCTGGGTGCGTGGGATGGGAGCGGCGAGGAGGGTGTCGATGTCGGGTTCGGACACGTCCATCAGCCGTAGAGTTCGCGCTCGGTCAGGCGGCGGATGCGGATGCCTGGCTCTATTAGGTAGTTGTCTTTGGCGACGGAGGTGAGGGTATTGGATGTGCCGTCGGGTTTGGGTTGGAGTTGGGTGAGGTTGTGTCGGCTTTCGGGGAGGTTGTTGTCGCCGTATTGCTTGCGTATAACTTTGCCGTATTCGGTGCGGACTGGGGTGAGGATGGTGGGCTCCATAACGTAGTTCTGTGTGTTGTCGCGTTTGGCGGCGGTGACGCAGTTGGCTACGCTGACGGGGTGATAGGTCGGGTCGCCTTTGCCCGTGTTGCTTCGCGTCCAGCCGAGCATAACATTGTCTTGCAGTTCGGCTATCTGTACACCACGACCGTGTTCGGGAGCCGATGCGTCAACGGTCGGCGATACGCCTTCGGTGCCATATACAAGGCCGCTTTGACCGTTGTTGTATCGGCCAACATGTTGAATGTCGTTGTTGTTCTCTATGATCTTTACCAGTTTCTCCACCTGCTCATCTTTCAGATAGTACCTCTCCTCCACGTTCTGCTCCAGCACGTCTTTCAGGCGGCGTTCCAATTTGAATGGCCGTGGGAAGTAGTAGGCGCGGGGGCAGTCGAGGATGCTGACCATAAAGATGCGGAGGCGGTTCTGCGGCACGCCGTAGTCCTTGGCGTTCATCAACTGCTGGAAGTTGGTGTAGCCGTAGCCTTCGAGCCGCACCTGCCAGCGTTGGAAGAGGTCGATGAATTTGTCGCTCACCAGTCCGCCGACGTTCTCGAAGACGAGGTGGCGGGGGTGCAGTTCGCGGACGGCCCGCTCGGTTTCCCACAGCAGGCCGCTGCGGGTGCCGCTGCCCTCTTCGCCGCCGCGTTGCAGGCC
>OCTX012269153.1_pt1 | contig 50772 bp, 28 predicted proteins | sample 1539691 | NCBI WGS metagenome assembly OCTX01 (sample SAMN02144231, study PRJEB22623) | gut metagenome | biome: sheep rumen | host: Ovis aries | place: New Zealand
TGACGAAGATAAAGCCGCTCTTACCATCCGACCGGACGGCCCACCTGAGACTGCCGTCGTCGCCCTGCTTCAAGTCCTGGGGCGACGGGAACGAGGCCTGCATCGGCGCCAGCACGCCGCCCCAGTCGCGCATAAACAGATGCAGCGGGCGCAGCATGTAGTACTGCGGATAGGGCTGTCCGAACTCGCCCAGCGGCGCCTGGAAGTCGTAGGTGCAGACTGGCAGGTCGTTGTTGGCCGTAGCCGGCGACGTCTGACACTCGTTCAGCGTCGTCATCACGCCCTCGGGGTTGGTGCCGCCGTGGTACATATAGTAGCCCAGCAGGTTGGAGCCGCTGCCCAGCTTCACCAGGGCCATGGCGTAGGCATCCTCAGGATAGACGTACGGCCGGCGGTGGTAAGCGGTGGCCATGCCGCCGCCAAGCTCGCAGGTGAAGTACGGGTACTCGTCGTCGCCGGCATTGGTCTTTGCCTCCTGCTTGCCCAGCAGGTCGGTGCCGATGGCCGTCGACGAGCGGAACGCCTTGAAGTTGAACGCCTTGTAGTAGTTGCCGCAGCCCTCGGTCGTCTCCTTGTCCCAGAAGCCGTCGGCATAGTCGCCATAGAGGGGCAGCAGCTCGCCGTAGGGCACCGGTGTGCGCAGCTCAGGCCAGCCGGTGCGGGTGTAGAAGGGCAGGTCGAAGCCGATGTCGAGTGCCGTCTGTTTCAGTGCCATCAGGTACTCGCCCCGCCCGCGGTATTCGTTGTCGAACTGTGCGGCCACGACGGGACCGCCATCCTTCCACTGCAGGCCTTGCACCTGGGTGAAAATCTGGCGGTAGAGGGCCTCGACGTAGTGCATGAACACGGGGTTCTGCTCGCGCAGCTTGCAGCCTTTCGTGAACAGCCAGTCGGGAATGCCGCCGTTGCGCACCTCGCCGTGGCAGAACGGGCCTAAGCGCAGCACCACGGGCATCTGCTCGGCGCGGCACGCCTCAAGGAAGCGGCGCAGCGAGCGCTGGCCGTCCCAGCGGAAGACGCCCTCCTGCTCTTCAATGTGGTTCCAGAAGACGTAGGTGGCAGCGATGGTCACGCCGCCGGCCTTCATCTTGCGGATTTCCTGCTGCCACTCGTCGGCAGGGATTCGCGAGTAGTGAATCTCGCCCATCACGGGACAGACGCGCTCGCCGTCGACCATCAGACTGACGGCATCCCACGTCACCCTACGGCCGAAGTAGTCGCCGGCAGCGGGGCGGGCCTGCAGGTAGCCGACCAGCGACAGCAGCAGGCCGAGCGTCAAGAGTTGCGCAGCCGTCCTCATCCGCAGTGGAAGTACTGGTTGACAAGTTTCTGAATCTCCTCCTGGTAGCCCTCGATATTCTGGCGCAGCGTGGCATCGTCGAAGGCGCGCAGCTGGGCAATAATACCGTCAATCATGGCCGGCGAGAAGACGCCGTGCTCCTCGAACACCTTGCGCTGGCGGTCGAGACAGTCGGCCGAGGCCACGCACGAGTCAGGCAGCTGGGCCAGGGTGGCCAGACGGTCGGCATTCTCGGCGGCGTGGATGTTCACGTTGACATAGGTCTTCTCGGCCACCTCCAGGGCATTCTCCATCTCGAAGCCGTGGCGGCAGGCCACACAGAGGCCGGCCAGCAGCTGATAGAGGTCGGCCGAACCGTCGGGCGAGCGCATCTCGACGGTCTGCTTCTGACTGGTGTCGTATTGGCTGACGGGCTCCAGCGGGTTGGCACCGTGGCACATATCAACGTCGGCAGCCCAGCCTAAGGGCACGCGGACGAGCACCGAGCGGTTGCGGTCGCCCCAGCAGACGTTTGTCGGCGCCTCCTGATGGGGCACCAGCCGGAAGTAGCTCGTCGGGTTCTTGTTGCCGAAGGCGGTGATAGACGGGGCGAGGTCCATCATGCCGGCAATCATCCGCCGGGCCGACTCTGACAGCACGCCGCCGTCGAGCATCTGGTTCTTCCCGTCCTTCATCATGCGCATGTGGATATGCAGCCCCGAGCCAGCCTTGCCGGTGGTAATCTTCGGTGCGAAGGTGACGTCGTAGCCCAGCTGGTAGCCGAGGTTACGGATAATCCACTTGGCCACCATCAGCTGGTCGGCGGCCTGCTCTACGGGCACGGGCAGGAACTCGATCTCGTTCTGCTCGTAGTTCTTCCCGTCGAGCGAGAAGTTGCCCACCTCGGAGTGGCCGTACTTAATCTGGCCGCCGGCCTGCGCAATGAACTGCATGCACTGCTGGCGGAACTCGTTGGCCTTGGCGTAGGGGGCCGACTCGTGGTAGCCGCGCTGGTCCTGGGCGGGGAAGACGCCCTCGTCGTCGCTGATGACGTAGTATTCAAGCTCGCCCATGGCCTGGAACTCCATGCCCGTCACCTGGTGGAAAGCCTCGGCGGCCTTGTGCAGGGTGTGCTCGGGCGACGACTCCAGCGGGTGGCCGTCCTTGTCGAAGTACGAGCAGAGCATCGTCACCGTAGGAATCTCGGCAAAAGGGTCGACAAAGGCGGTGCGGAAGCGGGGCAGCACGTAGAGGTCGCTCGAGCCGGCCTGTATGAACGAGAAGAGGCTTGAACCGTCGACGCGCTCGCCGCAGGTGAGGATGGTGTCGAGGTAGGCCAGGTCGTTGATGACGAAGTTCAGCGTCTTCAGCCGTCCGTCGCCGCCGGGGTACATGAAGTTCACCATCCGGATGTCGTTGTTCACGATGTAGTCAATGATGTCGGCCTTGGTCAGTTCGGCCGCAGGTTTCTGCAATGCAGCCACGATGGGGTTGGCATTTAGTTTAAGGTGTCTGTTGTCCATAATTGTTTTGTAGTTTTAGATATATTGTGCGCAAAGTTACGACTTTTCCGTCAGACGAGCAAAGGTTTTTGGCTTTTATGCTACGGAAAATACGATAAAGAAAGTTAAAAGGCCGCCGTTTCCTTGGGTTTATATCGGATAAACCGTAACTTTGCAGGAAAACTGAAAGACCACCATGCACAAATTTTTGCTCATCGTCGTCGGAGCCGCCCTGACAACAGGCGCACAGGCCGGCGGGCTCGACGTCAGGGAAATGAAACTCAGCAACGGACTGACCGTCTGGCTCAACGAGGACCACTCGCAGCCGAAGGTCTTCGGCGAGCTCATCGTCAAGGCCGGCGCCAAGGACTGCCCCAACACGGGCATTGCTCACTACCTGGAGCACGTGCTCTTCAAGGGCACGCAGAAAATAGGCACCACCGACTACGACGCCGAGCGACCCTGGCTCGACTCCATCGCCGCGAAGTACGACGCGCTGTCGGTGACCAAGGACGACGCTCAGCGCCTGCTGATTCAGCGCGACATCAGCCGACTGAGCCAGCGGGCCGCCGACTACGCCATTCCCAACGAGTTCGACCGCCTGATCTCGCGCTACGGCGGGTCGGGACTGAACGCCTCGACGTCGTACGACGTGACGGAGTTTCACAACACCTTCGCGCCACAGTTCATCGAGCAGTGGTGCTGGCTCAACTCCGAGCGTATGCTCAAGCCCGTGTTCCGGCTGTTCCAAGGCGAGCTCGAAACGGTCTACGAGGAGAAGAACCGCGCGGCCGACAACCTCGTGACGAGCGCCATTGAGCGGGTCATGGAGGCAACCTTCAAGGGGCATCCCTACCAATATCCCATCATCGGCAGCACGGAGAGCCTGAAGAACCCGCGACTGCAGGACATGGAGGACTTCTTCCGCCGTTACTACGTGGCCGACAACATGGGGCTGATACTCTGCGGCGACTTCAAGGCCGACACTATCGGCCCGCTCCTGGAGCGCACCTTCGGACGCCTGCCCTCCTCCACCCTACACCCATCGCCCACCGCCCAACAACCCTCACCCACCACCCTACAGCCCTTCAACGGCGAGACCATCGACATCAAGATCAACATCCCGCTGCTGAAGGCCGTCGGCCTGCTCTTCCGCGGACCGATAGAGAAGTCTGACGATTACCTCAAGCTACAGATAGCCATGAGCCTGCTGTCAAACGACAACGAGACGGGCATGCTCGACTCGCTGAGTACGGCCCACAAGGTGATGGCGGCCTTCGGCGAGAACTTCGCCTTCAACGACGCCGGCGCCGTGGGGGTGCTCGTCATTCCCCGCCTGCCTTTCGGCTCGAAGCGTAAGGCCGAGCGGCTCTGCTGGCAACAGATAGAGCGCCTCAAGCGGGGCGACTTCAGCGACGAGAAGCTGGAGCAGCTGAAGCAGGAACTGACGCGCAACGCCGAGGGCGAGCTGGAGACGATTGACAGCCGAGCCGCACTGATGGCCTCGGTCTTCGCACAGGGCAGGACGTGGGACGACTACCTGCGCCAGCTGGCCGGCGTGAACCGCATCACCAGGGCCGACGTCATCGCCGTGGCCAACCGCTACCTGCTCAGCGACCACTACCTACGCGGCGTCAAGCGCTTCGGCTCCTACCCCAAGGACAAGGTGTCGCAGCCCGACTATAAGCCCGTGGTGCCGAAGCACACCGGCGAGCAGTCAGCCTACGCCCGGGAGCTGGAGAAGCTGCCCGTCAGCGGCGACGGTCCGCGGCTCGTCAACCTCGACACCGACGCCGAACTGACGACCTTAGGCGACCATGCCCGGCTCTACCGGGTGGCCAACCCCTTCAACGACATCTTCACGCTGGCGGTGAAGTGGAACAGGGGCACCCGCAGCGAGCCCAGGTTGGAGCTCGTAGGCAGCTACATCGGCGAACTGGGCACCGACTCGCTGACGGCTCACCAGCTGCGCGAAGCCTGGCAGCAGTTGGGCACGACCGTCGAGACCGACGCCTCGAAGAACTACTTCAAGCTGACCCTCAGGGGGCCGGAGCAGCAACTGGCACCCGCCATTGCCCTGCTGAGCCACATGATCAACAGGCTGACGCCCGACAAGAAGGCCACGAGCGAACTGGCCAGCGAATACAAGACCAGCCACCGACAGCTGACGCGTGAGAACTCGTCGGTGCTGCAGATGGTGGTCAGCAAACTGGCGCGCGGCGAGCACTCCGACTACCTGACTCAGCCTACCGTCAGCGAGGTGAAGAACACCAGTGGCGACGAACTGCTGAACCTGTTCCGTGAACTGCGGCAGTACGACTGCGACGTACTCTACGCCGGCCGCGAGTCGTCGGCAACGGTGGCCGCAGTCTGCCGACGCCACCTCGCGCCCGCCGAGGCCCGGCTCGCCGCACCCGACAACACCGTCAGACTGACGGAAGTCAGCGAGCCGACGGTCTACGTCTACGACATGCCCGACACGCGCCAGACCTACGTCGGCGTCTACGGCTCGGTGAAGCCAAGCCTCACTGACCGCGAGACGGCGCTGCTGCGGCTGTGGAGCCAGTACATGGGCGGCGGCATGTCGTCGCTGCTGTTCCAGGAGATACGCGAGTTCCGCGCCATGGCCTACTCTACCGCCGGACGCGACATCATCCCCAACCGCGCACGCCACAGCGACCACCCGGCGGGCTACATCGCCTACCTCGGCACGCAGGGCGACAAGACGATGCAGGCCCTCAGCGTGCTCGACTCGCTGATGGTCAACATGCCGCTGGTCGAACAGAACGTGGCCTCGGCCAAGCAGGAGATTCTGAACGACATCAACAACACCTACCCGACGTTCAGACTGCTGCCCGACGTCGTCGCCTCCTACCGCTCGGCCGGCTACACCCAGGTCCCGCAGACCGTCACGGCCAGCGTTGTACCCACGCTGACGGCCCGCGACATGTACGACTTCTACCAGCACGAAATCCAGCCCAAGCCACGCGCCTACTTCATCATCGGCAACAAGCGGCAGCTCGACATGCAGCGGCTGGCCAGCTACGGCCGTGTGGTGGAACTGAAGAAGGACGACATCATGAGATAACGATAACGAAAACCCAAACCTAAAGGAAAAGTATGAAACTGACAAAAGTTTGTCCGCTGTGCTGCGGCGGTGCCGCAGCCCTTATGACCATTGGACTGACAACGGCCGTAATGATGCCGTTCACGGCCTGCCAGCAGGCACAACGCGAGAACCCACTCACGCAGGAGAGCACGCTGCCCTTCGGCGCACCTGACTTCAGCAAGATTCAGACCGCCGACTACCTGCCCGCCATCGAGGAGGGCATACGACAGCAGCGCGAGAACATCCAGAAGATTGTTGACTGCCAGGACTCGGCCACATTCGAAAACACCATCCTGGCTTTCGAGGAGAGCGGACGGCTGCTCGACCGCGCCAGCCGGACATTCTTCGCACTGGTAGAAGCCGACAAGACGCCTGAGATCGGCGAGATTGAGAAGAAGGTGCAGCCCATGCTGACTGACCTCGAGAACGAGATTATGTTCAACAAGCAGCTCTTCGGGCGCATCAGGCAGGTCTACGAACGCCAGCACGACACGCTGCAGGGCGAGGAGCTGAAGCTGCTGGAAGAGACCTATAAGGAATTCGTGCGCAAGGGGGCACTGCTCACCGACGACAAGATGGAACGCATGAAGCAGATTAACCGCCGCATAGCCGACCTGCAGCAGCAGTGGGGCGACCTGCTGCCCAGCGCCACCAACGAGGCCGTCGTCTGGGTCGACAAGGCTGAAGAGCTGGCCGGACTCAGCCAGGCCGACATCGCACAGTGTGAGAACGACGCCAAGAGCCGCGGAAGCAAGGCGCCCTACGCCATCGTCATCGTCAACACCACGCAACAGCCGCTGCTGGCCAGCCTCGACAACCGCGACCTGCGCCGCCGTGTCTACGAAGCCAGCATCCACCGTGCCGACGGCACCAACCCTAACTTCAACACCTTCAGCATCGTCTGCGAGATGGCTAAGCTGCGCGCCGAGCAGGCCGAGCTGATGGGCTACCCCAACTACGCCGCCTACTCGCTGGAGAAGACGATGGCCAAGACGCCCGAGGCCGTCTACAGCTTCCTGAAGAGCCTGATAGCACAGTACCGCCCGAAGGCCGACGCCGAGACGAAGGCCATCGAGGACTTTGCCCGCCAGACATCGGGCGACGCCGCCTTCCAGCTTCAGCCCTATGACCGCTTCTACTACTCGGCCAAGATGAAGAAGCAGCTGCTCAACGTCAGCGACGACGAGGTGAAGCCCTACTTCAACGTCGACAGTGTGCTCATCAACGGTGTCTTCTACGCCGCCAGCCGCGTCTACGGCCTGACGTTCAGCGAGCGCAGCGACATTCCCACCTACAACCCCGACATGCGCGTCTTCGAGGTGGCCGATAAGGACGGAAAGCCACGCGCACTCTTCTACACCGACTACTTCCGCCGCCCCACGAAGCGCGGCGGAGCCTGGATGGACGGATTCCAGAAGCAGTGCCGGCAGTGGAACCAGCTGCCCATCATCTTCAATGTCTGCAACAATGCCAAGGCGCCCGACGGGCAGCCCTCGCTGCTGACATGGGACGAGGTGACGACGATGTTCCATGAGTTCGGCCACGCCCTGCACGGCATTCTCTCCGACTGCCAGTACAACCGGCTGAGCGGCACGTCGGTGGCCCGCGACTTCGTCGAGATGCCATCGCAGTTCAACGAGTCGTTTGCATCAATCCCCGAGGTCTTCGACCACTACGCCCGCCACTACCAGACGGGCCAGCCGATGCCAGCCGACCTGAAGGAGCGCATGCTGGGCAGCATCAACTTCCAGCCCTGCTACGCCCTGGGCGAGAACCTCGCCGCCACCTGTGTCGACCTGGCCTGGCACATGCTCGCCCCTGGCGACGTGCCTACACCCGAGAAGGCCATGCAGTTTGAGACCGAGGCCCTGCGCCAGGTAGGACTGCTCGACACGCAGATTCCGCCACGCTACTCGACGAGCTACTTCAACCACGTCTGGGGCGGCGGCTATGCTGCCGGCTACTACAGCTACCTGTGGACCGAGGTGCTGGCCGTCAACATTGCCGACGTCTTTGCCCGCCGAGGAGCACTGAAGCCTGAGACGGGACAGGACATGCGCGACAAGATACTGAGCCGCGGCAACACCGGCGACCTCATGCAGATGTTCACTGACTTCACCGGCATGCAGCAGCCCGACGCCACGAGCCTGCTGAAAGCCCGCGGACTGTAACGCCAACAGGACAATGACACACGACAACAAAGACGAACGATTCCCCATCGTCGACGAGCAGGGCCGCGTCGTCGGCTCGGCCACACGCGGCGAGTGCCACAACGGCTCGCGACTGCTCCACCCCGTGGTCCATCTGCACGTGTTCAACTCGCGCGGCGAGGTCTACCTGCAGAAGCGTCCCGAGTGGAAGGACATTCAGCCCGGAAAGTGGGACACCAGCGTCGGCGGCCACATGGATTACGGCGAGACGCCCGAACAGGCCCTGGCTCGCGAGGTGCGCGAGGAGCTGGGCATCACCGACTTCAAGCCCCGGCGCGAGGGCCTTTACGTCTTCGACAGCCGCCGCGAGCGCGAACTGGTCTACGTCAACAGTACGGTTTACGACGGTCCCGTCAGTCCCTCGGCCGAGGAGCTCGACGGCGGCCGTTTCTGGACGCTCGACGAGATTCGCCACGCTCTGGGGCGCAACATCCTGACGCCCAACTTCGAGAGCGAGTTCCAGCACTTCTTCTTGTAGTACCAACCCCGTCCGTTCACATCTTTTAACAAAAATTTTCCGAGGGTGCACCGCGTTTTGGTGCACCCTCGGCCTACCTTTGCACCCGACAAACTGAATATTTTACTAAAAAGCATTACTATTATGGACGGACTTTTCCTACTTTACATCTTGGCCATTGTCTTCGGCTGCATCATCAATAACCTCCTGGCCGACCAGTGCGCTTCTGGGGATGCCGGGTGTTGAACTTTGCAAAGGTTACCCTGCGTAAAAAGCAAAATAAATTTGGTAGTTACCACGACTTTTCGTACCTTTGCACGCGAATAGCATAAGAAAAGAACGAATCAGTAACACAATGGACAAGAAACTTAAGCAGGGCACGCTCTGCGTACAGGCCGGATACAAGGCTAAAAACGGCGAACCGATAGAACTGCCCATCATACAGTCGACAACGTTCAAGTATGACGACTCCGACGAGATGGCAAAGTTGTTTGACCTCGAGAAGGAGGGCTACTTCTACACCCGCCTGCAGAACCCCACCAACGACGCCGCGGCGGCCAAGATTGCCGCCCTCGAAGGGGGCGTGGGGGCCGTGCTCACCTCGTCAGGACAGGCCGCCAACTTCTACGCCCTGTTCAACATCTGCCAGGCCGGCGACCACTTCGTCACCTCAAACGAAATCTACGGCGGCACGTACAACCTCTTCGGCGTGACGCTCAAGAAGCTCGGCATCGACTGCACCTTCATCAGTCCCGAGGCTTCGGAGGAGGAAATCCAGGCCGCCTTCCGCCCCAACACGAAGGCACTATTCGGCGAGACCATCACCAACCCCGGCTGCGCCGTACTCGACATCGAGAAGTTTGCACGCATTGCCCACCGGAACGGCGTGCCGTTCATCATCGACAACACGTTTGCCACGCCCATCAACTGCCGCCCCTTCGAGTGGGGAGCCGACATCGTCACCCACTCCACCACGAAGTACATGGACGGCCTGGCCACACAGGTGGGCGGCGTCGTGGTCGACAGCGGCAACTTCGACTGGCTCGCCCACGCCGACAAGTTCCCCGGCCTCTGCACACCCGACGAGTCGTACCACGGACTGACCTACGTCAAGGCCTTCGGACGTATGGGCTACACCACGAAGCTCGTGGCACAGCTCATGCGCGACCTCGGCTCCATACCCGCCCCGCAGAACTCGTTCCTGCTGCACCTCGGCCTGCAGACGCTCCACCTGCGCATGGCGCAGCACTGCCGCAACGCCCAGCGCGTGGCTGAGTTCCTGCACGACTGCCCGAAGGTGGCCTGGGTACACTACTGCGGACTGAAGGACGACCCCTACTACGAGCTGGGACAGAAGTACCTGCCCGGCGGCTCGTGCGGCGTCATCGCCTTCGGACTGAAAGGCACGCGCGAGACGGCCATCCGCTGGATGGACTCGCTCGAGATGATCAACATCGTCACCCATGTGGCCGACGCCCGCACCTGCGTGCTACACCCCGCCAGCCACACCCACCGCCAGCTCAGCGACGAACAACTGCGCCAGGCCGGCGTCGCCCCCGACCTCATCCGCCTCTCTGTAGGCATCGAGGACGTCGACGACATCCTTGACGACATCCATCAGGCCCTCGACAAAATCTAAACAGGATAATCAATGTTAAACTCTAAAAACAAAAGACAATGAAGAAAATCTTATTCATGACCGCCATAATGGTAGCAAGCCTCACGGCAGGCGCACAGTCGCGCTTCGATGCCGGCTCGTTCACACTGCAGCCCCGCCTCGGCGGAACAGGCTCCATGTTCGTCAACGCCCCCGACATGAAAGTAGACGGCAAGACCATCGAGACAACCGCCACGGGCGGCGAGTTTATCGGTATCGACGCCGAGTACCACGTCAGCCGCCGATTCACCATTGCCGCCGGCGTCAACTACGCCGCTGCCGGTAACGGCTGGAAGGACTACGAAGTGGTCGACGATGACTACGGCAAGCTGGACGTGAAGGAGCAGGCCTGGAAGACCAACTACATCAACATCCCCATCACCGCCAACTGGTACGTACTGAAAGGCTTCGCCCTGAAGGCCGGCGTGCAGTTCGGCTTCCTCACCAGCGCCAAGGAGTACATGCGCGGTGAAGGCACTGCCGAGGGCATCGACATCACGCTGACGGCCGAGAAGAGCGTCAAGGACGACTTCAACAAGTTCGACATCAGCATTCCCGTGGGCCTGAGCTATGAGTTCAAGCTGCCCATCGTCCTCGACCTCCGCTACAACATCGGCGTGAGCAAGCTGAACAAGAACGACAATATTGACGGCACCCCCCTCGACGGCAAGACCCTGTCCGACATCGGCGCCACCATCACCATCGGCTACAAGTTCCAGCTCTAACGTCTACCGGCTCCCTGCACTGAACCTAAACCCGAACCTGCACTTATGATAAGTAGCGGATAGTAGGTGAAAAGTGGCGGGTTATGCGCCGGCAAAGTGCAGGACATTCCTTCTCTCCATTGAACATTTAGCATTAAAACCGTCAAAAAAGTAGGAACGGCCACATCACAAAGCGACGGCTCAGGTCATGGTAGCGGAGGGATGATAGGCCTACGTCTGTGGCAAGCGGTCGGGCGTCAGGTATGAGTTCTTAGCGTAGCCGTACGACAGAATGACATTCACAGCTGCCAACTTGACAGACTGATTACTGCTGGCACGTATGTTGCACTTAGCTCAGTGAAGGCCGAAGCCCGAAGGGGACTGAGGCCGGAGAACGAAAACAAAGTGTAACAATTAAAAACAATAGAATTAGGAGGTAATAATTATGCTACCAGTAATGAACAGTTGGTTTCCTACCGTGTTTGACGAGTTTATGAACAGCGACCTGACGCCGCGTGCCAGCAAGACCGCTCCGGCCGTGAACGTGAAGGAGGACGACAAGGCCTACACCATGGAGGTGGCCGCCCCAGGCATCAAGAAGGAGTACTGCCGTGTGAGCCTGAACGAGGAGGGCAACCTGAACATCTCTATCGAGAACAAGATGGAGCACAAGGAGGAGGACAAGAAGCAGCACTACCTGCGCCGCGAGTTCTCGTACACCAACTACCAGCAGAGCTACGCCCTGCCTGACGACGTGGTGAAGGACAAGATTACGGCCAGCGTGGCCGACGGCATACTGACCGTGACGCTGCCGAAGGTGCAGAAGGAGGCTACAGTGTCGAAGACGATAGAGATCATGTAAGGATTGTGACATGGCTGCAAGCCAAAGTTACAACAGTGAAAGGCTGCTGCAAAGGATTTGCTTACCTTTGCAGCAGTTTTTTTTCGTACCATTTATCAAACAACGTCATTCAATGAAAAGACAACTACTGACACTCCTGATGGCCGCCACGGCGATGGCCCTGCAAGCCGCCACCGTGACCGACACCATCTTCACCCGCGCCGCCCACGAGGATTTTGCCTTCGGTGCCGACGTTAGTTTCGTACCCATGATGGCTAGCACCCGCTGGCTCGACAAGAACGGGCGGCAGAAGGACATCCTGCTCATCCTGAAGGAACAAGGCATCAACAACATCCGTCTGCGCGTGTGGACCGTTGGCAGCGGTGCCAGCAGCAAGCAGGAGGTCGTCAGCATGTGCCAGCGCGCCAGGCAGCGCGGCATGGGCGTGATGATTGACTTCCACTACAGCGACACGTGGGCTGACCCGGGCAACCAGACCATCCCCTCGGCATGGAAAGACCACAGCGTGGAGGCGCTGGCCAAGAACATCTACGACCACACCTACGACGTGCTGAAAGCCGTCAAGGCCACGGGAGCCAACATCAAGTGGGTGCAGGTGGGCAACGAGACGAAGCGGGGCATGCTCTACCCCGTCGGGCAGACCAACAAGGGCGGCAGCGTAGCCTTTGCCAAGTTCGTCAAGAGCGGCTACGACGCCGTGAAGGCCGTCGACTCTACGATGCAGGTCATCGTCCACCTGCCCGACGGCCACGACAACTCGCTCTACCGCAGCATCTTCGACGGTCTGAAGAAGAACGGCGCCAAGTGGGACATCATTGGTCTGTCAGCCTACCCACGGTGGTCGCACCTCGACGGTCCGACGATGATCAGCCGCGTCATGGCCAACATCAACGACCTGAAGAGCCGCTACAAAACGCCCTGCATGGTGGTAGAGACCGGCCACTACCCCCGCGAGGCGGTCGTCGGCAATCAGTACCTGGTGGGACTGATGGACCGCATGATCAGGAACGGCGACCTGGGCTGCTTCTACTGGGAGCCGGAATCGTTCCAGGGCTACGACATGGGCGCCTGGGATGCTGCCACGATGCGCCCGACGGTGATGATGGACGCCTTCCTCGGCATCAAGCATACCGAGGTGAGCTGGGTGCTGAGAGGCAGCATGAAGGCTCCCACTAACGGCCAGACAGTCAGCAGCGACGAACCGCTGACATTAGAGGCTGCCGTGACGCACATACGCAAAAACCGCCCGACGACGGCGACGTTCTATATCGACGGCACGCCAAAGGGTAAGGTGACGGGGACAGCGCACAGCCTGGAAGTCAGCGGGCTGAAGCGCGGCATCCACAGAGTGTGGTCCGACGTCGCCGACGATGCCGGCAACACGCTGACGACGGACACCGTAGTGTTCTTCGTCGGAGAGTCGATGGTGGCCAATGCTCCCACGCTGACCAATCAAAACGCCAAGGGCGGTACAGCCGAATGGACTGTCGACCTGCCATCGGCAGGCAGCTACGCGTTCTACTTCCTCTACAGCGGCAGTACCCTGCATGCGTGTGACCTCAACGTGGGCAACGACTCCATAGGGCGAATCTACTTCACCAAGAACCACAATTATTATATTAAAAAGGATGGGGAGGTCAGCCAGGGCGGCAAGACGACCGTCAGACTGTCGGCAACCTCCACGTCGGGGCTGCCTGACATACAGGAACTGCGCATCTTCAGACTTGACGACGAGGCAGACATCACTGCCATCGAGAGCACGGCGGCACTGCTGCCCGCTGACGGCAACGAACCGGTAGAAGTCTACAGCCTGACGGGCGTCCTGCTGCGGCGGACGACAGCCGGCGAGGCGGGCGTGCCCTATGGTTGGGACGGACGCCCCTGCGTGATAAACTGCGTAGGCGGCACGCCGTACATCGTGCGGAAGCAGCGGCTAAAGTAGCTCACCGACGAGAAGCCCGTGGCATAGCTCACCTCAGTCACCGTCATCTGTCCCTCGGCCAGTAGTTCCGCGGCACGTCTCAGTCGAATCGTACGCATAAACTCCGTAGGCTTCTGGCCGGTAGACTGCTGTATCTTGCGGTAGAGGGTCATGCGGCTCATGCAGAGGTCGCTGCTCAGCTGCTCGACGGAATAGCCGTCGTCGGCGAGGTGCTCGCCGACCAGGGTTATGGCCTTGTTGAGCCACTCGCTGTTCACCACAGGCGAGGTGCTTTCAGGCTTTTGCGCCGGGTGTTCCTCTTCGGCAGGCGCCTGTTTCACAAACGTAGACTGCTTCATCGCTGCAAGGAAGTGCTTGCGCTGACGATACAGCAGCCAGACGTAACCGGCGAGCACCAGCAGGCCGACACCCAGGACAGCCAGCACCCACCACACCCACCAGGGCAGCCGCTCAACGACCTGCCCGTGGTCGGGCATGCTCCACCGCTCGCCGGGGTGCGTCTCAGCCAGTTCTATGCGGTAGATGCCGTCGCCCTCGACACTCTGCTGCCGCAGGGTATGCCTGTCAGGGTCGTAGCGGCGAGCGTAGCGGTCATAGGCTATCATCAGCCGTCCCACCGTGTCAGCACTCATGGCCACGATGGCATCGCCATACTCGTTGCTGGCATAGTCGTCGGTCAGCAGCTTGCCGTCACGATAGGTATAGACTACGCCGAAGATGGTTCCGAGCCACAGGGTGCCGTCGGGCGCAAAGGCCATGGCCGACACGTCTTTTGCCGGCAACACCACCTTCTCCTGCCCTTTGGGCTGCTGTTGCCGCCTGATGTCCTGCCCGGTGCTGTACCAGAAAGCGTCAGCCATGGCATAAGCTGTCGGGCGGGCCGAGAGCCCCCTTGCCTGCCGCAGAGAGTCGGCCGTGACGACTGACAGAGGGGCCAGCGGCGGCCAGTTCACCATGCTGCCTACAGCCACAGGCTCCCCCTGACTGCTGGCCACGAGCAGGCAGCCCTGGCGGTCGAGCGACAGGCGACCTGGCGACACGGGCATCCCGTCGGTAGGCAGCGGCTGCAATTGGCCGTTGGCGGCATAGAGCTGCAGCCCGCCGGTGGTGCTCACCCAGAGTTGCCTGCCGTCGGCGGTCGGCTGCAGGTCGATGCAGACCGTTCTGATCATGTCAGGTTGCTCCTCAATCGTGCCGCCGTCAGGGTCATAACCCACTACGCCACGCCCCACAGTGCCTATCCAGAGACGACCGTCGCCGGCGTCGGCCATGTCGGTAGGCGAAACGTCGAGCGGCCAGGGTGCCGCTTCAAACGCACTGCCTTTCAGCCTCAGCAAGCCCCCACTCCACTGTGTAGCCCAGAGGCGGCCCGTGGCGTCCTCGAAGAGGTGGGCCACGTACTTGCCGGGCGACGCGTAGGTCTGCTTCAGCCGCATGTCTGGACTGAAGCAGAAAATCTTCTGATTGGCCGTCAGCAGCACGTCGCCGCTGCGGAGCACGAGGATGTCGTCTACGCGCTTGTCGTCGACCTCGCTCAGCCGGCGTATGGCGAAGTCCCCCTTGTCCAGGACGTAGGCGCCGTGATAGGTCCCGACGATGATCAGATGCCCCGCCTCTGCCAGGCACGCCACCTTGTTGCTGCCCAGCAGGTCGGGTGTCTCGGCGTCGCTCCTGAAGATGTCAACTTGGCGACCGTTGTCGCGGCACAGGCCGCCGCCCTCGGTGGCATACCACAGGGCCCCCTCGCCGTCCTGTACGACATGGTTCACCTTGCCCGACGACAACTGCTCCTGATTAGGCAGGTGCAGTGTTGTCTGGCTCTGAACTGTTACGACAGCCGACAGCAGGGTATATATCATTAGCAAAATGCCGTGTTTTTTCATTATTCTTACCGAAAAGTGCCACAAAGTTACATAATTTAAACGTAAAGAAAAAAGAGTACAACGTTGTTTTAAGTTATTTTCGTACTTTTGCCGTCGAAAAACGAAACCTAACAACACTACTATGTACAAGAACATCTTAACTCTCGTGGTACTGGCACTGACAGCCGTCACCACGCAGGCCCAGCCCATAACGGCTGGCAAGCACACCCGCGTCGAGACCGTCTACGGCCCCATCGAAGGCTATCAGGACGGCAGAATCTTCACCTTCAAAGGCATACGCTACGCCAAGGCCGAGCGGTTTATGCCCCCGCAGAAGCCCGACAAGCATACCGAGCTGCGGCAGTGCAAGGTCTACGGTCCGCAGGCCCCTCAGGGCGAGAGCCTGAGGTGGAACGACCGTAACAGCCAGACCGACTACGGCTTCGGCAACCAGTTTGTCACCGAACCGATGGACGAGCAAAACTGTCTGGTGCTCAACGTCTGGACACCCGGCATCAACGACGGCCGCCAGCGCCCCGTCTTTGTCTGGATTCATGGCGGTGGCTATGCCGGCGGTTCCGGTCACGACCTGCCCTGCTACGAGGGGCGCGCCCTGGCCGAGGCGGGCGACATCGTGGTGGTGAACCTCAACCACCGTCTGAACGTCCTGGGCTACATCGACTTGACAGGACTCGGCGGCAAGTACGCACAGAGCGTCAACCTCGGCCAGCAGGACATCGTGAAAGCCCTGGAGTGGGTGCGCGACAACATTGCCCGTTTTGGCGGCAACCCGCAGGAGGTGACCATCGGCGGACAGTCGGGTGGCGGCGGCAAGGTGTCTACACTGCTGGCCATGCCCTCGGCCAAGGGGCTCTTCAAGCGGGCCATTGTGCAGAGCGGCTCCACGCTGCGCCAGGCTCTGCCTGAGCAGACGCAGGCCTTCGGCCGCGCTTTCGCCCAGGAGTTAGGTCAGCCCGCCACGGGTCAGGCCGACTTCTCGAAATTCACCTACGACGAACTGAACCACGCCATCACCCGGCTCTCGCAGCGAGGCATACGCGGCGGACTGTCGCCGGTGGTCGACGGCACCATCCTGCCCCAGCACCCGTTTGAGCCTGCCGCACCGACGGCAAAGGACGTGCCCATGCTGATAGGCACCGACTTCAACGAGTTCACCTTCGACATCAGCCGCGACATGACGTGGCAGGAGGCCGAGGCCACCGTCCGCCAGCGTCAGGGCGACAGAGCCGACCAGTTTATAGCAGCCTTCAAGGCGGCCTACCCCAATGCCCAGCCTAAGGAGATGACCTATGTGGACACGGGCTTCCGTGCCGGAGCCGTGCGCCAGGCAGCTGCCAAGGCCGCCCAGGGCGGAGCGCCAGCATACCTATACCTGTTTATGTGGAAACCCGAGAGCAACGCCCTCGGCGCCTCGCACGGCATGGAGCTGCCCTTCATGCTCCACAACGTCAGCCTGCAGCGCGAGATGACCGGTGCGTCGGCTGCCGCCTACAAGTTCGAGAAGCTCATCAGCAGCATCTGGCTGCAGTTCATCAAGACCGGCAACCCCAACGTCAAGGGACTGCCACGGTGGGAGCCCTACACTGAAGAGACGGGCGTGACGATGCTGCTCGACAACAAGTGTCAGCCCGTGAAGCACCACGACCGCGAGCTGATGAAGCTGAGCCGCAGCATCTGGTAAAACGACTACAAACTAAAACTATAACATCAAGACAATGAACAAGAAAAGCCTCTCAGCAGCCATGCTGCTGACATGCGCCCTGACAGCAACGGCGCAAACAGAACCCATCAGTATAGACCTCCAGCAAAAAGGAGCTGTAGTGTCGCCAAACCTCTTCGGCATCTTCTTCGAGGAGATCAACCATGCCGGCGACGGCGGACTCTACGCCGAACTGGTGCAGAACCGCGGCTTCGAGGAGCATGTGCTGCCGTCGGGCATGACCTACAAGGACGGCAAGGCGTGGGCCCCTGACGCCATGAACTATGAGCACCGCACGAACCGCAAGTGGAACATACCCTGGAACCTGGAGGAGAAGAAGATGACGGGCTGGCGCGTCAGTGGCGAGAATGCCACGGTCGCAGGCAGCGTGGTCGTCCCCCAGACGCCGCTGCACAAGAACACGCCCAACGCCATGCAGCTCGATATCACGAAGGTGAAGAAGGGCGGCCGTGCCATCCTGGCCAACACCGGCTACTGGGGCATCGGACTGAAGCAGGGCGAGCGCTACGACCTGCGCCTCTACGTCAAGAGCAGCAACTACAAAGGCACCATCACCGCCCGGCTGACCGACGGCGCGGGGAAAACGCTCGGCAAGACCGTCCTGGCCAAGAAGCCGATAAAGGACTGGACGGAACTGACCGCCACCCTCACCGCCGACGCTACGGCCGCCAAGGGTGAACTCTGGATAGAGTTCGACAAGGCGGGCACGGTGCTTGTCGACTATGTGTCGCTCTTCCCGCAAGCCACCTTCAAAGGGCGCAAGAACGGACAGCGCGCCGACGTGGCCCAGATGCTCGTCGACCTGCACCCACGCTTCATGCGCTGGCCTGGCGGCTGTATCGTCGAGGGTGCCACCTACGAGAACCGCGTGAAGTGGAAGGAGACACTGGGCGACCCCATGACACGACGTGGCGAGTGGGACCTCTGGGGCTACCGCGCCACCTGGGGCATGGGCTATCACGAGTTCCTGCAGTTCTGCGAGGACCTCGGAATGGACGCCATGTTTGTGAACAACGCCGGCATGTCGTGCTCGGTGCGTAACGGCGACTTCGTGAGCAGCGACCAGGACATGGACGCCGTCGTCCAGGACTTCCGCGACGCCATCGACTACGCCTTTGGCGACCCCGCCAGGAACAAGTGGGCCAAGATGCGTGCCGACGCCGGCCACCCCAAGCCATTCCCGCTGAAGTATGTGGAGATAGGCAACGAGAACGTCGGTCCGGAGTACGTCACCCACTTCAACTACATCTTCAAGCGCCTGAAGGCCGAGTACCCGCAGATCACCTTCATCAACACGCTCGGCCATACCGACGCACTGCTCGACCGTATTCCCGGTGACTACATGGTAGACCCTCACTGGTATCGCAACCCGGACTTCTTCTTCAACAACAACCACCTCTTTGACGACGCCCCCCGCACCCACGACATCTATGTGGGCGAATATGCCTGCAATGGCGGCGTGGGCGCCGGCAACCTGCTGGCAGCCCTCAGCGAGGCCGCCTTCATCATGGGCATGGAGCGCAACAGCGACGTGGTGAAGATGACGTCGTACGCGCCGCTCTTCGAGAACGAGAACCACCGCGACTGGCCCACGAACCTCATCCACATCAACAGCACCGACGTCTTCGGCCGCGCCTCCTACTACGTCCAGCAGATGGCCGCCGAGCATCGCGCAACCTATAATATATATGTAAGCGAGCCCACCACGCCGGAACAGGTGCAGCCTTTCCGCACGGGCGGCATCGGCGTTGGCAGCTATGCCACGCAGTGCGAGTATAAGGACCTGAAGATCACCACGGCTGACGGCAAGGTGCAGAACGTCAGCGTCAGTCAACTGCAGACCAAGAAGGGCGAATGGAAAGTCGAGGGCGACCTGCTGCGGCAGACCTCTGACGAGCAGGTCACGATGGCGCAGCTGCCCGCCTTCAGTGCCGACACCTACACCTTAGAGCTGAAGGCCCGGAAGCTGGGCGGACTCGAAGGCTTCTTCGTCTATTACGGCCTCGACGAGAGCGGCCGCAACGGCTACGCCGCCAACATAGCCGGCTGGAACAACCGCACCACGGCCATACAGCCCATGAACCGCGGCCGGGTGAACGACGTCCTGGGCCGGCGCGCCCGCCAATCGGTTGAGACCGGCAAGTGGTACGACGTGAAGCTACAGGTGACGCCGACAGCCGTCACGCTCTATGTCGACGGCCAGGAGATGACCGTGGCCAAGCCCGCCGCCACCACGCGCCACTTCTGCCAGACGGGCTACGACGAGCAGACGGGCGAAATCATCGTCAAGGTGGTGAACGGCACCGACAAGCCCTACAGCCGCTCGTTCAGCATCAACGGCGCGAAGAACGTCATACCTACCGGCCGCGTCATCACCCTCAGCGGCAGTGCGCAGGACGAGAACACCTTCGAACAGCCCACGAAGCTGGCGCCCGTTGAGACGCGCTACGGCAAGTTCGGACGGCAGTTCAGCTATGAGTTCAAGCCCATGTCGTTCACCATCATGCGCATTAAGGCCGAGTAAAAGAAAAATCAATAAGACGATTCTATTTCAAAAAATATTATTATCTTTGCACCGAAAATGAGAAAGACAATGACAGCACTGCTGCTGACGCTGACGGCCCTGACGGCCACGGCTCAGACGGCCACGACAGAGAAGGACTTCGTGAAGGGGGCCGACGTAGGCTTCCTCCTGGGTCAGGAGCGGCGTGGCGTCAAGTTCCACGACCGGCAGGGACGTGAGCGCGAGTGCCTGGAACTGCTGCGGAACGACTACCAGATGTCGGCCATCCGCATGCGTGTCTGGGTAGACCCCCGGGGTGGCGACTGCGACAAGCACGCCCTGCTGACCATGGCCCGCCGCGTAAAAGCGTTAGGCATGGACCTCATGGTAGACTTCCACTACAGCGACTCCTGGGCCGACCCTGCCAAGCAGCCTATTCCCAAGGCGTGGCTCGGCCACAGCTACGAGCAGATGAAGCAGGACCTCAGGGCCCACACCATCGACGTGCTGACACTGCTGAAGCAGAACGGCATCGAGCCACGATGGGTGCAGGTGGGCAACGAGACGACGAACGGCATGCTCTGGAGCGTCAAGACCGACGAGCGCGGCTGGGAGGTGAAGGACTCGCTGGGCCACACCATCATTACCCACTCCATGGGGCACTTCAAGACTGAACCGCAACAGTACGCCGGCTTCATTCGCACGGGCTACGACGCCGTCAAGGAGGTGTTCCCCCGTGCACAGGTCATCGTACACCTGGACCGCGGCCACCGCCAGAGCCTCTACGACAAGCACCTCGACACGCTGCTGAAGTACGGCGGACGGTGGGACATGGTGGGCATGTCGCTCTACCCCTACTGGGCACGGAAGGACCATCCGGAACTGAACCCCGACAGCATCATCACCGACTGCATACGCAACATCCGCCACGTCAGCCGTAAGTACAAGTGCGACGTGATGATTGTCGAGACGGGCTTCGAGGTGGACGAGCAGCACCCTGAGGTGATGGAGGAAGGCCGCCGACAGCTGGCACGCATCGTCAGCGAGGCCCGCAACGAGACCGACGGCCACTGCCGCGGTGTGTTCTACTGGGAACCGCAGTGCCTGCCTGGTGGCTACAAGCTCGGCGCCTTCGACAGCCACGCAGCACCAACCGTCATCATGGACGGATTTATAGAACCAGCAACAAAATAGATACCAACGACAAAACATTAAGATACAATGAAGAGAACTGTTTTCTTAACAATGACGCTCGCGGCCGTCAGCCTGGCAGCCACCGCCCAGGGGCCGCGCCGATTCCAGCGTGAAGCCTTCACCACCGAGACGCCCATGGTTCACGACCCCGTCATGGCCCGCGACGGCGACACCTACTACATCTATGCCACGGGTAACGGCATACAGCAGATGACCTCGAAGGACCGCCGCACGTGGACGGTGCTGCCCCAGCCCGTGATGACCGTCATGCCGGGCTGGACCACCGACTCCGTGCCGGGCTTCGGCACCCACGTCTGGGCGCCCGACGTCATTCACTGGAACGGCCGCTGGTGGCTGGCCTACAGCTGTTCGACGTTCGGCCGCAACGGGTCGGCTATCGGCCTGCTGAGCAACCGCACGCTGCGCGGCGGCGTCTGGCGCGACGAGGGCTGCATCGTCACCTCGCACGAACGGAAGCGCGATGCCAACGGTCGGATGACCGGCGACAACTGGAACGCCATCGACCCGAACTTCGTCATCGACGACCAGACCGGCACGCCGTGGCTCACCTGGGGCTCGTTCTGGGACGGCATACAGATAGCCCGCCTCGACTCCTCCATGCATATTGCCAAGGGCGAGCAGCCCCGCACCATTGCCCGCCGCTACGACCCCGACTACAAGCCCACGGAGCCTAACCCCACGTCGAAGTTTGCCGGCACTAACGCCATCGAGGCGCCCTTCATCTTCAAGCACGGCGGCTGGTACTACCTCTTCGTGTCGTGGGACTACTGCTGCCGTGGTGCCAAGAGCAACTACCGCGTAGCCGTAGGCCGCAGCAAGACCGTCGGCGGGCCCTACCTCGACCGCCAGGGGCGCGACATGGGCAAGGGCGGCGGCACCCTCTTCCTCGAGGGCGACAAGCAGCAATGGGAGGCTGCCGGCCACTGTGCCGCCTACACCTTCGACGGCGAGGATGTCTTCATCTGCCACGGCTACAGTGCCACGCAGAACGGTGCCGCCATGCTCATACAGCGCAACATCACATGGACGGCCGACGGCTGGCCCGAACTCAAATAACTATAGTATATGAGAATCAAGCAATCATCACTCCTGCTGGTCGCCGTCATGACGGTGACCAGCCTGTCGCTTTCATCGTGTAGCGACGTCGTAGACAACCCCACAGTGAACCCGCAGCCCAGCGGCGGCGACGACGGCAGCTTTACCGTCAGACAAGTACCCGTCAGCCGTGGCGGCAACAACAGCGGCACCGTTACCCTGCGCTTCTACGACGACATGAACGGGGTGGCCTACATCTCAGCTGCCGACTTCCAGAAGATGATCCTGCCGGGCAGCAGCATGAACGTGCTGAAGACCGGCGAGGACACTTACCTGCTGGACAACGGCAAGGCCACGGCCACGGTGAACACCACCGACGAGACTTTCACCTCGACCGACTTCATGGCCTTTACTAACGTCATGAGCCAGCTGTGGCCCGGCATGGCCAACGTCTACTATGACGGTGCGCCCTATATCCACTACAGCAGCATGCAACTCACGCCGGAGACATCGACCGTGACCTTCGACATGAAGGGCTACGGCATCGACCTGCGCGGCGACGACGGGGCCGTCTACTTCCCCTTCACCACACTGGCTGACCTCTACAGCGACCTTTACTACCACTTGGCTGCATTCAACGGCGAGCGGGTGTTCATCATCACCGACAACAGCCACAGCTCTATCGTAGAGGTCGACCCCGACTTCACTCAAAAGGCTTTCTCTGCTGAGAAACGCTCGGCCCAGCAGGCCGCCTACAGCTACGGCGAGCTCTGCTTCGTCATCGACCACTTCTACGGCATGCCCGGACGCTCGTCGCTCGAGAGCAGCATCAAGGCCAACGGCCTCGACGCTACACTCGACGCCATTCAGAACGGTCCCGACGTCAAGCGCCTGCTGCAGTCGACCGTTACCAACGACTACCTCTACGGTCTGACCTGCCTCCACATGCTGCTCGACGACGACGGCCACACCATCCTCTCGCCCTCGCTCCTGCTCAGTATTGCCGGAAATGGCGAGGTGGAAGACCCCCTCTCTGAAGTGAAAGGCCAGTATGACGAGAAGTTCCCCGAACTCGCTATGCTCCAAGAGGCATGGTATATCGGAATCCTGTCCAGAGGCTCGATAGCTGAAGAACGTTCAACGCTCCGCAGCGAGCTGATGCCTGAGGGCGACGACTACTATCGCAAGAGCGGCAATACGGCCTACTGCCTGTACGACCAGTTCGGCTATACCGACTTTGATGGCTGGCACGCCTACTACGAGGGTAAGGCCCCCATGCCCTCGGTCACCAAGAAGTACCAAGGCGAACTGGTTGTCGTGCTCGACGCCCTGAAGCGCGCCAGCACCGACCCTGAAGTCGAGAATCTGGTGATTGACCTGAGCTGCAACAGCGGCGGTTCGCTCGACGTCGTAATGGCCATCACTTCGCTGATTGGCAACCAATGCAAATTCTACAGCGAGAACACGCTGACAGGCCAGCAGCAGATTATCTACTACGACATGGACCGCAACTTCGACGGCCGGGTAGACGCTGCCGACGAGGACGTCAGCTTCGACGGACTGAACGTGGCCATACTGACCAGCAGGACCTCCTTCTCGTGCGGCAATCTGCTGCCGTCGCTCATGAAGGACATGGGCTTCCTCATCATCGGCGAGCGCTCGGGCGGTGGTGCCTGTGCCGTTCAGAACTTCTGCACGCCCGAAGGCATGCAGTACCAGATATCCTCGTACCGTGGACGCCTGACCAACGACCGCTGGCAGAACATCGACGGCGGCATTGAGCCCAACGTGCCCATCACCGTCGGTACGACTGAGGATGGAACCCTCGACTACAGCAGTTTCTATGACTTTAAGCTGGTGGGCGACATCATCAGCAAGTGGTATGCCGACCGGAAATAACTCTGACGAGGCTGCACCTGACGATGGGCGGCGCCGCTTGACGAAAAAGCGGCGGTTTACGACCCGAAAGGCGGCGGTTTACGACCCGAAAAGCGGCGCTTTACAACCCGAAAAGCGGCGCTATACAACCCGAAAGGCGGCGCTTTACAAATGTTCACCAGCATGGAATAAATCTTCCAGGCTGGTGAACATTTTTTTTGACCTATAGCTCATTTTACTTCTTCAATTGTCGATGAAGATATCTAACCGTTGCAGGTTGTTGTCGGCACTGCTTGAGCCTACTAAGAGTTCGTAGTGACCGGGAACCACGCGTATGGTTTGTGTTACCGCATCCCAATTTTCGAAACGTTCACGGGGCAGGACAATATTAACCGCCTTCCGCTCACCAGCCTTCAGATCGACACGGGCATAGCCTCGGAGTGACTTAATGGGGCCTTCCTCATCGGCAGGGCGACGCATGTAGACTTGAACCGTTTCAATGCCATCGCGTTGTCCCGTATTCGCCACTTCAACCGATACCATCACGCTGCCGTCCTTTTGCTTGGTGCAATGGGCATTGTGCATTTCAAATGTCGTGTAGCTCAGTCCGTAGCCGAAGGGGAAGAGCGGCTCGCCACGGAAGTAGCGGTAGGTACGGTTCTTCATGGAGTAGTCCTCGAACGGGGGCAGTTGTGAGTCGTCACGGTAGAATGTGACGGCCAGTTTGCCTGAAGGGTTGTAGTCGCCGAAGAGGACGTCGGCCAAGGCATGGCCACCCTGTTCGCCGGCATACCAGGCCTGGACAATGGCATCACAGGTCTCCATCTCGGGCACCAGTGCGACTGCCGAACCACTACAATTGACGAAGACCACCCGCTTACCGGCCTCGTGTAGTGCTTTCAGGATGTTGCGTTGTACCTGGGGCAGCTCAATGGTGGTACGGTCGCCGCCGTCGAAGCCGATGTCCTTAGCGCTGGTCTGCTCTCGCTCCAAGTTAGGTGAGATGCCTCCAACGAAGATGACGGTATCCGACTGGCGGGTGGCATCGAGTATTTCAGCGATAGTATAGGTTTTCTTGCCTTTCTCCACCATCTGCAACGTGGTGCTGCCGTCAGCGGCCTCAACAGCCTTGCCGACGGCCATTTCCTTGACGGTCATGCCAGTGATGCCACAGGCCGTCAGGTAAGGCACATCGCCTATTTTTGCACGGATGCCCTCCAATGGTGTTACCGTGTGTGAGGGCATGCCAAAGTAGATTCCCCAGAGCATGGTGGAGTCGGCGGCGTTGGGCCCCATCACCATAATTGAAGAGCGAGCTGTTTTTGTCTTTTCAGTTTTTAAAGGCAGGATGCCGTTGTTCTTAAGTAGCACCATCTGTTCACGGGCCATCTGGCGGGCCAATTGCTTATGCTCCTCACAGGCGATGACAGAGGATGGAATCTGCGTCCACGGCACAATAGAATCGGGGTCCATGTCGCCCAGTTCGAAGCGTCCTTTCAGTAGTCGGCGCACGCTGACGTTTATTTGTTCCTCGGAGATGTCACCACGGCGCACAGCCTCCGGCAGGCTGCCATAATGGGCACCGCATTCTACATCGGTTCCGCTGAGTACGGCTTTTGCCGAAGCGGCAGGCTGGTCGGGCGACACGCCATGACGGTTGGGTTGCCAGAAGTCACCGATGGCTCCGCAGTCGCTGACCACCAATCCCTGGAATCCCCACTCGTTGCGGAGTATCTGCTGCAACAGGCGGTTCGACCCGCAACAGGGATCTCCGTCGAAGCGCTGGTAGGCACACATCACCTCCTTGACACCACCCTGCTGCACGAGCGTCTTGAAGGCCGGCAGATAGGTTTCCCACAGGTCACGGGGCGAAAGTTCCTCGATATTCATCGAGTGACGAAGTTTCTCGGGGCCACTGTGTACGGCGAAGTGCTTGGCACAGGCCAGGAGCTTGTAGTACTTACCTCCAGCCCCTTGCAGGCCGCGTACCACACGGAGTCCCATCTGACCGTTCATGAAGGGGTCTTCGCCGTAGCTCTCCTGGCCTCGTCCCCATCGGGGGTCACGGAAGATGTTGATGGTAGGCGTCCAGAACGACAGGCATCTGTACTTGCCGACTTTACCCTCTTGGCGGGCTATGGTGTTCTTGGCACGGGCCTCGTCGCTGACAGCAGTGAAGATGCGCTCAATAAGGTCGTCGTCGAACGAGCAGGCCATGCCGATGCACGAGGGGAAGGTGGTACTGATACCGTTGCGTCCTACGCCATGCAGAGCCTCACTCCACCAGTCGAAGGCGGGAATACCTAAGCGTGGGATGGCGGGCGACCCGTTACGCATCAGCCGGGTTTTCTCTTCAAGCGTCAATCGTCCCAACAGGTCTTCTGCCCGCTCTGCAGCTGTCAGGTCGGGGTTTTGGTAGGGCAGCTGCTGTGCTGCCAAGTTGGTAGTCAACAGCAGTGCTGCGCTGAAGCATATACTTTTAGCGTTCATAGATTATCTGATGATTATTTTCTTACCGTTCTTTATATATAATCCTTTCTTTAATGCCGAGACTTGGCGACCTTGCAGGTCGTAGGTTATTGATTGTACATGATGCATTGTGGATTGGGGAATCCCCGTAGACTGACTGAGGGTGACAGCGATGTTCTTAACGTTGCCGGTGTATTGGCCCGCTGCACTCTGCCACGTCATCGTCAGGCGCTTCGTGCCTTCGGTCATTTCTTCGGTGTAGAGTGTATAGGTCTTATACTTCTGCCAGTCGCTGGTGTTGCTGATGCTGAGTGTCTTGCTGGCTTCTATGCGCCCTGTGTGGACATCAGTCAGCAGCAGCTTCAGCTTGAAGTCGCTGCGGATAGTGGCGGCATCGAGGCTGATGGTATAGACACCCTGTTCCTTGCAGTTCAGCAAGAAGACGGCCTCGTCGCCATGGCTGAAACTGTCGAACGAGCCAGCCAGCACCTTGGCGGCCCGCTTACCGCTCTGATTGATGATGATTTCTGCCTTGTCAGGGTTCAGTTCATCGCTGGGAATGTTGATGGCTCCCGTCACATCCTCCTCGGTGGCATACTCTATGTAGCCCTCAGGTGTGCCGCCCTCGTTCTGGGCTTTGGTGATATGGGCCACGATGGCGTTCAAGTATAGTTCCAGATTGGTGTATCCCTCATCGTTGCGCAGAGTGCCGTCAGCCTTGTCGTTGGGATTCAGGCCGTTGGCCGTCTCCCACTCGTCGGGCATGCCGTCGCCGTCGGTGTCCTTCTGTGCAGCAGTTGCGGTCAGTTCCGGCCAGGGGCTCCAGTCATCGGCAGCTCCGGCTGGCTTTATGTCGAAAGGCGAATCGATAATGCCCGGCCAGTCGCCCTTGCTCGTGTCGCCGGTATAGGTGGCCTTGCGCTGGCGTGTGTCGCTGACAATCACCTCGTCGAGGGCATCACGGCGGAGCGAGGCTCCAGCGTACTGAAGCACCCGTTCGTAGGCCAGTTGAGGCGTATGTGTAGTAACGTGAATGAAAGGGAGAGGCTCACGTAGCCGCATGGTGTCCTTGGTCGTGGCGGTATAGCCCCAGTTGTCGGTGGAGATTTGGGGGTAGATGCCCATCTCCCAGTTTTGCGTCTTCAGGGCGGGATAGTCGGGGTTCTCGTTGCCGTCGACAAAGTATTTGCCCCAGATGTGGTAGCTGCCGTCGCCTTCCTTCGAGGTGACCCCCAAGCCACAGATGCGATAGGCCAGCGGCTTTCGGCTGCCTGAAGCCCGTCCGTCGGTGGCAGGACCGGGCTTATAATAGTTGTTCACCATATTCACCTTCATGCCCTCGCCGCCGTAGCAGCCATTTCCCGCCCAGTTATAGATGACGTTGCAGCGGTAGTCGGTGGTGTCCTGCTGCACAAACGTCGGGCGGTTGCCGAAGCGGGGTGTGCGCGAGTCGTGGTGTGCCACGAGGTTGTGGTGGTAGGTGGCTCCTTTGCCGCCCCAGTTGCCGCCGTAGCCGTGGGCACTCTTGGCATGGGTCGAGTTGCGCAGGCTCTGGCTGACGATGCACCACTGCACGGTCATGTGCTCGTTGCCATAGACCGAGCAGCACTCGTCCACTGACCAGCTGATGGAACAGTGGTCGATGATGACGTTTCGTCCGTCCATGCCGCTCAGGCCGTCAGGCTCACCCTGCGAAGTCTCTCCGGGGCGGAATCGCAGGTAACGTATGATGACGTTCGGAGCGGCAATCGTAAAGTCCCAGTCTGCCACGCAGATGCCGTCGCCGGGAGCCGTCTGTCCCGCGATGGTGACATTGCCGTTGCGCAGTTTCAGTTGCGACTTCAGGTGGATGGTGCCGCTGACATCGAAGACAATGGTGCGCGTGCCGCTCTGCTCACAGGCCCACCTCAGGGAGCCTTTACCCGAGTCGTTCAGGTTGGTCACGTGGTACACCTGCCCGCCCCGGCCGCCCGTCACATAGCGTCCATAGCCCTCGGCGCCAGGGAAGGCGGGAGTCTTCTCCTTTACGTTGAACGTTGAATGTTGAACGTTGAGGGGTTGGCTCTCGCCGCCCATGCCGCCATTCAGGTTGCAGGAGCGTACGGTGTAGCATCCTGCCTCATTAGCATTATATGTAGTAGTAGTTTGATTAGTCACATACTGACCGTCACGCATGATGACGTAGCAGCGGGCATCCTCCACCTCAGGCCATGAGAGTGTTGTGCCGTTGACGCTGACCTGCGGTGCTGCTGTGGTAACAGTCTCCTCGGTGGGTAGCCAACTGTCGGAGCCGCCTAAGACGTTCTCGACAGTAAAGTGCGAAGCCTCCTCGTCGCTGAGTACTGGCGTATATTTGTTGGTACTGGTGGGCGAATTCTGACGTTTGCTCAGGTCAATTTTATTTCCATTCTTATCGGTGGAGTTATACTCATAGAAGTGAGTCTTCAACGTACTCATCGAGCGCCACCCGGCTTCACTGGGTCTGACATTCATCGTCGTATTCAGGAAATAGGCACGTGGCTCGTTCTGCCAGGGACGCCCTAAGTCGTAGTTATTATCGGCGTTAAAGCCCGGATAGGCATTCACCGTGCAGTGCTGGAACACATAACCCCAGCGGAGAAGTGGGCTGGTGGCCGGAGCGGTAATTGGGCCGGGGTTGGTCATAATCAGTTCGCAACTGTCGTAGAAGTGGTCGCCCCCGCCGCAGATATAGTCCACGGCTCCATAGATCTTGCAGCCCACGTAGTAGCCGCTCTCGCCGGTGACCTGCGTGTCCTGCTGGCTCTGCATGGCCACGTTCTTCATCACCACACGGCGGCCGCCACTAATGGCCACGCCCACGCCGGAGCGAGTACGTCCGAAGTCCTTGTCGTTACGCACAGTCAGATCCTGCAGATAGACACCCCCAGTGTTGCCCAGATTGAGGACTGGGTTACTGATGCCATCACGATTGCCATGGAGCACCACACCGTCGCGGCTCTCGCCGACGATGCTCACGTTGTAGGCCTTGATAGTCTGCTCGGCGGCACCGAAGTCATAGTCACCGTTGCGGACAAAGATAACGCGACGCCGGGCCGAAGCATTACCATTTGTACTGTTGACGGCACTCAGTGCCTGCTTCCATTCATCCACGGTGCTTACTATATAGTCGTAGGTAGCCTTCCCGACGACGGGTTTGCTGCCTACGATGATGTCGAGTGTAATGTCTTCGGTGTTGGCATTGCCGTAGTTGTCTTTGGCAGCTCCGGCGGCCAGACGGAAGGTGTTTCGGCTGTTATAAGCCATGTTCCACACGGGGAAACTCAGTACCGACTGTCCACCCCGGGCAGTGATGGTCTGTCCGCCGATGGTGGCCACTGCATCCTGCATCTCGCGGTCGAAAGCCAGCTCCACCACGCAGTGGTTCCTGTGGTCGGTGGCTGTGGCGCTAATGCTCTTCAGCACAGGCTCAGTGGTTACGGCCACTTTCCCTATGGTAAGCTGGAACCAGGCCACCGGCTGGCCACCGCCCTTCAGCGTGAAACTGACAGGCTGTCCGGCCTGATGGTGTTCGAGATTGATGATGAGGTCGTACATCGTAGCATCGGGTTCCTGATAGTCGTGCTTCGTGGGAATCCACACGGTGGCTCCGTTACTGCTGCAGGCGGTCAGTTGTCCGCCGTTGTAATTGGCATTGAAATCCTTCAGCACCACCTGTTTCACCTGCACGTCGGTGGGCACGTCGAGGGTGTAGGTGCCCTCGCCCATCTTGAAGCTGCTGTTCTCCCATCCGTCGCCGATGCCCGAAAGCGAGTAGAGTCCATCCGTCCAACTGCCCTTTTTGACGCCGGCACCAGTGTACTTCAAGCTAACGGTCTCGTCGCCCTCCACCTTATTATAAATATGTACGCCCTCGACCGTGAGTCGGTAGTTGCGTGTCTGGCTGCCCATCTTGGCGCTGATGACATAGACGACGCTGTTGCCCTCAGGCTGTCCCTGCCCCTGCATGGTGGAACCGTCGATAAGCCGGGCTTCCACCGTGGGTATGCTGGTATAGATGCTGCCCGAGAAGGTTGCCTCGTAGGGAGCTTCGTTCAGGGCTGCTACGACGTCGGCATCCACGCCGTCGATGGTAAGGCGGGTGAGAGAGATTTCACCGATGCGGAAGATACGCAGCGTGTAGTCCTGGCGTGACGCTGCAGCCCCGGTTTCGCTGTCGGGGGTTATGTGCAGACTGACGATGACCGCCTGTCCCTGTTGCGGCGTAGGCAGCGAGAATGTGCCGTCATCCAGTGCCGTTATGCCGACGGACTGTCCGGCTGCATCGGTAGCAGTGGCTGTCACAGTGCCGTTGACATGATCAACGCTGAAGGAGGTCTCCGCAGGTGCATACTCAGCGGGCAGATTGCACAGCCAATCGGTGTCGTCGCCGTTGGTGACCGTTTGCCCGCTGATGCTGATACCGCGGATTGTGGCCAGATGGGCGGCATAGTAGTCCATCTGCAGGTTACGATAGTTGCAGATGTAGCCCGAGCCGCCGGTAAACTGTAGGGTGAGGGTCTTCAGCCCCTCTTCCAGTTCACCCTGCAACACGATGGCGTTGGCTGTGTAGCTACCGGGGGCACTGCTTGTGATGACGTGCTGGGCGGTGGCCTCAACATGGCCGGTCTCGGCATCCCTCACGCAGATGTTGAGTATGCCGCCTGTGCCGTAACGTGCCAGGTCGAACTTGAATGTATAGACACCAGCCTGCTGGCAGCGCACGTTGTAGCTCGCCACAGCGCCATCCTTGATGTAACCGGCGTTTTCACCTTCGTTCACCATACCTCCGCCGTAGCTTCCTACCGTCAGGTCGATGCTGCCAGGAATGGCGGGAACGCCATCGAGGGTGTAGAAAGCCAAGTCGCCCCAGTTGCCAGCATAACCGCTGGCCTGAGTGACGTTAAACTTCATCGTGTATGCTCCTTCGGGCAGTTGTTTCAACGTATAGTTATGTGCGACACTGGGAGTCCAACTGTTGGTATTCTCAATCTCCACGCTACGTCCAAACACCTCCTCTCCTGAAGCGTTGGTGAGTGTCACCTTCATCTTTGCAGCACTCTTCGTACCAGTCTTGAAGGTGAGCAGGTAGTCCTGCTGTACCGTGTTGCTTATGCTGAACTGTAGCTGTGTGTTCTTTCCCGTGCTGCCTACGTTGGCACCATTGTTTTCCACTTGGAAGCCCGTACCCGTGGCATTGTTCCAGGAAATGTAGGTTCCAGTCTTGGTAGGTATGTCTACCGTTGCGGCCTTCAGCCCTGTTGTGAACGCCGTGACCATTCCGATGGCGAGGCCCATAAACTGCAATAATTTTGATTGTTTCATGTCGTTGTGATCTTTAAGTTTGCTGCAAAGATAGGCACTTTTGCTTATTCAAAAGGGTAATCTTTATGTCAATTCGTTTCTTTGGCAATTATTCCACCAATTCTGATAATATTTTCCCGTCCAAAAACTGACGTTTTTAGCAAATTTGTTGTACCTTTGCACGCAAACTGAACAAATCATGATGAAAAGAGCTATACTGACCATTCTACTGATTATAGCACTCACAAGTGTTGTTGCCCAACCTTTTTGCAACGTTCGTAGATTCAGCCTGAGAGACGGACTGGCGTCAAATGTCATATCAAGCATGGAGCAGACGCAGGACCAGTTGATGTGGTTCTCGTCATGGAACGGCCTGAACTGTTACGACGGCTACGCATTCACCACTTTTAACGACCATACGGGGCATGAGCGCACACTGACCACAAACCGGCTGCTAAAGATTACACCGTCGGCAAGTAGTGGCAGTATCTGGTGCCTGACCTACGACCGTCAGGTGTTTCTATTCGACCGCAGTACGTGCCGCTTTCTCAATGTGTCGGCAATCATCGACAATCTGTTGGGGAGAGCGTTCGTCTGCCAGCGTATAATATCCTTGCGAAATGGCCATGCATGGCTGTTCAGCCGTGGCGAGGAAGGTCTCTGCATCTGTATTGACGAACGGCAGGAACTGACCACAGATTCTATCCATATATTTAGTCGCGAGAATGGGAGACTGCATGGAAAGACGGTTTACGGTGTCGAACTGGACGACGATGGACGTGAGTGGTTGTGTACCGACGGTGGTGCGTGCATTGTTGGTATGGAGTTAGACACAAAGACTCCCTACACGTTTGTAAGACAGTTAGGCAGACAGGTCTATCTGGCCACTTTGGACGGACGATTCGGCTGTTATGACGGCAAAACCATAACACCGTTGAGAAACCTGCCCGAAAATATAGGTAGTGTCAGGGGAATGGAGTCTGTCGGCGACCGCTATTTGGCTGCTCCTACTGATATCGGACTGCTTGTTTACGACACAAAAAGCCGACAGTCACGACTGCTCGACGGCACCGACGGCGACATCAATGAAATCAGCATTGACAGCCGTCAGCGCATCTGGGCGCTGACGGCCCATGGCGGCGTGCTGCTTGGTACCGCCGACAGGCAGATGCAGCAAATAACCGTGATGGGTACAATGCCCACTCTGCACCAGTGTACACGCCAATTAGTGCATGAAGACCACTACGGCACTGTATGGGTAGGCACTGAACGGGGATTTTTCGGCTACTACGACGAACAGGCGCATCATCTGGTGCCATACCTCGTCAGGACAAACGCAGCACAGCCTACCATCGACCGCTGGTATGCCGACAGCCGTGGTGACCTCTGGTTCTCAGGCGAGCACGACATGGCTGTCATCAACTTCGGACAGCGTGTGTTCAACACGACGACTATGGAACAGATGCAACAAGTGCGTAGCATCTGCTACGACAGTCGTGGACGGTTATGGTTGGGCGACATTGCAGGTCATGTGGCTGTCACAGAGGGCCACAACGTCAGCTACTTAGGCAACGACGGACGGCTACATCAGCAGCCAACTATCTTCTCCGACCACATCTACTGCCTGTATGAGGACAGTCAACGGCGTCTCTGGATAGGTACTAAAGGTGACGGCCTCTACAGTGTAACCGCCGATGGCCAGGTCAGTCACTACCGTCACGACGACGGCGACAGCTGGTCGTTACCCAGCGACCAGATATACGATGTACACGAGGACCATCAGCACCGGCTGTGGATAGGCACCTTCGAGCAGGGCATCTGTCTGATGGACGGTCAGCGGTTCATTCATGCCGGTAATCAGCTGAAGCAATATCCCGTGAAAGACTTTTTCAAGGTGCGCCGAATTACTGAGACGCCCAGCGGCATCATCATTGTGGCGGCCTCGAACGGACTGGTGGTCTTCTCAGAGCAATTCACGCAAACAGCCGACATCAGGTTCTATGCCCATAAGCATGTGCCCGGTGATACCACATCGCTGCTGACAAGCGACGTGATGCAGGCCTGTGTCGATCATGATGGTCGCATCTTCGTGGCTACTGTTGGCGGAGGCTTGCAACAGGTGGCCGACCGCCAGTTGTTGCGCGACAAACTCAAGCTGACCACGTCGGGACGCATGGACGGAGACTACAGCACCATCCTTAACATGCTCGAAGACCGCAGGGGCAACCTCTGGATAGGGCGCGAGAGCAGTATTGCCATGCATGAATATGAGACGGGGCGGTTGTGGCTCTTCGGCCCTGGCCATTTAGGCGAGCAAACAGAACTAACGGAAGCCAAACCAGCTTTCGACCCCCAGACGGGACAGATAGCCTTTGCCACAACCAACGGATACGTCAGTTTCCAGCCCGAGCAGATAGGACAGGAAAACTTCGTACCGCCACTGGTGTTCAAAAGCGTCTATTTCCACGGCACACAGGAGTCGGTACACCTGATGAAAGACGATATGCTCGACGTGCCTGCCACACAACGCAATCTGACCATCCACTTTGCCGCACTCGATTACCAGGATAACTACATGATACGCTATGCCTATAAGTTAGAGGGCATTGACAACGACTGGAATTACTTAGGCACGGAACACAGTATATCGTTCAGCAACCTGCCCCATGGCCACCACCGGCTGCTGGTACGCAGCACCAGCCAATATGGTTCATGGGCCGACAACGAGCAGGCACTCATGCTCAACGTCCATCCCACGTTCTGGGAGACATGGTGGGCCAAACTGCTATACGTCATGCTGCTGACAGGAGTTGTGGCCGTCGGTGTATGGATTTACCTGCTCCGTAACCGTGCTGAACAGGAACGCCAGAAAAGCCGCATGCTTTCACTTCTGCTGGAGGAGATGAACCAGCATCAAGATTACGAAACAACCTCAAAAAAGCCTGAGCAGGAATCAAAGGAAGATGATAACAACATACTGCGACTCCGTCCCACCGACATCGTTGACAGCGACAAACTGATGATGGAACAGCTGTTGGCCTATATTGAGGAGAATCTGTCAAACCCAGACCTGAAAGTCGAGGACTTGGCTCAGGCCGTCTGCTTAGGTCGTACCGCGTTCTACAACAAGGTGAAGGCGCTCGTGGGTATCAGCCCTGTGGAACTGCTGCGCCACATCCGCATACGTCACGCCGAGGACATGGTGGCAAAGTCGCAGGAGCCGTTTTCGCAGATTGCCTACGCCGTGGGTTTCAGCGACACCCACTACTTTGGCAAATGCTTCAAGAAACAAACAGGCCTCACACCCTCGGAATACCGTGAGCGCAAGGCCTGAAAGACTACTTTTTTATCTGACTTACTTTACTATTACTTTCTTGCCGTCAACAATGTAAAGACCCTTTTTTGCTGCATTGACCTTGCGGCCCTGAAGGTCATAAACATTGAATGTAGAACACGGAACGCTGAACTGTACATTGTCAATCCCTGTCGGGTCGGCCTTGACAAAACTGATGGCGTAGATGTTGCCTACCCATGAGCCTGCGGCAGTCTCGCCGTAAATCCTTACCGTAGCACGGCCTTCCGTCAGGTTGATGCCGCGAACGATGACGTCTTCCTGTGCACCCCAACCGTTGCCGGGAACATCGACCGTGGCATCTGTTACGACAGTCTCGTCCTCAGTAATCGTCACACGCATCACACCGCCAGGAGCGGCATTCGACAGCAGCAGCGTCATGTCGTAGGCATCGGTCTGAGCGACGAATACATCGTAGGTGACACTGCCCCCTTCGTAGCCGAAGCCAATGTTGCCGGCACCTTCAGTACGCCACTGGTCGAATGTGCCCTGAGCCAGTTTGAAGGGGTCTTCGTCGGTAGAGGGTATGACGTTGATAATAAACAGGTTCTTCAGTCCGCTGGTGCTCACGGTCAGGGAATCGTAGGCTGCATGCAGCAATTTGCCGTCGCCACTGGCAATAGCCTCCTTGGCAAGCCGGATAGCCTCCTCAACCTTTTCAATGGGGGTACGGTCAGCAATACGGTTCTCGTAGCGACTGCCTACACCGTATTCGTCGATAGCCGCCTGGGCTTCATCGGCTTTCTCCTGCACACTCTCCGGGGTGAACTGTGCGTACCAAGCCTTACGGGCGTCTTCCACGGCCTTGGCTCCAGCACCCTCCGTTCCGTCAATCTTGGTGAACTTGAACAGGCGGGGATTGCCTACGTAGCTGGGGCCGGTGCCGGTAATCTTCAGGTAAACGTAGCCGGCGGGAACAGCACCAACCTTCATCGACTTGGGTTCGAACATCTGCCATCCGCCCGTGCTGGTGAACTCCTCAGACAGGGCGTCGGTCACCAGAAGCCGGGTGCCGGCTTCCTCGTCGTCGACTAGTATCTGGAACTCCATCTGGGCACCGTCATTGGCATGAGCAAACTCAAACTCTACCTCGTATTCGGCATCAAAGCGGTTGTAGACTTTATAGAGCATATAGCCCTCGGAGCGGAAATTATCGAGCTGCATAATGCCGCCGTCCGACTTGTAGGAACAGTTTTTGCTATCGTCATAGGCCACCACATCGAACTCACCAGAAGTGGGAAATATGTTCAGCACCTTCAAGTTGGCGAGGGCCAAGATGGCGTCGTTCAGGTTTTCGTAAGCTTCATCCACCTTTTCGGGAATCTCCTCGTATAAGACCTTTTCGGCCAAGTCGACGGTCTCCTCCAGGCGGTCCAACAGCGTACGGTCTTCCACGGCGTAGTATTCGTCGGTGCCTTCACGGTAGACCCATAGTTTTGCCTGTGCCTCCTCCATGAGTGCCTCCAATTGTTCGGAAGTGTGATACTCCTTTGGCAGGTAGCGCAACAGAATATTGCGCACATTCGTATACTGACGATAGTACATGTGGAGGAAGTAGGTCTTGCCTGCTTCCATCTGGAACTTGGCTATCTCAGAGTTGCTCATCAACTCGTAGTTCTGCCAGGCACCGTTGTTGGTGGGCAGCAGGTATTTCTGCATGACAACAGTGGCGCTATCATCGGCCAGAATAGTCATTTCGATGCCTCCGGAGTTTTGCGAGCTGGCCAGATACTGAATGTACCATGCCCCATCCTTCGGCAGGTCATCGCTGGCAGTGAACTTATAAGTGAAATAGTTGTTCTGGGTGAACTCCAACTGCGCAGGCGTGTCCTCCAGTCCATTCTCCATCTCGTAAGACCCGCTCTCGTCGTAGCCGCCCAAAGGAGCCATCGTTGCGGGGTCGTTGTACTCGTTGTGGTAGAGCAACAGGTCGATGCGGGTGCTGTCCTCTCCGACAATGACACCTTTACCATGGCGCACATCGGCCTCCTTCAGTTCGACAGCCCGCATATCGGCCTCTACGGCAGCTGTAGATGCTGTCGTGTAGTCGGTGCGGATAGCCTGCAACAGGGCTTCATAGTCGCTCACCATTCTAATCGTGGTGGCATCCTGTAGGCTGGTAAAGTATTTTACGCGGAAAGCCTTTTGGCTGGCACGGGCGGCAAGTTCACCCACATTTCCCGAGCCTTCGCCTAGCACGCGGATACTCCTGAACTGCACCTTTTGGGGAGCCAGCGCATCGTTGCGCCAGTAGACGTGCATAAAGACGTGTACATAGTTAATACCGGCTTTCAGTTCTACGGCAGAAAACATGTAGACAGGAGTACCCAGTTCAGCAGCAGTTCCCTCTTCTGATTCTTCAGCGGCAACAGGTTCCTGCAGATCCTCGTCGGTCTTGCAGATGGAGTGGGCAAAGCTGTCGAACTCCGGCTCTGTCAAGGCTGTTTCCGAGTCTGTAGCTATGGCGCCAAGCTGCACGTTGTTGCCCGTAACATTGACCAAATACTCCACAGCATATTTGCCATCGGCAGGGGCATTGATCTTAAACGACAGCAACGGCGTGCGAAGCAACGTGCGCGTGGCACCTTCCAACTTGTAGGGCCAGTCGAGCTTCATCCATGAGGCATCGGTGAATTCGGTTACGGGCTGCCCAATCTCATTGGCAGCTGTTGCAGCTGCGGTAGCAAGCAGTGCAGCTGCCAATGCAATAGTTTTCATTGAACGTAAAAACATTTTTTTCATACTTTTGTAGTTTTTAGTTAGTAATGCAATGATTTCAAATGCAAAAGTACAAGAAAATGGTTACCCCATTGGGCAATAATTGCCGTAATAAGGGTAATTTTCGCCTATTGACAATTATTCTCCTATTTATAATAATGGGTATTACCCATTGATGGCTATCCAAAGACACCCCGCAGAACCATGTTATCAGCAGGTTTGGGCCACCTGAACCTGCTAATGATGAGCGGCAGTTTATGCGGCCCCCACCCTGGGCTACAACCACGACCGCCGCCCACAGGAAATCATCTCGGTGTCTTGGGAAAGAAATTATGGGAAATGATGATTAATTTAACCCCTCTTGTCGTCGTTGTCGAGGAATCAAAATCATTATCCATAATTTCCCCCAATTTCTTTCCGAAAAATAGAGAAAATAGTCGTTGAGAAGGTCGTTGCCTACACTAAACCAAATTGCCTACACAAAGTTAGCAGCTGACAGTCAGCAGGTTACGGCTTAGTGTAAGCAGTGTAGGCACTCTACAAAATAAATATTTCGTGAGAGCGAGGCTGGACAGCCATAGCGAAGCCTTCCCAAAGGTATTCTGCCTACAATCCAAGAAATTATCATTTTTTTGATAATTATTTTTTGATAATTACGGCAAAAGTACTATCTTTGCACAAAAAACAGCGGAATATATGATTGACAATCCTTTTGTAACAAATGGCTACGCCGGACCAGAGTACTTCTGTGACCGTGTGGACGAAACGGCGATGCTTACCAGCCTCCTGACCAATGGAAATAATATTGCCCTGATGTCGCCACGCCGCGTGGGTAAGACCGACTTGATAAAACACTGCTTCCAACAGACAGGAATCAAAGAGGAGTTTTATTGTTTCGTCATCGACATCTATGCCACCAACTCATTCCGCGACTTCGTCAGCATGTTCGGGAAATCCATCCTCGACGCATTGAAGCCCAAAGGCAGAAAGGTCTGGGAGGGCTTTCTGAATACGCTGCTGTCGATACGTTCTGAAATATCCTTCGACATCAACGGCAATCCCCAATGGGGCTTGGGCGTAGGGGCGATGGTTCCACCGCAAACAACGCTCGACGAGATCTTCGCCTATCTGCGCACGGCAGAGAAACACTGCTTCGTTGCTATAGACGAGTTTCAGCAGATTCTTTATTATAATGACAACCAGAACGTAGAGGCTGCACTGCGCACCCAGATTCAGCAATGCCCGAATGCCAACTTCGTCTTTGCCGGTTCACAGCGCCACTTGATGAGCGAGATGTTCCTGTCGCCCTCACGCCCTTTCTACCAGTCGGTGGTGCCCATGAGTCTTGGGACAATACCTCTGGACCGCTACTGGGCTTTTGCCGAGCCACAGTTTGCCAAGAATGGTGACAGACGAATATCCTACGAGGTTGTAGCGTCGGTCTACCAGCGCTTTGAGGGGATTACAGCCAACGTGCAGCGTATCATGAACATGCTCTACATGCTGACACCGAAAGGCGAGACATGTACGCTGGAGATGATTGACAGGGCCATTGACACCTATCTGCAATTGTCATCAGCCTATTACGGCGAACTGCTGCGCCAGATGCCAGAAAAGCAGCGCAACGTGTTTTTGGCCATCGCAGCGGAAGGTCAGGTGAAAAACATCTCCGGCGGCAAGTTCGTCCACAAATATCATCTTCCCTCAGCCAGTTCCGTGGTTTCGGCCGTAAAAGGGCTACTGGAAAAGGATTTCATTACTCAGACCGACAATGTTTACAGCATCTACGACCGCTTCTTCCAGTTGTGGTTAGAGGCTGGCAAGGCTTGAACTTGGGCAGTTCCGCAGAGAAAATCCATAAAGTCCACGAGTTTAATAGTTGCCGTAGTTCTTTAGGAAGGGGGATGTTGTCGAGGTTGCACTGGTCGGCCGCCCTTAAACAGCCGAATTTTTAGATGAGCGGCAGTTTATGCATCAAGTGCAAAAAGTGCAGGTTCTTTCTGGCTTTACCTTACCAAGAGACTATTTACAGGAAGCGCTGTCTGAACCATAAGGCGAAGACTGGGTCGGTGATATAGAGCTGGCGCATCTCCGAATAGGCGAGGTCGCGCTGGTTTCTTCCTCTCGGCCAGTGAAATTATAGTCCGTAACGGCCACTCCATAGACAAAGCTCTTCTCCATAACTTACTGTATTTGAGGGTAAAGATAGTAAAAAGAAAAAAAATTCACAAGTTTGTGATCACAAACTTGTGAAATTTAAATATTATTAAGTTCCGAGCCTCAGAACCAACGCGGTTGATGAGGGTCAGGGCTGGGGGCACTGCAGGGCTACAGCTATTATGGCTGTCAAGTCGGTGATGTCTACCACGTTGTTACCATCCATGTCGGCGGCAGCCTTGCTGAAGCCTGTTGGGTTCTGACCGAGAATGTGGCTGACGGTCAGCCTGATGTCATCAACGTCAACATCGCCGTCACCGTCGGCGTCGCCTTTCAGGGGGGCCGTGGCCGTCACCTGCCGGTAGATTTGGGGGACCGACTTAACGGATGAAGAACTGTCATAGCATGAGAAGATGGGCAGACCGCTATTGGGATTGAAGCGCATCGTGTTGTGCTCATTGTCACCTTGGAAGGTGATGGTGGCGCTGCCGTCGCTGATGCTGATGGTGGCCTGGGCATTGGCGTCGGCTTTCGATTCTGTCCGCATATAGTTCTTGGTGCTGCTGGCGGCATAGAGATAGCCATCGCCGACGTTGAAGAGGTAGTTGCTGCCGGCCTTCTCGAGGGTGATGACCTGGGCTTCGACGCCAGGCATGAGCGTGCCGTCGCTGTTGACCGTCACGTCGTCAGTGGCAGCGCGGTTGTTGGTGTTCTGCGTCTTACTGAGCACCAGCTGCGTGTCGCCGTCGATATAGGCAATAAGAATCTTGTCGCCCGCGGCCAGCGTGCCGGCATCAGTCACCAGGGCATAGCTGCCGGTGGCGACGGCCGGGTCAGGATCCGAGCCGGGCGTCGTGCCGCCTCCGCTGCCTTCATAGAACACCTTCACCTTCCGGATGCGGCGGTGCCCGCTGGTGCCGCCGACGGTGAACGTGACCGACGTGCTGCTGCCCGTCCAGGTGCCATCGTCGTAGGTGCCGACATCGGTAGTGATGCCATTGGTACCATCGCCCGAGCCGAACGTCAGTTCTATCTTAATAATGGTATTGGTGGCCGAGGCGATGGTCATCGTGTTGCCGCCATACAAGCGGGCGGCCTCGCCCGTGTCGTAGTACTTGGGCGAGTTGTTCTTGTTGGTTCCCTTCCCGAAGGTGGCCTCGCAGTTGGTCCCGCTGGTGCTTGTCAGCGATTCTGCATTCTCATAGTCCTGGGCGGCGAAGTCGATGACCTCGTCGGTGACGGCCGAGGCGTTGGCAGTGAGGCTGATGGTGACAGGCTCTGCCCCCGGACTGCTGAGCGTCAGGGTTGCCGTGAAGGAGCCTTCGTCGGCCGACTGGAACGTGACGGTGAGCGCACCCTCCGTGACGGAACTCTTGTCGACAGAGAAGACACCGTTGGCATCGGCAAGAGCGACGGTGACAGCGGCGGTCAGGAATTCGCCCGCCACCTCGATGGGCTTGCTGTCCGGCTGGTCAAGTCCGGCGACAAAGGCCAGCGATTCCGCGTCGGCAATGATGGTAGGCGCGGCAGGCTTGGCAGTTGCCACGAGCGGAATCACCACGTCCTTGGCACCACTCGATGAGAGTACGATCGAAGCCTCATGCGTGCCGGCGGCCTGCGGTGCATACGTGACGGTAATGTCAACGCCGTCGGCGGCCTCGTCGCTGGTGACGGTCGTCGCGCTCAGCCCGTAAGCCTCGCTCCCGCTCCCGTTAAGGTTAAGGTTAACGTCAGCGTCAAGGCTATAGCCCCGCACGCTGAACGTCCGGGTGTATGTCCTGGTGGCGAAGTTGGCGCTGCCGAAGTCGATGCGTGCAGGCGTTGCCTTGATAAGCGGACTGCCTGACGTTCCCAGGATGTACTGGATACCGGCCAGGGCGTCGATCTTGCCGTGGCCGAAGTGGGTGGCATTGGGGCCCGTGGTGTAGCTGTCGCTGATGGCGGTCTGCCTCATGATGTCCTTCACGTCGTTCACCGTCAGCGGTTTCTTGACCTCCTGGGCTGCCTGTAGCCACTGGGCCACGATGCCGGCAACCACGGGCGTAGCCATCGACGTGCCTTCCATCACGCCGTACGGACTGCTGGAGCTGTTGACCACCAACTCGCTCTTGTAGGGGCCATAGTAGCTGTAGTCGCCCTTCTTGTCGTAATGGTTCACGGCAGCCACCAGCTGTGCTCCGGGGGCGGTGATCCACGGATAGGACTGCCCCGTCGGGCTCTGCTCGGCGGTGGCATAGCTTGAGAAGTAGACGATGTCGCCCAGCGCGCCCGAACTGTAGGTATTGGTCTGTCCCTGAGCGTTGGTCACGCGGTCCTTCGACACATAGGCGCCCACGGAGATGGCGTCGGGGATGGTGGCTTCGTCGCTGACGCACATATCGTCGGTGCCTGCCGTCCACGTATATCCTGAGGTCGAAAGATGGTTGGTGAAGTAGCTCCAGTCGCCGGCCCACATGTCAACGTCGGCACTGCCCGAGGCTGGGTAGACCTCGATGGCCAGCGTGTAGTCGCCTTCAGCCTCAAGGTCTTCGTCGGTGACGACGACCAGCTGGTATTTCCCGTTGTCGGGTTCAATGTAGATGGCCAGCGAACCATAATAGTACTTGCTGAGCCCGCTGAAGGACGTGGTCTCCTTGGTCACCGTCCACGATTTCTTGACGGCTCCGGTCGAGTTGTCGAGCACATGAAGCTTGCAGTTCAGCTTGCCGACGGACCACGCATAGGCTATCAGGCCCGTGTAGTAGTCGCCGCCCTCGCCGTCGGTACGGATGATGGTGCCCAGGGGTGCACTGCTGCTGACGGCACTCTTCTTGACGAAGAAGCCGCCGCCCTCGCTGCCCGTCCGGTGACCGGCATCGTTCGACGCGGCAAAGAGTATGACTCGGTTGGGATGGTCGTCGCCGAAATACTTGCCCACAAGCTCTGCAAGTTCGCCCGTGCCGTCGCGGGGCCCCCAGCCGGAGCCCCAGCTGTTGCTCACCACGAGGGGCTTGCCCTGGTTGTCGGCATAGTTCACCATGCGCTGCAGGGCGCTGGTGAGATAAACGTCGTCCAACCCATTGATTCCGGCCAGGTAGAGGTCGGCCCCCGGTGCCATACCGCCGTAGGTAGCGCTGGCGTGGTCGTCGGTGACGCTGACCGTCGAACCGCTGACGACGACGCTCGAGCCGCCAGCCGTCGAGGCGGTGTGCGTGCCGTGGTCTTCGGCCGAATCGTCGGTGGTCGGTGACGTGGCTGTGATGTCTTCTTCTGCGTATTCCTTCACCTTGCCTGACCCTGAATAGACGTAGGCCCGCTTGATGCGGCTCTTGCCGTCCTTGTCCTTGAAGGCAACGTGCTGGAAGTCGATGCCCGTGTCGATGATGCCGAGTATGACGCCTGTGCCGTCATACTTATCGGTCACGCCCAAGGCCAAGGCGTCAGCCGACTGGGTAAGCAGGTCGGCGGCGTTGGTCGTCTGCCGCGCCACGTCGGTCAGCGGCCGCATCGGGCGGGCCACCTTGATACGCGTGACGTTGTCGATGGCCGCCAGCGGTTCTAACTGGTCGGCAGGCACACGGGCGGCGACGAAGTCGAGGCCGTCGAACGTCTGCTCGACCTCGACGCCGAGGGCACGGACGGCTCCGAGGTCAGCCGCATTCTTCAGATGAACGAAGCACGGGATGTAGGCCACGCCGTCGACCGTGTCGGGCGTGGCTATGAGTCGGCGATGCTTCGGCCGGACCTTACTGCCGGGCAGTCGGCGCATACGGGTAGGCCGCGAAGCCGCCGGATTTTCGGCCTGTTTTTTCTGTCCGCTGAGGAACATCTGTGTGGTGATTGAGAACTTCTCGTTCTCCTCCTGGCCCCACGTCACGGCGACGGGCGCCACAAGCATGACGAGGGCCGTTAAGACCCTCGTCAGCTTAGTTTTCATTTTGTCGGTTCTGGTTTTCATTGTTTTCTTTTTTTTTATCTGACGCCGCCGCCGAAGCCGCCGCCGGAGAAGCCTCCGCCACCGCCGCCCCACGACGTGTGACCGCCGCCGCCCGAGGCCCGGGCCTCGCGGGCAGCCTTGCTGGCTACGGCGCGTGCCGTACTGCTGTGCATGGTGGAGTAGATCATCGGGATGGTCATGTCGTCGGCCATCACGTGGGCCACCTGGTCCATGTTGAAGTATTCGGGGTTGATCTTCTTCATGTCGCGGATCACCTGGTCGGCAATACCGAAGAGGGTGGCGTAGATCATGTAGTCCTTCCACAGGCCAACTTCGCTGACATGGCGCTCGTCCATCAGGGTGAACTCCTGCAGGAACTTCTTCAGGCCGAAGACCTTGCGCGCCTCTTCGATGTGGTTGGCATACTTGCTGGCATTGCCCTTGACGTGCAGAGTCTCGATGAACGAGTCGGTAATGCTCCGGGTGCTGCTGCTCTTCATAAACGACTTCAGCTCCCACGGCTCGAGGACGGTGTCTTCGCCGGCGGCCATGCGGAAGATGTTGTGCATCTTGCGCACAAGCACGGGCTGGCTGCCCTGGTCGGGCAGGTCGTGGATGACGAAGCTCTGCACCGTCTTGCCCTTCTTGTTGGGCCGCGGCTCAATGGTGATGGCACCCATGTTGACGAGCTTCAGTATGACGGCTGAGAGCAGGTTGTCGTAGTCGCTGCCGGTGTAGCGCGCGGCGTTCAGCATGTTATTGGCCTCCTGCAGGTTGCCGTTCAGCGGAATGTCGCGGTACCAAAGCAGGTCTTTGTTCACGTTGCGGCGGAAGCGCCAGACGGTGTAGACCTTGTAGAGCCACGCGCAGACAGGAGCCACGACGACGAACAGGACGAAGAAGATGAGGTAGAGGATGTCCTCGGCGCTGAAGTCGCTCTCGCTGATGGCGTAGTCGCTGCCCTCGAAGGCCTCGCCCTGCTTCTGCTCGAAGGTGACGTCCTCCTGGATGGTGGGCTGGAACATGCCCTTGTCGAAGCGCACCATGATGTATAGTCCGCTGCCACTCTCCATCGGCTCGGTGGTCTCGGCCACGATGCTGTCGCCGACGAAGTCAATGGTGCCCATGAAGCGGAAGCCCCAGATGCCGCAGTGCTCGGCCGTCAGGCGCGTGCTGTCGTCCTCGGCCACGATGGTCACCATGGCATGGGCCGGCTTGGGCGTGACGCCCTCGTCGAGGAAGACGTGGCGGATGGCGTCGGCATCGGGATAGGCGTGGACGAGGCTGGTGACGGTGTAGCTCGTCACGTAGGTGCGGTCGCCGCTGTCGCCGAGGCCCCAGCACAGCTCGTAGCCGCCGCTCTTGTAGACAATGCCGCAACGGCCTGCCTTCCACTCGCGGCTGCGGTCGATGTCCCACTCGCCGACGTTCTCAAACTGACGTCCGGTCTCGTCGCTGACCGTCAGGTCGCGCACCTCGCTGCCGCCCATGTTGCCCAGTCCGATGAAGCACTCAGTGCCCTCGGAGTCGATGCTCATCTGGCGTGTCTCGGTGATACGGGCGTCGCCGTTCGCACTCAGCACAACGCGGATGTTCAGGTCGTGCAGGTACGGACGTGCCCAGCCGGTGACACAGCACAGGCAGCACACTACGGCCAGGAGCCAGCGGCCAGGGTTACTTCTTAAATGCATCATCCAAGTCGGGGTATTGCTTCTTCTTCTCGTCGTCAACCTTCAGGTAGTCCTTCTGACCGAAGTTGAGCATCGAGGCGACTATCGACGATGGCCACTGGCGCACCATGCGGTTCATCTTCGTAGCCGTGTCGTTATACACCATGCGCGACATACGGACGTTCTCCTCGTACTGCTTCTGGCCTTCCTGTGCCTTGACATACAGTTCGCTGGCCTTCAGCTCAGGGTAGCGCTCGAAGACGACATTCAGCCGACCCATCATCTGGCCCAGCAGGTCGGCCTGCTGGTTGATGGCTGCAGCCGAGGTGCCGTTGGCAGGGATGGTGCCGCTGTTGCCGCCGCGGGCTTCGATGGTCTTGATAATGGTGTCCGACTCGTGCTCGGCATACTTGGCGGCCGTCTTGGCCAGGGCGACGACTGCGTCGAAACGAGAGTTTAGCTGAACCTCAATCTGGCTCAGGGCATTCTTACACAATTCATCCAGGTTGACCAGCGAGCGCTGAGTCGAGATGAAATAACCTCCTACAATCACCACCAGGGCGATAACAATGATTAGTGCTGTCATAATTATTAAAGTGTTAATGGTTATTCTGGGGCAAAGATAGGAAAAAATCTGAACCTACGCAAGCCTATCGGGGAAAAAATGCTATTTTCTCCCGAAACTTTGCAGCCATTCGTCGAAACACAGCCAAACAGATTACCATTTTTATCTCTACTTCACCCTCCGCGGCAGCTTGGGACGCAACCGTCATTAGAAAACTATCAGAAAAACACGCACATTTGTTTTGCGGATTCAAAAATAGTTCGTATATTTGCACGGTGAATAATCCAAGAACAGAAAAATGATTATTAAAGAAGGAGACGCATTAATGGGAAATAATTCAAAAGGAAATGCCGTAAACGAACTGGCCGCAATCTTGACATACGGGATGAGTCCTGCTCTGCGGGGCAGTGACTTGTTAGGCAAAGTTGACAGACTGAGCCATAAGGACAAGGCCTGCCTCATACGCTATATTAGGCAGACTGACGAGCAAGGACATGAGGATTGGGAAAATCTTAATGACGATAATACTCCCTACACGATGGAGGAACTCAACGCTCGTATCGATGAGGCCGAAGAAGGAATGGCCCGTGGTGAGGGCAAGTCGTTCGAGGAGATGATGAACGGATTCAAGCGGCAACTGCTATGGCTCAAGTGAAGTGGAGAGGCCCCATGTTTTTTAGAGCCTATCGTCGTAAATGGGCGGTTATGCGCTAACGGCGGATAGACTATATCTTCAGCATGTTACGACAATGCGGGCATAGTCCGTGTCGCCATTCACCTTGTCAATGATTTTCTGGTGATGTGTCCAAGGAATGCAAAACAGCATTTTGAAATCTTCGGCAAGTTGCCGAAGATTATCAGCCGATGATTTTTCGGCATCCTGCGCGTACATCGCAGCTACATCGTCGCAGTTGACAAAATCAGCAAGGTGGACCGCAATGACTGTATATATATAAGTAATGAGATCATACACGTGCCCGACGGCTACCAACAGGCTTTCCACGCCTTCCTCAGCAGCCGCACATTTAACAAAATGTAACCCGAAAAGAAAAATAATTGGCGAAAAACTTGGAGGTTACTGATATTTTTCCTATTTTTGCAGCACCTAAGATAACACAATGTTACAAACAACCTTTTAAAACCACTACACTATGGAAGTTGAGAAAATCATGCAAGGCTTGGAGCGTAAGCATCCAGGCGAACTCGAGTACCTGCAGGCCGTACGCGAGGTGTTGGAGTCTATCAAGGATGTCTACAACCAGCATCCCGAGTTCGAAAAGGCCAAGATTGTGGAGCGCATCGTCGAACCTGAGCGCATCATTACGTTCCGCGTTCCCTGGGTCGACGACAAAGGCGAGGTGCAGGTCAACCTCGGCTACCGCGTCCAGTTTAACAGCGCCATCGGCCCCTATAAGGGCGGACTGCGTTTCCATGCCTCTGTGAACCTCTCGATACTGAAGTTCCTCGGTTTCGAGCAGACTTTCAAGAACGCGCTCACCACACTGCCTATGGGCGGCGGCAAGGGCGGAAGCGACTTCAGCATACGCGGCAAGAGCGATGCTGAGGTGATGCGCTTCTGCCAGGCATTCATGACCGAACTCTACCGACACATCGGGCCCGACGAGGACGTGCCGGCCGGCGACATCGGCGTCGGCGCACGCGAGATTGGCTATCTCTACGGACAATACAAGAAGCTGACCCACCAGTTCCAGGGCGTGCTCACCGGCAAGGGCCGCGAGTGGGGCGGCTCTATACTGCGCCCCGAGGCTACGGGCTTCGGCGCACTCTACTTCGTCAACCAGATGCTGACCGAGCACGGCCTTGACATTAAAGGCAAGACGGTAGCACTGTCAGGCTTCGGCAACGTGGCCTGGGGTGCCGCCAAGAAGGCTACCGAGCTGGGCGCCAAGGTTATCACCATCAGCGGTCCCGACGGTTACATCTACGACCCCGCCGGACTGGATGCTGAGAAGATTGACTACCTTCTCGAGTTGCGCGCCTCGGGCAATGACGTCTGCCAGCCCTACGCCGACGAGTTCGAGGGGGCCGAGTTCTTCGAGGGACGGAAACCGTGGGAGCGCAAGGCCGACATCTACCTGCCCTGCGCCACTCAGAACGAGCTGAACGGCGACGACGCCGACCAGATTCTGCAGAACAAGCCGCTCTGCGTGGCTGAGGTGTCGAACATGGGCTGCACGGCCGAGGCTGCCGAGAAATTCATTGCCGCCAAACAACTGTTCGCTCCGGGCAAGGCCGTGAATGCAGGCGGCGTGGCCACCAGCGGACTGGAGATGAGCCAGAACTCCATGCGCCTCTCGTGGACGGCTGAGGAGGTCGACCAGCGGCTGCACCAAATCATGGCGGGCATCCATGAGCAGTGCGTCAAGTACGGACGCGAGGATGGCTATGTGAACTATGTAAAAGGCGCCAACGTGGCCGGCTTCATGAAGGTGGCTAAGGCTATGCTGGCACAAGGAATTGTATGATATGAAAGAGACCCACCCCCTGCCCCTCCCTGTATGGAGGGGAGTGATTACCTTACTCCTGATTTGGGGTAACTTCTCCCTTGGACAGGGGGCGGGTCTTTACGCCCAGACTCAGAGCGGCAAGGCGTCATACTATGCCAAATCGTGGACCGGACGACGCACGTCGAACGGCGAACGGCTGCACCACGACTCGCTGACCTGCGCCCACAAGACGCTGCCCTTCGGCACACTGCTGAAGGTGACCAACCTACTGAACGGCAAGCAGGTGGTTGTACGCGTCACCGACCGCGGCCCCTACGTTAAGGGGCGCGTAGTCGACCTCTCATGGGGTGCCGCCAAAGCCATAGGCATGCTGGCGCAGGGCATTGCCCCCGTCAGTGTCGAGCGGGTCAGGACATCGACGATTCCTTTCAAGCCTGAGGAAGACGACCCCGACGTACCGAAGCTTGAATTTGAGTTGGCCGACATCGCCCCCGTGGGCATCACACCCGTCTGGCAGCGCGATATGAAGGCTAACATAGACCCCCAGAAGGTGAAGCGCTCGATGAACGAGACGGCCCGTGAGACCGCAGCAAAAACAAAGCTTCCCGCCGTTGCGCCTGCAGCATCGACAAAGTCGGACAACGATGCTTTCGACGAAATCAACGAGAAGCCTAATGCCGCCCGGGCTTTCCAGAAGCGGCAGGGTCGCTAAACAATCTTCTTACCTTTTACTTCTTACCTATTACTTCTTACCTCTTACCTCTTACTTCTCACCTCTTACTTCCTGCGCGTTGCCACCCGGTACTCACGTGTCAGCGAGCGGTGCTCGCGACCGCCCTGCAGGACGGATACACGGATGACGGCCTCGCCGTTGCGCAGACCGTTGTCGGCCTTCACCTGGGCGGTGTAGCGGATAGTCTGCTTAGGCTGTATGCACTCCACGAGTATATTCTCAGAGATATGGATGTGGCGGTTGCCCGTCACCTCATAGACCGTGGGCTGGACGCTGTAGGCGGGCTTGTCTGACGGATTATGGATCTCGAACACCACATGGGCCGACTCGCCGCGCATCAGCACACCGTCGCGCGAGGCATCGACGATGCGGACGTCGCCAACCTCAAGACGGACGGGAGTCGCCGACGTGTAGCCTGCCGACATGCCGTCGAGCATAATGCGGTCGTCGCCTCGTCCCTGAGGGTCGTAGCCACTGTCATCGTAGCCGGCATTGCTGCGCTCGTAGCGCTCGGCATTGGCCTGACGGTGACGCTCGTAGCGCTCCACAGCCCGCGCCTCGGCCTTCTCGTCGGCTGCCTTGCCTATGGCCGCGCCGACTACGGCACCGCCTGCCAGGCCTACCAGCGAACCGATGTCGCTGCCGCGCCAGCCGCCGGTGATGCCACCGATAGCCGAACCGATGATGGAACCGAAATGGGCGCCAGTGTAGGCACCCGTTGCCTCGTAACTGCCGCAGCTACTCATCATGATGAGCATGCCAAGCGAAATGATCAACACCTTCTTCATCGTCTGTTCTGTTCTTTTTAAAGTTTCACGCTGCAAAAATACGATTTATTTCGGAAACGGCCAAACGGATTTCCCCTAAACTGACGTAGGAAAATCCCTATTATCGCTCACGCTAAGGCCCCCTGTGAGTTGAGCCGTCACCCGATCACCCTAAAAAAAATCTGAGCAAACCGTGAGCGTGTGACCTGTTTGGCGCCGCCATCCGGGTCGTCCGGAGCCTCCAAACGGAGTGAATAGCGCCGCCATCCGCACCCTTTGGCGCCCCTATTCCTTGGTGCTCACTGGGGGACAACCCCCTGTGAGTTTGCAAAGATAGTTCTTTTGTATCATATAACAAAATTTTTCTTACACTATTTCTACGTGGCGTTTCACAAAGAAAAAAATCCTGCACTTCCTGCACTGACCACTGATTACCAGGCGGTTACAAGGCATTTCGGCCCAATTTCCCTGCACTTCGAACCGACAGAACCTGCACTGCATGGTATTTACCCTTAGGAAGAAACTCGACGAACGGACACAAGGCGTGGCGGTTTATGAAAAAAAAGCAGTGCTTTTCAGACGAAAGGGGCACCTTTCGGGCGTTCCCACGGCTTGGGACATTTGTCCCACGGCCTGGGACGAATGTTCCACAGCGTGGAACAAATGTTTCGCGGCGTGC
>OCTX012270473.1_pt1 | contig 50767 bp, 44 predicted proteins | sample 1539691 | NCBI WGS metagenome assembly OCTX01 (sample SAMN02144231, study PRJEB22623) | gut metagenome | biome: sheep rumen | host: Ovis aries | place: New Zealand
CCCAACGGGTGAAGAACCGTCCCCCAACGGGTGAAGAACCGTCCCCCAACGGGTGAAGAACCGTCCCCCAACGGGTGAAGAACCGTCCCCAAACGGGTGAAGAACCGTCCCCGAAGATGATTTACTTGACGCCCAATATGAAATGATGTAAAATACTATGAATCATTGAAAAGGAGTCCCGCTATGACGAGAAGCATGACCGGATTCGGCCGCGCTGAGGCCGTAAATGAAACCCGCAAGCTCACCGTCGAGATGAAATCGGTCAACAACCGTTACCTCGACTTCAACATCCGGATGCCGAAGAAGTTCAACTGCTTCGACGCGGCGATCCGGGCGCTCTTAAAGGAGGAGATCGGGCGCGGGAAGGTGGATGTTTTCATTTCCGAGGAAGTCTATAAGAACGGGAGCGGAGCGCTCGCCGTCAACATGGATCTCGCAAATGAATACCTCAAAGCCGCCCGGCAGATGAGCGAAGAGCTCGGCGTCGCAAACACGGTCACGATCCAGGATATCATGCGTTTCCCGGACGTCCTTGTTACGCAGGAATCCGAAAATGACGAGGAGGAACTCTGGGCAGAGATCTCGGCAGTCCTTAAGGAGGCGGCGAATGCCTTCAACAAAGCACGCGAGGCGGAAGGCGAGCGCCTGATCAAGGATCTGACAGGAAAGCTTCTCGGGATGAAGGAGAATGTCGCATTCATCAAGGAGCACGAGGCGGAGATCTACGAGAATTACCGCACGAGACTCATGGAAAAGGTGAAGGAGCTCTCCGCCGACCGGGAGATCGACGAGACGCAGTTCGCCTCGGCGGTCGTCGTCTACGCGGACAAGGTCTGCACGGACGAGGAGACGGTCCGGCTCGGCAGCCATATTGAGCAGATGCTGGACGAGTTCAGGAGAGGCGGGAGCATCGGGCGCAAGCTTGATTTCCTGACCCAGGAGATGAACCGCGAGGCCAACACCATCCTGTCGAAGGCCGGCGACCTCGCCACATCCAACACAGGGATCAGCCTGAAGACGGACATTGAAAAGATCCGCGAACAGATTCAAAATATTGAGTAATGATCGGAGGGGCAGATAATGAGGAAGGGCATTTTATTTATTGTCTCGGGCTTTGCCGGCGCAGGCAAAGGCACCGTCACCAAGCAGATCGTGAAGGAGGACGAGCATTTAAAGCTCTCCATCTCCGCGACGACCCGCGACATGCGGAATGGTGAGGCAGAGGGCGTCGACTATTTCTATGTGACAAAAGATGAGTTCCAGAGAAAGATCAAGAACGGCGAACTTCTGGAGTACGCAAAATACGGCGACAACTATTACGGAACGCCCCGCGATTACGTGAAGAAAATGCTGGACGAGGGCAACGACGTTCTCCTCGAGATCGAAGTCCTTGGCGCCGCCAAGATCAAGGCGAGCCTTCCGAAGACGGTCCGCATCTTCGTCACCCCGCCGACGGCGGAGGAACTCAAGAACCGTCTTGTCGGCCGCGGCCGCGACAGCGCGGAGGATATCACGCGCCGGCTGAACCGGGCGGTCGATGAGGCCGAGGATATCGACGATTACGATTATCTGCTGGTTAATGATACCGTGGAGCAGTGCGTTAAGGATCTCCACAGCATCGTCGAGGCGGAGCGCATGAAAGTGAAACGGCAGGTATCCTTTATCTCTGCCATCAAGACACAGCTTCAAGAACTCAACAAGGAGGAATAATGACATGATGATTCATCCGTCCTACAAGGAAATGATCGATGCAGTCAACCAGGAACGCGAGGATGACACGGTGCCGGTCGTATCGAGCCGCTACTCAATCGTGATGGCGACGGCGAAACGCGCCAGACAGATCATCGACGGCGACGAGCCGATGGCAGCCGAATACCACGAAGGCGAGAAGCCGCTCTCCATCGCGGTCGATGAAGTATATGAAGGAGCAGTCAAGATCCTGCCTGAGGAAACAAACTGAATCGATTTCTCTGGGAGGGAGCGGACAACCGCCCCCTTCTTCTTTAAACGGCGCGAAAGCGCAGGGAGGATTATGAAATTACTCATGATTTCCCTCGGATGCGACAAAAACCGGGTCGACTCCGAGGAAATGCTCGGCCTTCTGGCTTCCCGCGGCTACGAGCTTACGGACGACGAGGCGGAAGCGGAGGCCTGCGTGATCAATACCTGCTGCTTCATCGAGGATGCGCTTAAAGAGAGCATCGACGAGATCATCGCAGCGGGAAAACTGAAAACAGAAGGAAAATTAAAGATCCTGATCGTCACCGGCTGCATGGCCCAGCGCTACAAAGAGCAGATCCTCTCCGAGATGCCCGAGGTGGACGCCGTCGTCGGCGTGACGAAGCGGGCCGGCATCGCGGATATCCTGGACGACGCGGTCAAAGGCAAAAAGACCGTGGCGGTCGCCGACGCGAGCCGGGACGAGGAGATGGCGGGAAAGCGCATTCTCTCGACCGGCGGACATTATGCGTTCCTCAAAATTGCGGAAGGCTGCAACAAGAACTGCACCTACTGCGTGATCCCGAAGATCCGCGGGCATTACAGAAGCTTTCCGATGGAGAAGCTGCTCGCGGAGGCCCGCGAGCTTGCCGACCAGGGCGTGACCGAGCTTATCGTGGTCGCCCAGGAGACGACGATCTACGGGAAGGACCTCTACGGGGAGAAGCGGCTGCATATTCTTCTCAAGGAGCTTGCGAAAATAGAATCGCTCCACTGGATCCGCGTTCTCTACTGTTACCCGGAGGAGATCTACCCCGAGCTCATCGACGTCATCGCGTCGGAGAAGAAAATTTGCCATTATCTCGATCTGCCGATCCAGGCGGCGTCGGATACTATTTTAAAGAGGATGAACCGGCGGACAACGGAAGCGGAACTTCGGGAGCTCGTGAGGACGCTTCGGGAGAGGATTCCGGACATTTTCCTTCGGACAACGATCATCACCGGCTTTCCCGGCGAAACCGAGGAAGATCACGAGAAGACGCTTGCCTTTGTCCGGGAAATGAAATTCGACCGCCTCGGCTGCTTCACCTACTCGAAGGAGGAGGGGACGCTGGCGGCGAAAATGCCCGGCCAGATCAGGAAAAACATCAAGGTAAAGCGTCGCAACGCCGTGATGGCGGAACAGCAGAAGATATCCCTCGCGAAGGGGAAAGCCCGCATCGGGACCGTCATGGAGGCGGTCATCGAGGGGTATCTGCCGGAAGAGGGGATCTATACCGCGCGCACGTACGGGGATACGCCAGGTGTGGACGGCTATATATTTGTTGAAAGCGACAGGGAGCTCATGAGCGGGGATTTCATCAGAGTCCGCGTGACCGGGGCGTCCCACTATGATCTTACAGGGGAGGAAGTCTATGAACCTGCCGAATAAGCTGACCGTGCTCCGCATGGTCCTCATCGTGCCGTTTGTCATTGCGCTTCTCGCAGGCAGAGGAGAGGGATCCGCCAGATGGATTGCCCTCGCCATCTTCATCATCGCGTCTCTGACGGATATGCTGGACGGGCAGATCGCCAGAAAATACAACCTGATCACCGATTTCGGCAAATTCATGGATCCGCTGGCCGACAAGCTGCTTGTCTGCTCCGCGCTGATCTGCCTCGTCGATCTTAAGAGGCTGCCGACCTGGATCTGCATCGTCATCATCGCCCGCGAGTTCGTGATCAGCGGTTTCCGCCTGGTCGCCTCCGACAACGGGATCGTGATCGCCGCCAGCATGTGGGGCAAGGTCAAGACCGTGACCCAGATGGCGATGGTCATCCTGATGCTGGTGAATCTCCCGCAGCTTAAGTCTCTCACGACCCTCGTCATGTACCTGGCCTGCGCGCTGACGATCATTTCGCTCGTCGACTACATTGTCAAAAACAGGCAGGTCATCTCGATGCAGAAATGAGGTGATGCTGCGTGAGTGAGAAGACAATTGAAGAAAAATGTGTTGAAATGCTTCTTAAGAAGCATTATACTCTGACCACATCCGAATCCTGCACCGGCGGCATGGTCGCCTCCCGCATCGTGGATGTGGCAGGCGCTTCCGGCACGCTCATGCAGGGGCTGGTCACCTACAGCAACGAGGCCAAGGAGCGCTATCTGGGTGTCAAACACGAAACGCTTGAACAGTTCGGGGCGGTGAGTTCCGAGACGGCCGAGGAAATGGCCCTCGGCTGCGTCTGGACGGCCGGTTCCGACGTCGGCATCGCGACGACCGGCATTGCCGGCCCGGGCGGAGGCACGCCGGAGAAGCCGGTCGGTCTCGTCTACATCGCCTGCTGCATCAAGACCAGCGTGAGGGTGAAAAAGTTAAATCTTTCCGGCTCGCGGAAGGAGATCAGGTCGAAAGCTGCCACAGAGGTACTGACGCTGCTAAGCGAAATGCTTTCGGAGGAGTGAGTTAAAGATTCCCGGGAGAATTCTCAGGTTTTCATTTTCCCGCGGATGATCATAAAGGAGGACTGTTATTATGGAAGATTTAAGCCGTAAGGTGCGAATGAATCACAATTCGCATCTCCTTGAACTCGAGGAGTACATGTATCCGCTTGTCGACGTCGACCAGCCGAATACATTCCGGAACCTTTTTCCTTACGACGAAGTTCCAAAGATCGCGTTCAACGACCGTATTGTTCCCCATCACATGCCTGACGAGATCTGGATCACGGACACGACGTTCCGTGACGGCCAGCAGTCCAGGGCCCCGTACACGACCGAGCAGATCGTGACGATCTATGACTATCTGCATCGGCTCGGAGGACCTATGGGCAAGATCCGCGCCAGCGAATTCTTCCTCTATGACGAGAAGGACCGCAAGGCGGTGGAAAAGTGTCTCGAAAAGGGTTACCGCTACCCGAAGGTCACAAGCTGGATCCGCGCGAGCAAGAAGGATTTCGAGCTTGTCAAATCCATGGGCATGCGCGAGACCGGCATTCTTGTGTCCTGCTCCGACTATCATATTTTCTATAAAATGCACATGACACGCCGCGAGGCCATGAACCATTACCTTGGCATCGTCCGCGACTGCCTGGAAATGGGCATCAGCCCGCGCTGCCACTTAGAAGACATCACCCGCGCGGACATTTACGGCTATGTCATTCCCTTCTGCCTTGAACTCATGAAGCTTCGCAATGCTTACGGGATCCCGGTCAAGGTCCGCTGCTGCGATACGATGGGCTACGGCGTCAACTATCCCGGCGCTGTGATCCCGCGCTCGGTTCCGGGAATCATTTACGGTATCATGACGCACTCAGGCGTGCCTTCGTCCCTCATCGAGTGGCACGGCCACAACGATTTCTACAAGGCGGTATCCAACTCCACGACAGCCTGGCTCTACGGCGCATCGGGCGTCAACTGCTCGCTTTTCGGCATCGGAGAGCGCACCGGCAACACGCCGCTTGAGGCGATGGTCTTCGAGTATGCGCAGCTCCGCGGCACGCTGGACGGCATGGATACGACCGTCATCACCGAGCTGGCCGAGTATTACGAGAAGGAGATCGGGTATTCGATCCCGCCGAGAACGCCTTTCGTCGGCGAGAACTTCAACATCACGAGAGCCGGCATCCATGCGGACGGGCTCCTGAAAAATGAAGAGATCTACAACATTTTCGACACGGAAAAATTCCTGAACAGGCCTGTCGAAGTTTCGATCTCCAACACGTCCGGCCTTGCGGGCATCGCACACTGGATCAACCGCCACTACAAGCTCTCAGGGGAAAATGAAGTGGACAAGAAAGCGCCGCTCGTCACGATAATCAAGGAGTGGGTTGATGCGCAGTACGAAGCCGGCCGCGTGACGGTCATCACGAACGACGAGCTGTTTGAGCAGACGGAAGCGGCCAAGAAGAAACTGGGCCTTGACGGACCGGTCAGACCGGGGAAATGACTGTAAGGAGAAGATTATTATGGAAAAGATTAAAATGACGACACCGCTCGTTGAGATGGACGGAGACGAGATGACCAGAATCATCTGGCAGATGGTCAAAGACGAGCTGCTGCTGCCTTACATTGATCTTAAGACGGAATACTACGACCTGAGCCTTAAGAACCGCGACGATTCCGACGATCAGATCACGATCGAGGCGGCGAAGGCCAACATGAAGTACGGCGTATCCGTCAAATGCGCCACGATCACTTCCAACAAGGACCGCATGAAGGAGTACAACCTGAAGCACCTCACAAAGAGCCCGAACGGGACGATCCGCGCGATGCTGGACGGCACCGTATTCCGCGCTCCGATCCTCGTGAACGGGATCAGTCCGGTCGTCCGCAACTGGATGAAGCCGATCACGATCGCCCGTCACGCATATGGCGATATCTACAGGAGCTCTGAGATGCGGATCGACGGTCCCGGCAAGGCGGAGCTGGTCTTCACCGCGGCGGACGGCACGGTGACCCGCCAGACGGTCTTTGATTTCAAGGGCCCGGGCATCCTGATGGGCATGCATAACCTGGACGCCTCGATCGAGAGCTTTGCGAGAGCCTGCTTCTCCTACGCGCTGTCCGTCCGGCAGGATCTCTGGTTCGGCGCGAAGGACACGATCTCCAAGACTTACGACGGCGAGTTCAAGGCGATCTTCGAGCGCATCTATGAGGAAGAGTACAAAGCCCTGTTCAAAGAAGCGGGGATCACGTACTTCTACACGCTGATCGACGATATTGTCGCCCGCCTCATGAAGACGGACGGCGGGTTCGTTCTCGCGCTCAAGAACTACGACGGCGACGTCCAGTCCGACATGCTCTCGTCCGCGTTCGGTTCGCTCGCGATGATGACGTCGGTGCTGGTCTCCCCGCACGGGTATTTCGAGTACGAGGCGGCTCACGGCACGGTGCAGCGCCACTACTACAAGTATCTCAAAGGGGAATCCACTTCGACAAACTCGGTCGCGACGATCTTCGCGTGGACCGGCGCGCTGAGAAAGCGCGGCGAGATGGACAGAAATGCAGACCTCATCGACTTCGCCGGCAAGCTCGAGAAGGCCGTCATCGACACGATCGAGTCCGGGAAGATGACCGGCGATCTGGCGCGGATCACGACGCTTGAGAACGCGGAGACGCTGACGACCGAAGGCTTTATCAAGGCTGTGAGAGAGAAGCTGGACGCGATGATGTAAGTTCGGCAAAAACAACAGGGACGGTTCTTTCACCCAGGAACCGTCCCCTTTATTTATTCTTTGCTTATTCCTTAAGAGAGAGCTCCTCCCAGAGGTCATACAGCTCCGCAAGGCGCGCCTCAATCTCGCTCTGGCGCTTCCCCAGCTGTGTCAGCTGAATGTGGTCGGCGGACACCGCCGGGTCCAGAAACTGGGCCTCGATGGAGGCGTTCTCCGCCTCGAGATCAGCGATCTCGGTCTCGGTCTTCTTGATATCGTTCGCGAGCTTGCGTTTCCTGGCCTGTTCTTCCTTCTGGGCCTTCCAGTCGAGCTTGGCCTCCGTCTCAGCGGGGGCGTCCGAAGCGGCGGCACCGGTGTTCAGGATTGCATTTTCCAGCGTTTCCTTCTTCTCCAGATAGTAATCGTAGTTGCCGATGTAGTTGATCAGCGTCTTTCCGGTCAGGTCCAGGATCCGGTGGGCGGTGCGGTTGATGAAATAGCGGTCGTGGGAGACGTAGAGCAGCGTCCCTGTGTAGGCGTTCAGCGCGGACTCCAGGATCTCGCGCGATTCGATGTCCAGATGGTTCGTCGGCTCGTCGAGGATGATGAAGTTGCAGTCTCCGAGCATCAGTTTGCAGAGGGAGACGCGGGCCATCTCGCCGCCGGAGAGATCCGCAATGCGTTTTAAGACGTCCTCCCCGGTGAAGAGGAAGGCCGCGAGGCTTGAGCGGATCTTCGTGTTGTTCATTGTCGGGTAAGCGTCCGAGATCTCTTCGAAAATCGTCTTCTCAGGGCTCAGGACATGCATCTCCTGGTCGTAGTAGCCGATGTGGACGTTCGCGCCAAGCGTGTAGGAGCCGGCGTCCTGGCGAATGATGCCGTTCAGGATCTTTAAGATCGTTGATTTGCCGGTTCCGTTGGAGCCGATCAGGGCGACGTGTTCGCCTTTTTTTATTTCAAAATGAAGATCCGTAAAGAGAACCTGCTGCCCGAATGCCTTGGAGAGCCCGTCGACGGTCAGCACGTCCTTGCCGCTGTCGATCTTCGGCGTGAAAGAGAGTTCCATGACGGCGTTTTCCCCGAGGGGCTTGTCGGGCATGTCCATTTTCGCGAGCATTTTCTCGCGGCTCTCCGCGCGTTTAATGGATTTCTCGCGGTTGAAGGATTTCAGCTTTGCGATGACCTCTTCCTGGTGCTTCCGCTCCTCCTGGGCCTTCATGTAGGCGAGATACTCCGCGTGGCGGATCTGCGCCTTCTTCTCGCTGTAGGCGTCGTAGTTTCCGCTGTAGGTTCTCGCGCGGCCGTGGTCCAGCTCGACGACTTTCGTGACGATCCGGTTCAGGAAATAGCGGTCGTGGGAGACAATCAGGACGGCTCCCTTATAGTTGAGGAGATAGGTCTCGAGCCAGATGATCGAGCCCATGTCGAGATGGTTCGTCGGCTCGTCGAGAATAATGAGGTCAGGCGCTTCAAGGAGCAGGCGGCCGAGGGCGACGCGGGTCTTCTGGCCGCCGGAGAGCGTCCCGACTTTCTTTGAGAATTCCTCCTCGGGAAAACCGAGTCCTTTCAGCACGCCGACCACCTCGGAGCGGTAGGCGTAGCCGTTCGCGCGGTCGTAAGCTTCCTGCATGCGGGAATAGGAGAGCATTTCATTTTCGAGATCCTCCCCTGAAAGTCCGCTCATGCGCGCCTCGGATGCGCGCATATTCTCATAGAGGGTGAGAATGTCTTTCTTCACCATCATGAGCTGCTCAAATATTGTGTTGTCCCCGGTGAGGTCCTGGTGCTGGGCAAGGTAGCCGACTTTCACGTCGCGCGCGACGACCGCCTGGCCGTCGTCAGCCGGGAGTTCGCCCATGATGATTTTCAGGAGCGTCGACTTGCCGGCGCCGTTGATGCCGACCAGGGCTGCCTTCTCCTTCTCCTCGATGTGGAAGGAGACTTCCTTCAGGACTTCATTTCCGGGAAATGTTTTGCTGATCTTCTGAACGTCAAGTATCATAATTGTCCTCCACCATGCTATGATACATGAGTTTTCGCGTTATTTCCACAAAAACTTGAACATGCGGGGCGAGAAGTCTATAATAGGGGGCATTGAGGAGGTGGACGATATGCTTCATGTGGTCACTTCGGATGAAATGCGGGCGATGGACGCCAACACGATCAATAACCTTAAGGTTCCCTCGGCGGTACTCATGGAACGGGCCGCGCTCGGGATTTTCAGGGAAGTCGAGAGAGCGGCGAAGGACCGGTCTGCCCGGATCCTGATTGTCTGCGGGACCGGCAACAACGGCGGCGACGGCGCTGCGCTGGCCCGGATCCTTTTTATAAAAGGCTATCAGCCTGAGCTTTATATTGTCGGAAATGAAACCCGCTTCTCAGCGGACATGGCCGCCCAGATGGCTTCCTGCCGGCTCCTTAAAGTGCAGGAGACGGCCGCGCCGGACATGAATGAGTACGATATCATCGTCGATGCGGTCTTCGGGACCGGGCTCGCCCGGGACGTCGAGGGGCGCGCGGCGGAGACGATCATGGCGATCAACGAATCCCCCGCGTTTGTCATTGCGGCGGACATCCCTTCCGGGATCAGTGCGGATACCGGGAGCGTCTGCGGATGCGCGGTGCAGGCAAACGTCACCGTCACGATGGAGTGCGCGAAGGCCGGAGAGCTGCTGTATCCGGGAGCCCTGTATACGGGCAGGCTCGTGATTGAGGAGATCGGGATCTATGACGACACAAAACTCCTCGAAGAAAACCCGTACAGGATCTTTGCGCTGACGGATGACGATATCGGCAGTCTTCTTCCGAAGAGGGATCCTTCCGGCAACAAGGGGACCTTCGGAAAGGTGCTTGTGATCGCCGGCTCCAAAGGCATGTGCGGAGCGGCGCTTTTTGCCGCGGAGGCTGCGCTCAGGTCCGGCTGCGGGATGGTGAAGATCCTGACGGAGGAAGCCAACCGTATCATCGTCCAGACCGCCCTGCCGGAGGCCCTGCTCGAAACGTATGAGCGCGATGAGGATCTCCCGGCACTGATCGAGAGGAACCTTGCCTGGGCGGACGTCGCGGCGGCGGGCCCGGGCCTCGGCAATAACAGCCGGACGCGCCTTATCACAGAGATCCTGCTTGCCACCTGCAGACTGCCGCTCGTCATCGACGCGGACGGTCTCAACGTGATCGGGAAGGACACGCAGCTTCTGAGCCGTCACGAGGGAGCGCTCTTTATCACGCCCCACATGGGCGAGATGGCCCGGCTCACCGGCAAGAAGATCTATGAGCTGAAAAATGACCCGGTCGGCGAAGCACTCGCCTTTGCCGGGGATTCCGGCGCGCAGGTCCTGCTCAAGGACGCGCGGACCGTCATTGCGGACCCGGGCGGGCTCACCTTTATCAACACGTCCGGCAACGCCGGGATGGCGGCTGCCGGCAGCGGCGACGTGCTGACGGGCATCCTGGCGGGACTTCTCGCACAGGGGACCGAGCCGGCTTACGCGGGCGCGCTCGCGGCCTTCCTGCACGGACGGGCCGGCGACAGGGCAAAAGCAAAATGCGGAGAGCTGAGCATGCTCGCATCCGATATCATAAAGGCTCTCGCGGATATTCCGGAGCTGTAAGGAGGATCAATCATGGAAAAGAATATGAGAGTCCGCGCCGAGATCGACCTTGACGCTGTGGCCTTCAATATGGAATCGATGAGGCAGAAGATCTCGCCGGAGACGAAGATCACCGCCGTCATCAAGGCGGACGCCTACGGGCACGGCGCGGTCGAGATCGCGCACCTCATCGAAGATTACCCGTATGTCTGGGGATTTGCGGTAGCCGCCGCAGAGGAAGGCATGGAGCTCCGTAGAAACGGGATCCGGAAGCCGATCCTGACGCTCGGGTATACATTTCCCGAATGCTGGCCGGACATGATCGACTACGACATCCGCTTTACGGTGTTCGATTACGGGACTGCGGAGGAAATCTCCCGTCTTGCGGGAACGCTCGGCAAGAAAGCTTTCGTGCACATCGCACTCGACACCGGCATGAGCCGTATCGGCTTTGCGGACACGGACGCTTCGGTGGAAGAAGTAAAAAAGATCGCGGCGCTGCCGCATCTTGTGATCGAAGGCCTGTTTACGCATTTTGCAAGGGCGGACGAGCCGTCGATCGCGCCGGCGGAAAGACAGCTCTCCCGGTACATGGCTTTCTCGAAGAAGCTCGATGAGGCCGGCGTAGAGATTCCGATCCGTCACGCGAGCAACAGTGCGGGCATTTTCCGCCTGAAAAATGCAAACCTCTCCATGGTCCGCGCCGGCATCACGCTCTATGGCCTGCTTCCCTCCGACGAGGTAAAGGATGAGGTGAAGCCCCTTAAGCCGGTCATGAGACTTGTGAGCCACATAAGCTACGTGAAGGAGCTTTCCGCAGGGGCGGAGATCAGCTATGGCGGAACGTTCCGGACGGAGAAGACCATGAGGGTTGCCACGATCCCGGTCGGCTACGCGGACGGTTATCCGCGGCTCCTCTCAAATAAGGGCCATGTGCTGATCCGGGGCAGAAAGGCTCCGATCCTCGGCCGCGTCTGTATGGACCAGTTCATGGTTGACGTCTCGGATATCCCGGATGCAGTCCGCGGCGACGAGGCCGTGCTCATGGGGACGCAGGGAGAGGAGACGATCACGGCGGAGGAGATCGGGGCTCTCTCCGGGAGATTCAACTATGAACTCGTGTGCGATATCTCAAAACGCGTGCCGCGGCATTATATGCGGGAAGGAAAATGCATTTCCGTGCGCGCGCTGGTGTGAATCGGCGGAAACATTTTCTTGATTCATAACGAAAAAAATGCTATGATAAAATTTGACGTTTAATTTATATATATTAACGGCTATGCCGGTCAGAAGGAGTATGTATGTCAGGACATTCAAAATTTGCCAACATCAAGCATAAAAAGGAGAAGAACGACGCCGCCAAGGGCAAGATCTTTACGATCATCGGCCGTGAGATCGCGGTAGCGGTCAAGGAGGGCGGCCCGGATCCGTCCAACAACTTCAAGCTTGCCACCGTCATCGCGAAGGCGAAGGCCAACAACATGCCGAACGACACGATCGAGCGCGGCATCAAGAAGGCGGCCGGCGACGGCAGCGGCGCGAACTACGAGACGATCACCTACGAAGGCTACGGCCCGGGCGGAACGGCGATCATCGTCCGCACGCTTACCGACAACAAGAACCGCACGGCGGCGGACGTCCGCGCAGCCTTCACCAAGGGCGGCGGCAACATCGGAACGCCGGGCTGCGTCTCCTTCATGTTCGACGAGAAGGGCCAGATCATCATCGACAAGGAAGAGTGCGAGATGGACTCCGACGATCTCATGATGGAAGCCCTGGACGCCGGCGCGGAAGATTTCCGCGAGGAGGAGGACTGCTACGAAGTCATCACGGACCCGGCTTCCTTCCAGGAGGTTGAGGAAGCCCTGAAGGCGAAGGGCATCCCGATGGCGGAAGCGGAAGTCACGATGATCCCGCAGACCTATGTGACCCTCACGGATGAAGGCGTGATCAACCAGCTGAACCGCATTCTCGACATGCTCGATGCGAGCGACGACGTCCAGAATGTCTACCATAACTGGAACGAAGAATAACTGAAAAAAAGAAGCTGCTCAAAAGGAGTTTGGGGAGATGAATTTTCTGCAGTCTGTCTTTTTGGGGCTTGTCCAGGGGATCACGGAGTTTCTGCCTGTCAGTTCATCCGGGCATCTCGCGATCCTTGAACGGCTCATGCATTTTGAAGGGGATATTGAATTCTTTAACGTCTTTCTGCATATCGGGACTCTGTTTGCCATTTTGATCGGTATGCAGAAGGACATTATCAAACTGCTGAAGGCCCTCTGGGGCATGGCGGCGGATTGTATTTACAATACAAAGCTGTTCTTTGAGAGCGGCAGTCTTGCGAGGGAGCCGCATTATCGGCGGATCATTTCCAATAATTACCGGAAACTGGCTCTGATGATCATCGCGGCTACAATTCCGACCGCGCTGGTCGGGTACCTGCTGAACAGTCTCGCCTCAAAAGGCAGCTGTTCGCTGCTGCTTGTGGGCATCGGGATGCTGATATCCGGCGTCCTGATGAACGTCGTGAGCCGGGTAAAGCCGAGAGGAAAACTTCCGAAGGACGTCGGCTTCCTGCCGGCGTTCATCACGGGGATCTGCCAGGGCCTTGCCGTCCTGCCGGGCATTACACGCTCGGGCATGGTGATCACCTGCGGGATCCTGATGGGGTTCTCGACAAGGCTCTCGATTCGCTTTTCCTACCTTCTTTCCGTTCCGGCGGTCATCGGAGCCCTGATCTTTGAGCTCTCGCGCATCAGCGCGGCGGGAACCGTCAGCGTCGCCTTCCTGGGATGCTGTGCCGCCGGCGCCGTGAGCGCCCTCATCGTGGGGCTGTTCGTGATCCACGCCATGATGCATATGGTCGGAAATAGGGGGATCGGCGCATTTGCCCTATACTGCTTTGCAATCGGATTTGCCGTAATTTTGTTATCGTTCATGATTTGACAGGCGATGCAGAGCAATCTGTATCGCTTTCTTATAAATGGGGAGAAAAATGGCAGCCACAAAAAAAACCAACACTACAACAAAAAGGAGAAGCACTTCCGGCAAGAGCACCGCTGCCGCCAAGAGCCCGTCCGTGAAAAAGGCATCCGCGAAGAAGAGCACGGCAGGAAGCCGCTCAAGGTCAGCTGCGGCGAAGACGGGCAACGCGGCGAAGAGTCCGCAGCACTCCGGCATCGGTCTGGACGTTGCCTTCATCATCCTGCTGGTCGCGGCCGTGCTGAACTTCATCAGCACGCTCGGCTACGGCGGAACAGCCGGCGCGTTTATCGCCCGGGCCTTTTTCGGCAGCATCGGCGTTCTCGCTTACGTGTTTCCGTTCCTGCTGCTCGCCGGCTTTATGTTCTACGCTCTGGTGCGGAGGACACGCTTCGCGGGCAGGAAGATCGCCGGGATGCTTCTGGTCTTCATGTTCACCTGCGCGATGGCGGAGATCATTTTTTCGCGAGAGAATATCGTCGGAGCCGTACCTCTCGGCGTGTTCGAGCGTGCTGCCTCGCAGCATGACGGCGGCGGCCTGATCGGAGGGACGATCACGTTCCTGTTCTCGTCCGCCTTCGGTTATATCGGTACGATTGTTCTGACTGTCTTCGGACTTGTCATCTCAGCCATCATCATGACGCAGAAGCCTCTCTTCTCATCAATCGGGCGCAAAGGCCGGGACGAGGCGATCAGGATCAGCGAGCGCAGGGCCATCCGCCGCGAACAGAAAGAGGAAGTGATCCGGCGCGAGGAGGAGCGGCGGGAGAAGATCCGCGAGGAGGAGAGGAAAGCAGCCGCTGAAAATGAAAGGAAGCGCGCAGCTCTGGCCGAACAGGATATCAGGGTGACACCCGATTACCGCGATCTCGGTCTCTCTGACGTCGAGATCCCGGCTTCAGTCAGGAAAGAAAAGCCTGCCGGAAAGAAGAACGCCGGATCTGTCGATCTTTCAGGGATCCCTTCATTTCTGAGGAGCCATGCCGCCGGCGGAAGAACTGCGAAGGAACAGCCGGTCAAAAAAGGACCGGTCGAGACGGAGGCGGAAGTACGCGCCGAGGTGGAGCGCACCAGGGAGAAGATCCTGTCGCCTGAATTCACGGTGGAATATGTCGAGAATATTGAGGGACCGGCGAACGCTGCCGCGCCTCAAAAGCCGATAAAACCTGTCAAGGAACCGGCCATCATCACGGCGGAGCCCGCACCGGTGCCCGCCGCAGAGCCGGCTGAGACGCCTGCCCCCGAACCTGCCGCGAAAACGGAGAAAACCGCCGTAAAGAGCGCGGGAAAAGGGAAGGCTTCCGAGAAAGTCACCGGGGCCGATGCGGAGCAGGCCGCCAAAGAGGTGGCCGAATCGATCGGCAAAGAGCCTGAGATCCCGGTTTACCGTCTGCCGGACGTCGAACTGCTGACGCCGGGCGGCGCGCAGACTGCCGATTCGAGAGCCCATCTTCTGGAGACCGCCGGCAAGCTTGAGAAGCTTTTCGCTGATTTCAATGTCAGTGTCCATGTGACCAACGTCAGCCAGGGGCCGACCGTCACCCGCTACGAGCTGCAGCCCGAGCAAGGCGTCAAGGTCTCGCGGATCATTTCCCTGGCAGACGATATCAAGCTCAATCTCGCCACGGCGGACATCCGCATCGAGGCGCCGATCCCCGGCAAGGCGGCCGTCGGCATCGAAGTGCCGAACAAGGAGGTTTCCGCGGTCAATTTCCGCGATCTCATGGAGTGCCGGGAGTTCAAGGCCGCGAAAGGCAATCTGACATTTGCCGTCGGCAAGGACATCGGAGGCCGGCCGGTCATCGCAGACATCGAGAAGATGCCGCACCTGCTCATCGCCGGCGCAACCGGGTCCGGCAAATCCGTCTGCATCAACACGCTGATCATGAGCGTCCTCTACAAGTCGACACCGGATGAGGTCAGGATGCTGATGATCGACCCGAAGGTCGTCGAACTCAAGATTTATGACGGCATCCCGCACCTGCTGATCCCGGTCGTGACAGACCCGAAGAAGGCAGCCGGAGCCCTCAACTGGGCAGTCCAGGAGATGACGGAGCGCTACAAGAAGTTTGCCGAGATGAACGGGGTCCGCGACCTCAAGTCCTACAACGAACGCATCGCCAGGATCAACGAGGCGCTGCCGGAGGAGGAGAAGAAGAAGCCGATGCCGAAGATCCTCGTCATCGTCGACGAGCTGGCTGACCTTATGATGGTCGCCCAGCACGAGGTCGAGGACGCGATCTGCCGCCTGGCCCAGCTGGCCCGCGCTGCCGGCATCCATCTGGTCATTGCGACCCAGCGGCCTTCGGTCAACGTCGTGACCGGCCTCATCAAGGCGAACATGCCGTCGAGGATCGCGCTGGCGGTTTCCTCGGGCGTCGACAGCCGCACGATCATCGACATGAACGGCGCGGAAAAACTGCTCGGAAAGGGCGATATGCTGTTCTATCCGCAGGGGTATCCAAAGCCGGCGCGCGTGCAGGGGGCTTATATTTCCGATAATGATATCGTAAAAGTTGTAAAATTTGTCTCTTCACAAAAAGAGCAGGCTGTGTATAATAGCGTTGTAGAAGAGCAAATCACCGAGACGATTGTAAATGCCGACAGGACCGACAGCGGTTCGGGCGACGGACAGGACGAATACTTCGTCGAAGCCGGCCGCCTTGTGATCGAGAAGGAGAAGGCCACCATCGGCATGCTGCAGAGAGCGTTCCGCATCGGTTTCAACCGCGCCGCCCGCATCGTCGACGCGCTGGCGGAAGCCGGGGTGATCGGCCCCGAGGAGGGGACGAAGCCCAGGAAAGTTCTGATGACGCTGGATGAATTTGAGTCTTTTATTTCGCATCAAGGCGATTAACAGGAGGTAAGCATGTACAGGATCTTAAAAAAGAAACAGTTGAGCGCTGTCGTGTGGCTTATGGAAGTCGAAGCGCCTCTCGTGGCGAAACATTGCCTTCCGGGCCAGTTCGTTATTGTCAAGGACAGTGAAGTCGGCGAGCGCATCCCGCTAACGATCTGCGATTATGACCGGGAGAAGGGAACCATTACGATCGTTTTCCAGCCGGTCGGCGTCGCTACGACCAAGTTCATGAAACTTGAGGAGGGTGATGCATTTGAAGACTTCGTCGGACCGCTCGGACGTCCTTCCGATATCATGGAGATGAGCGAGGAAGAGCTTAAGAATAAGAAATTCCTCTTCGTCGCCGGCGGCGTCGGCACCGCTCCGGTCTACCCGCAGGTCAAATGGCTCCACGAGCACGGCATCGCGGCGGACGTCATCATTGGCGCACGCACAAAGGACCTCCTGTTCTTCGAGGATGAAATGCGCGCGGTCGCAGGCAATCTCTACATCACAACCGATGACGGTTCCTACATGCACAAGGGCGTTGTCACTTCCGTCATCGACGAGCTGATCGCGGACGGCAAGGAATACAATCACTGCGTCGCCATCGGACCGATGATCATGATGAAGTTTGTGTGCCTCACCACGCAGAAATACAACATCCCGACCATCGTCAGCATGAACCCGATCATGGTCGACGGCACGGGCATGTGCGGCGCCTGCCGCCTCTCCCTCGGCGACGAGATCAAATTCGCCTGCGTTGACGGCCCCGAGTTCGACGGCTTCAAGATCAACTGGGCGGAGGCCATGAAGAGATCGCAGATGTACAAGACCGAGGAAGGCCTTGCCAAACTGAAATATGAAGAGGGCGAGACCCATCACGGCAATTGCGGAAACGGAGGTGCAAAATAATGGCGAACATGTCTAAAACGAGAGTCCCGGTCCGGGAGCAGGAGCCTCTTACAAGAGCGCACAATTTCGACGAAGTCTGCTACGGCTACAATGAGGCGGAAGCCGTCGAGGAGGCGACCCGCTGCCTTAACTGCAAGAAGCCGCGCTGCGTCGAGGGCTGCCCGGTCAACATCGATATTCCGGGTTTCATTTCCAGACTGGCGGAGAAGGATTTCGCCGGCGCTTACCAGGTCATCTCCGAGTCTTCCTCCCTGCCGGCAGTCTGCGGCCGCGTATGTCCGCAGGAGACCCAGTGCGAGGGCAGATGCGTCAGAGGAAATGCAAAGATCGGTTCCGAGCCGGTCGCCATCGGCAAGCTTGAGCGTTTCGTCGCGGACCGCGCGAAAGAGGACGGCATCAAGCCGGCCGGCCCGAAGGAGAAGAACGGCCACAAGATCGCGGTCATCGGTTCCGGCCCTGCAGGCCTCACCTGTGCGGGCGACCTTGCCAAGCTCGGCTATGATGTGACGATCTATGAAGCGCTCCACAAGGCCGGCGGCGTTCTCACCTACGGCATCCCGGAGTTCCGTCTTCCGAAGGACAAGGTCGTTGCTGAGGAAGTCAGGAACGTTGAAGGTCTCGGGGTCAAGATCATCACCGACGTCATCATCGGCCGCACGATCACGATCGACGAGCTGATCGAGGAGGAAGGTTTCGAGGCTGTGTTCGTCGGTTCCGGCGCAGGTCTTCCGATGTTCATGGGCATCCCGGGCGAGAATGCGAACGGCGTATTCTCCGCCAACGAGTACCTGACCAGAAACAACCTGATGAAGGCTTTCCGCGACGACTACGACACGCCGATCTACAAGGCTAAGAAGTGCGTCGTCGTCGGCGGCGGCAACGTCGCGATGGACGCGGCCAGGACCGCGCTCAGGCTCGGCGCCGAGGTGCACCTTGTCTACCGCCGTTCCGAGGCAGAGCTTCCGGCCCGTGCGGAGGAAGTCCATCACGCGAAGGAAGAGGGCGTCATCTTCGATCTGCTGACCAACCCGGTCGAGATCCTCATGGATGAAAATGAAAAGGTCACCGGCATCCGCTGCATCCGCATGGAGCTCGGCGAGCCGGATGCCTCCGGCAGAAGACGCCCGGTTCCGGTAGCCGGTTCCGAGTTCGAGATGGAGTGCGACGCGGTCATCATGTCGCTCGGCACTTCCCCGAACCCGCTGATCTCCTCCACAACTCCGGGTCTTGAGACCAACCGCCGCAAGTGCCTGGTCGCGACCGAGGACGAGGGCAAGACCACGAAGGAAGGCGTCTATGCGGGCGGCGACGCCGTCACGGGCGCTGCCACGGTCATCCTGGCCATGGGTGCCGGCCGTGCCGGTGCAAAGGGCATCGACAATTACATCAAGGCAAAGAACGCCTGAGAAATGCATGTCGGAGCGTATGGAATGCCATGCGCTCCGTTTTTTTGAGAGTATGGTGACGATTAAACTGATCTGTGTCGGGAAAATTAAGGAAGCCTTCTACCGGGACGCGGCGGATGAGTACAGAAAGCGCCTCAGCCGCTACGCAAAAGTGACCATCACGGAACTGCAGGACGAGAAGACGCCGGATGGCGCCTCCGTGGCGGAGGAGCAGGCGATCCTCGCGAAGGAAGGCGAGCGGATCCTCAAAGCTGTCTCGCCGTCCGACTATGTGATCGAGCTGGCGGTGAAGGGAAAAACGTTTACATCGGAGGGACTCGCCGTCCACCTCGATGCGCTGATGCTGCAGGGGAAGAGCTCGATCGCGTTCGTGATCGGAGGCTCGCTGGGAACTTCCCCCGAGGTCTCGGCGAGGGCGGACGAGCATCTCAGCTTTTCGGCGCTCACATTTCCGCATCAGCTCATGCGGGTCATCCTGCTGGAGCAGATCTACCGGTCCTTCCGCATACTGAAAAACGAACCCTATCACAAGTGATGAGATTGAGGGTTTTATTTTCAGTGCAAAGATGGTACAATAGAAAACTAGTGTTAAGAACGGAAGGAACTCTTTTTCATGAGCACAGTCGAACTTTCAATCGATATCCCGGCGGAGCACGAGAAAAATATCTTCGGGGCCTACGACGAGCATATCAAGAGCATTGAGCGCACGCTGAACGTTGAGGTCGGCAGCCGCAACGGGACGGTCCGGATCACCGGATCGCCAATGAACACGGCAAAGGCGAAACGTCTGCTTGCGCAGCTTCTCATCATGTCCGAGAGAGGGACGGAGATCACGACCCAGAATGTGACCTATGCGCTCTCCCTGCTCATGGACGGCAACGAAGGCGCCATGGACGACCTGGATTCCGACATCATTATCCACACGATGGCGGGACGGCCGATCAAGCCGAAGACGCTCGGCCAGAAGGAGTATGTGGATTCGATCCGGAAGCGGATGATCACCTTCGGGATCGGGCCGGCCGGCACCGGCAAGACCTACCTCGCGATGGCGATGGCGATCCGGGCATTCCGGAGAGACGAGGTCTCCCGCATCATCCTGACGCGGCCCGCGATCGAGGCAGGCGAGAAGCTCGGCTTCCTGCCGGGCGACCTGCAGAGCAAGATCGACCCATACCTCAGGCCGCTCTACGACGCACTCTACGAGATCATGGGAGCGGAGCAGTTCGCCAAAAACTCCGAGAAAGGCCTCATCGAGGTCGCGCCGCTCGCCTACATGCGCGGGCGCACGCTCGACAACGCCTTCATCATTCTCGACGAGGCGCAGAACACGACGCCGGCCCAGATGAAAATGTTCCTGACCCGCATCGGCTTCGGCACAAAAGTCGTGATCACCGGCGACAGAACGCAGAAGGACCTGCCCGGCGGCACGGTCAGCGGCCTTGACGAAGCGTTCAAGGTCCTCAAAAAGATCGATGAGATCGGTTTCTGTGAGCTGACGAGCAAGGACGTTGTCCGCCACCCGCTGGTCCAGAAGATCGTGCAGGCTTACGAGGTCTACGAGGCGAAGAAACCGAAGGAGAAGCCGGCGGAGAAGAGCTACCGGTTCAGGAGGATGCGATGACAGTATTTATTGAAAATGAATACACCGGACCTGATTTTGACGAGGTCCTCTCATTTGACTGGCAGAAGACAGCTGAGGACGTTGTTGAAAAAGCACTCGACCTTGAAGGGTGTCCTTACGAAGCCCAGGTCAACATCCTGCTAACCGGAGACGAGGAGATGAGAAGCATCAACCTCGAAAACCGGGGGATCGACCGAACGACGGATGTTCTTTCCTTCCCGATGAATGATTTTGAGACGCCGGGAGATTTTGATTTCCTGGAGGATGAGGAGGCGGACGCCTTCGACCCGGACAGCGGAGAACTGCTGCTCGGCGATATCGTCCTCTCCGTACCGAAGATCAGGGAGCAGGCGGCTGCCTACGGGCACGGCACGCGCCGCGAATACGCTTTTCTGATTGCCCACAGTGTTCTGCATCTTGTCGGCTACGACCATATGACCCCGGAAGATGAGAGCCGGATGATCGGCAAACAGAATGACATTTTAAACGAGCTTGGTATAAAACGCGAGAAACCGGAGGAATCAGTGTGAAACTGAAAAAAACGTTCAGGATATTGACGGTCATGCTTCTCATGGCTTCCCTCACAGGCTGCACCCTGAGAGGCTCATCGGCGGAAGGACAGCACATCTCCGTATGGGATCTGATCGACAACGCGATCATGTCGGCAGATGTGCCCGCGGAGACGCCTGCGCCGACCCCCGAGCCGGTCGTTGAATCTGTCGAGACGACGCCGGAACCGACGCCGACGCCGACACCCGAGCCGGAACCGGACGAACCGAAGGAGCCGATCCCGGCCGGCATGGTCAAGAGCACGCTCACCGGAAACTACATCACCGAAGAAGTCGAAAATATGCGCCCCGCAGCCTTCATGATTGACAATGTCGCCGGCGCGCTTCCGCAGAGCGGCATTTCCAAAGCGTCGATGTACTATGAGTCGGTCGTCGAAGGCAGCCTGACCCGCATCTGTGCTGTCTTTGAGGATTACCGGGGAATCCCCCGGATCGGGCCCCTGCGCAGCTGCCGGGATTATTTCATTTCCCTGGTCAACGGCTGGGATCCGCTCTACGTCCACTTCGGGCAGGCGGCCTATGCGCTTCCTTACCTCGAGTCGGACTATGTCGACAATATTTCCGGCCTTCTGGGGTCCAATTACGGGTTTTTCTACCGCGATAATTCGTTCCACAGTGCGCCGCACAACGCCTACACGGCCGGCGACAACATGATCTCCGCCGCGCAGCAGCTCGGCTACCGGACGGAACATGACGACTCCTACATTCCGATGATCAATTTTGCCTGGGTCGGCGACAATATCACGAATGAGGGCGGCAAGGATGCGGGATTTGTCGCGCCGGGCTATCTGGTCAACGATCCGAAGTTCTATTACAATCCGTCCGACGGACTCTATTACCGTTACCAGTACGGCGGACCGCATATCGATGTGGAGAACGGCGAGCAGCTGGCGGTCAAAAACATTATCGTGGTCTTTATGAACCATGACCATTATCAGGGTACCGGGTATCTGCATTTTGAGACGACGCTGGGCGACAAGGGTTTCTACATCACGAACGGGAAGGCAGTCCCCATCACCTGGGAGCAGCCGGACTTCTACACGGAAGTCTCCTACAAGACGGAGGACGGGAAGGACCTTGTGATCAACACCGGCAAGACCTGGGTGCTGGTCGTCCAGAACCAGTTTATCCGCAACTTCAGAATGGGCGCTTCCGAGGAATCAGCCGCCATGGCGGTCACCGAGGAGGAGGCGCAGAAGGCAGAGGTCTACAGCGCGGAGTGGCAGGCAGCCTATGAGAACAACGAGCCGGCCTACCTCGCCATGATGTACCAGATCCTGCAGCAGAATCTCGCCGCACACGGCGGCAAAACGAAAGTGGAAGGTTAAGCAATTGTCAGCAAGAAATGAAATTTCCGATAAAAAGCGCATCGTCATCAAGATCGGCTCTTCCTCCCTGGTCCACCCGGAGACCGGAAAGCTGAACCTGCCGAAACTGGAGATCCTGGCCAGGGAAGTCTCCGACCTCAAAAACCGCGGCAAGGAGGTCGTCATCGTCTCCTCCGGCGCAATCGCGGTCGGAAAGGCCTCGCGGGGCATCAAAAGCTGCCGCACGCTGCAGGAGAAACAGGCCTGTGCGGCAATCGGGCAGGTCATCCTGATGGGGATCTACCAGAAATTCTTCGCGGAGTACGGGCAGACGGTTGCCCAGATCCTGATGGACAAGAAGACCGTGACGGATACGGAAAGCCGTGCCCACGCGCGCAACACCTTCAACGAGCTCTTCGAGCTAGGAGCGATCCCGATCGTCAACGAAAATGACACCGTCTCCACCTACGACATCGAATTCGGCGACAATGACCGCCTCTCCGCGGTCGTGGTGGCCCTCATCAAGGCGGATCTGCTGATCCTGCTCTCCGACATCGACGGACTCTACACGGACGATCCGCGTTCCAACCCGGATTCGGAGTTCATCCCGGAGGTCCTGAATCTTGACAGCCATTTCATGGATATGGCGAAGGGCTCGACCGGATCGAGCTTCGGCACGGGCGGCATGGCGACCAAGCTGATCGCCGGCGATATCGCGACCAGCGCGGGCGCAGAGATGATCATCGCGAACGCGGACGATTTTCATATCATTCACCGTCTCACGAACGGTGAGGAGATCGGCACGATCTTCCGCGCGAACCCGAAGGAGGAGTTCGCTCTCATCGATTATCTGGAGAAAATGTAAGGCTATCGGAAGGCGCAGCTTCTATGCTGCGCCTTTTTACGGATGAAAAGTCTCTTGCCCGCGATCAAAAACCGTGTATAATAAAGGCATTGGTTAAGAGGTGAAAGAATGGATCAGATCACAAAAGAGGCATATGATATACAGTATAAATCGATCGACGAGATAAAACTGCTCGTCGAAGACTGGAAAATGCGCGCCGGCCGGCCGCTGCTGGCCAACGTGACTACTTTCGGCTGTCAGATGAACGCCAGGGACTCGGAGAAGCTCCGCGGGATCCTGACGACTGCCGGATTTGTCGGGACGGACGACGAGGACGAGGCGGACGTCGTCATCTACAACACCTGTACGGTGCGTGACAACGCGAACCAGCACGTCTTCGGCCGGCTCGGACACTTAAACGGGGTCAAGCGCAAGAAGAAGGACATGATCATCGGGCTCTGCGGCTGCATGATGCAGGAGCCTCACATTGTCGAGAAGGTGAAGAAGAGCTACCCGTTCGTTAATCTCATTTTCGGGACGCACAATCTGTATGCATTTCCCGAGCTTCTGCTCCGGACGCTGACCGAGCGGAAGAGGGTCGTCGACGTGCGGGAGAAGACGGAGGTATTTCCCGAATATCTCCCCGTCGAGCGCAAATACGCGTTCAAGTCAGGCGTCAACATCATGTACGGGTGCAACAATTTCTGCACCTACTGCATCGTGCCCTATGTGCGCGGTCGGGAAGTCAGCCGGACGCCGGAGGAGATCCTCGCCGAAGTGCGGCGCCTTTCGGACGACGGCGTCATCGAAGTCATGCTGCTCGGGCAGAATGTGAACTCCTACGGCAAGACGCTGGAAAAACCGATGAGCTTTGCGGAGCTGCTGCTGAAGGTCGCGGAAGTGCCCGGGATCGAGCGCGTCCGCTTTATGACTTCGCATCCGAAGGACCTCTCGGACGAGCTCATCCGGGCGATGGCGTCCAATCCGAAAATCTGCCCGCACCTGCACCTGCCGGTGCAGTCCGGGAGCTCGCGCCTCCTTAAGCGCATGAACCGCCACTACGACAGAGAGCATTACATGGAGCTTGTCCGAAAGCTGCGGGAGACGATCCCGGATATCTCGCTCACGACCGATATTATCGTCGGATTCCCTGGCGAGACGGAGGAAGACTACGAGGAGACGCTCTCGCTGGTGCGGGAGATCGGCTACGACAGCGCGTTTACGTTCATTTACTCGAAACGCACCGGGACGCCGGCCGCCTCCTATCCGGACCAGGTGTCGGACGAAGTCGCCCATGCGCGGCTTTCCGGACTCCTTTCCGTGGTGAAGGAGCGGGCGGAGGAGCGCTGCGCGCGCTTTACCGGGCAGATTGCAGACGTTCTTGTGGAGGAGACGAACCGTGAGAAGGGTCTTGTGACCGGGCGCACGCCGCACAACATCGTCGTGCACCTGCCGGGAGATGCTTCAATGATCGGGAAAATCATTCCCGTAAAGCTGACGAAATGCCTCGGGTTCTACTATATCGGGGAACCCGTAAATGACTGAATAAAGGACGGTAGACACATGGCTTTATCGCCGATGATGCAGGAATACAAAAAAGTTAAGGAGAGTTACCGGGACTGTGTGCTCATGTACCGGGTCGGCGACTTCTACGAGATGTTCTTTGACGACGCAGTCAGGGTCTCAAAGCTTCTCGAGCTCACGCTGACCGGCAAGGAGTGCGGGCTTCCGGAGCGCGCCCCGATGTGCGGGGTGCCTTTCCACGCGCTGGATACCTATGTTAGCCGCCTGATCAAAAAAGGCGAGAAGGTGGCAATCTGCGACCAGGTGGAGGACCCGAAGCTCGCGAAAGGTCTTGTGAAGCGCGAGGTGACCCGCGTCGTCACGCCGGGCACGAACATGGATATCGGGGCCGGCGATGAGACAAGAAATAATTTCCTCATGAGCATTGTGACAACCGGCGACCGTTTCGGGATCGCCGCGGCGGACGTCTCCACCGGTGAATTTCTGGTCACGGAGGCTGACAATCTCCGGAAGCTCTCCGACGAGATCTTTAAAATTGCGCCGTCTGAGATCATCTGCAACGAAGCGTTCATGATCTCCGGGATCGATCTTCCGGATCTGAAAGCCCGCCTGCAGGTGCTGATCGAGCCGATGGACGCCCAGTACTTCGGGGATGCTTCCTGCAGGAAGACGCTTCTCGACCATTTTCATGTCGGATCGCTTGAAGGACTCGGTCTCGGTGAGTTTTCGTGCGCGGTGAACGCGGCGGGAGCCCTTCTTTCCTACCTTTTTGAGACCCAGAAGACGAATCTTTCCCACATTTCGACGGTCCGTCCCTACCACACGGAGGAGTTCATGGTCATGGATGCCTCCTCGATCCGCAACCTGGAACTCCTCGAGACGCTCCGCGAGAAGGAGAAGAGAGGCTCTCTCTTCTGGGTCCTCGACAAGACCCGCACCGCGATGGGCGGACGCATGCTGAGATCCTGGATCGAACAGCCGCTGATCGACAAAAAGAAGATCGAAGCGCGCCTTAACGCGGTGGAATCGCTCAATAAAAATGAAATCACCTGTTCCGAACTCCGCGAGTACCTGAACCCGGTCTACGACCTCGAGCGGCTCGTCGCGAGGATCAGCTACAAAAGCGCGAATCCCCGCGACCTGATCGCGATGAAGAATTCCCTCTCGATGCTGCCGCACATCCGGACACTTCTTTCGGAGCTGCCGGATGAGAAGATGGTTTCATTTTACGAAGAGATGGACACGCTGGAGGACATCTGCTCCCTCATCGAGGCGTCCATCATCGACGATCCGCCTCTCGCGATGAAGGAGGGCGGCATCATCCGGGACGGCTACAATGAGGATGTGGACGGCTATAGGGCCGCGCGGACGGAAGGGAAGAGCTGGCTCGCGGAACTGGAGGCGGAAGAGCGCGAGAAGACCGGGATCCACACGCTGAAAGTGAAATTCAACCGCGTGTTCGGCTACTGCATCGAGATTTCGAACTCCTTCAGGGACAAGGTGCCGGACACCTACACGCGCAAGCAGACGCTGGTCGGCGGCGAGCGCTACACGATGCCGCGGCTCAAGGAGCTCGAGGACAAGATCCTCGGCGCGGAGGACAAGCTCAATTCGCTCGAATATGAGCTGTTTGCGGACGTCCGTGATCAAATCGGGGAAAATCTGGTACGAATCCAGAAAACCGCCCGGATGGTTGCGGAGATCGACGTGCTGGCCTCGCTCTCGGAAGTCGCACGAAGAAACCGCTATGTGCGGCCGAACATCAACACCGAAGGGGTCATCGACATCAAGGCGGGCCGTCATCCGGTCGTCGAGCGCATGATCGAAAATGACGCTTTTGTACCGAACGACACCGTCCTCGACATGAAGAAGAAGCGCATCTCGATCATCACGGGACCGAACATGGCCGGCAAATCGACCTACATGCGCCAGAGCGCGCTGATCGTCCTGATGGCCCAGATCGGCAGTTTTGTGCCGGCGAAGAGCGCGAATATCGGCCTGGTGGACCGTATCTTCACGCGTGTCGGGGCTTCCGACGACCTCGCCTCCGGCCAGTCCACCTTCATGGTCGAGATGACCGAGGTCGCCAATATCCTGAGAAATGCAACCCCGAAGAGCCTCCTCATCCTCGACGAGATCGGACGCGGTACATCCACCTTCGACGGGCTCTCGATTGCCTGGGCGGTCATCGAGTACATCGCCGACCGGAAGATCATCGGGGCGAAGACCCTGTTCGCGACCCACTACCACGAGCTCACGGAGCTCGAAGGCAAGATCGACGGCGTGAACAACTACTGCATCGCGGTGCGTGAGAAGGAGGACGGAATCATCTTCCTGCGCAAGATCGTGAAGGGCGGAGCGGACAAGAGCTACGGTGTCCAGGTCGCCCGCCTTGCCGGGGTGCCGGAGGCGGTGCTCACCAGGGCCGGCCAGCTGGTGGAACAGCTCTCGGCTTCCGACATCACCGCCGCGGTCGAGTCGATCGCCGGGGTCGGCGCGAAGCCGAAGAGCAAGTCGACCCACTATGACGAGGTCGACCTGACCCAGATGTCTCTCTTCGACACCGTGAAGGACGAGGACATCCTGAACGAACTCCGCGATATGGATATCACCAACATGACGCCGGTCGACGCCCTGAACGAGCTTTACCGGCTGCAGAACAAGCTGAAAAACCGCTGGAAAAAACAATGAGCATCATACATATTCTTGACCAGAATACAGTCGATAAGATCGCCGCCGGCGAGGTCGTCGAGCGTCCGGCTTCCATCGTGAAGGAACTCACGGAAAATGCCATCGACGCAGGCGCCTCCCGCATCACGATCGAAATAAAGGACGGCGGCATCTCCATGATCCGCATCACCGACGACGGAAAGGGGATTGCCGAGGATGATGTGCGGCTTGCCTTTTTAAGGCACGCCACCTCAAAGCTGAGGACCGTCGACGAGCTGAAGACGATCGGCTCCCTGGGCTTCCGCGGCGAAGCGCTCTCCTCGATCGCGGCCGTGAGCCGCGTCGAGCTGATCACGAAGCAGGAGGATGCCGCTGCGGCGACCCGCTACGTGATCGAGGGGGGCAAGGAAAAGCTGCTGGAGGAGGTCGGCGCTCCGGACGGGACGACGATCGTTGTCCGGGACATTTTCTACAATACGCCGGCCCGCGCCAAGTTCTTAAAGACCGCCCAGACGGAAGCAGCCCACGTCGGCAGCTACGTCGAGCAGCTGGCGCTCTCGAGGCCGGATATCGGGTTTGAGTTCATCCAGAACGGCACGAGCCGCCTTTCGACGACCGGCAGCGGCAATCTAAAGGACACGCTTTACCATATTTACGGCAGGAGCGTGGTCGACGAGCTGCTCCCGGTGGATTATTTTGAAGGGCCTGTCCACATGACCGGCTTTATCGCCAAGCCTTCCGTGAGCCGCGGCAACCGCAATTTCGAGAATTATTTCGTGAACGGACGCTACGTCAGGAGCCGCGTGATCGCCCTGGGCATCGAGTCAGGCTACGGAAACAAGCTGATGCAGCACCAGTATCCGTTCACCTGCCTCACCATCAGGATCGACGGCGACAAGGTGGACGTCAACGTCCACCCGACCAAGATGGACGTCCGTTTCTCGGACGAAAAAGGGGTCCTCACCGCCGTCATGCACGGCGTCTCCCGTGTGCTCCAGTACCAGGAGATGATCGTGAAGACCTCCCTCAATCCGCCGTTGAAGCCGTCCAGGCCGGAAAAAAGGGAGCGCTACGCCAATCCGGAGCCGTTTGAGCGCCGGGAGATCCGCGAGAGGAGCTTTGCCGGACGGCAGGAGGGGGTACCCGCGGGGATCGTGCGGGAGCTTCCTTCGGAAAATGCGCCGGCACAGCCTCCGACAGGCCCCGCAGCCGGTTTCGCACCGGCTGAAAAGCTTCCGGAAAATGCAGCTCCCGCCCCGCGGACAGATGAAGGACGTTTCGCCGGGGAGAGACTGTCCGCGCCTCATCCTGAAGCAGGAGCGCAGGCGGACGCGGCAGCGGCAGGGCAGGCAGATGCGGTCATGGCAGGGCATGCAGATACGGCAGCGGAGGGGCAGGCCGGATTGCCTGTGACAGAACAGACGGCTGCAGATCCTTCACAGCCGGTTCCCTCACAGCCGATTGCTTCACAGCCAGACTCTGAGCAGCCGGTCCCGGAGCAGCAACCTGTCCGCTTTGAGCAGGGAAGCTTCATGCCTGAGTTCCTCGCACCGGAAGCGGCGCCTCTCCGCAGGATCATCGGCTGCGCGTTCAACACCTACTGGATCGTCGAATATGGCGACAGTCTCTACCTGATCGACCAGCATGCCGCCCATGAGAAGGTTCTCTACTGCCGGTTCATGCGGGATTATGAGAACAGTGCGATCGCCTCCCAGCAGGTCTCGCCTCCGGTCATCGTGACCCTGAGTGCGGAGGAACGGGTGCTGATCGCCGAGTACGGGGAAGCCTTCGAACGTTGCGGATTTGAGATTGAGTCCTTCGGCGGAAACGAGTACAAGATCTCCGCCGTTCCCTATTCGCTCAGCACGCTCGGCTCGCGGGAGCTCTTCACGGACCTCCTCGATCACCTGGAGGTGACGCAGGACGCGAAGAAGCTGGAGAGCTACGTGCTGAAGGTCGCGACCGAGGCCTGCAAGGCGGCGGTCAAGGGCGGCGACAGGCTTTCATTTTCTGAGGCGAAGGCTCTCATCGACGAGCTCTTCACCTGCGACGATCCCTATCACTGCCCCCACGGGAGGCCGACGATCATCACGCTCACGGAGCGCGATCTGGAAAAGAGGTTCAGGAGAATTGTCTGATAAGAAACAGAAACTGATCGTGGTAGCGGGTCCGACCGCAGCCGGCAAGAGCGAAGCGGCGGTCGAACTGGCCCGGAGAGTCGGCGGAGAGATCATCTCCGCTGATTCCATGCAGGTCTACCGGTACATGGATATCGGATCGGCGAAGATCACGAAGGAGGAGATGATGGGCGTCCCCCACCATCTGATCGACGTCGCGGATCCGAAGGACGCGTTCGATGTGGTGCGGTACGCCGCCATGGCGAAGGAAGCCATCCGCGGGATCGCTTCCCGCGGGCATCTGCCGATCCTCTGCGGCGGCACCGGCTTCTATATCCAGGCGGTGACCCGGGACATCAACTTCACCGAGACCGGAGCGAGGGAGGCAAGGCGGGCGGAGATGCTTGCATTTGCCGAAAAGGAGGGAAATGAAGCCCTCCACGCGCGCCTCGCCGCCGTCGACCCGGAATCCGCCCGCACCATCCACCCGAACAACGTCAAGCGGGTGATCCGGGCGATCGAGTATTTCGAGGAGACCGGGCAGAGCATCTACGAGCACAACGAGGAAGAGAAGCTGAGGGAGAGCCCTTACGATCTTCATTTCTTTGTGATCACGATGGACCGCGCGGAGCTCTACAGACGGATCGACCGCCGCGTCGATTTCATGATGGAGGAAGGGCTCTACGACGAGGTCCGGTATCTGAAGGCCATGGGGCTGACAAGAACCGATATCTCCATGCAGGGACTCGGCTACAAGGAGATGCTGGACTGCATCGACGGAAATACAGACCTCGAGGAAGCCGTGCGGATCCTGAAGCGCGATACCAGGCATTTCGCCAAGCGGCAGATCACCTGGTTTAAGCGCGAGAAGGACGCGGTCTGGCTTGACCGGGCGGATTTCGCCAATGATTCAATCCGCATCGCAGAATACATGAAAAAAACGATAGAAGGATGAGCAGATGATTGATACAAAGGCAATCTACGCCTCCCTCGGCATCAGCCCGGAGGTGTACAGCTACTGCGAGAAGATCGCAGAGGAACTGAAGGAACGTTTCGGGAAAATTGATGAGACCGCGGAGTACAACCAGCTCAAGGTGATCCGCGCGATGCACGAGTGCAAGGTTTCGGAAGCCTGCCTGTCCGGCACGACGGGTTACGGCTACAACGATATCGGCCGCGATATGCTGGAGGAGGTCTACGCAAAGACATTCAACACGGAGGCGGCGCTGGTCCGGCCGCTCATTTCCTGCGGGACGCACGCGCTGGCCACCGCGCTGTTCGGGAACTTAAGGCCCGGCGACGAGCTCCTGTCGATCGCCGGCAAACCCTACGATACGCTGGAGGAGGTCATCGGCATACGGCCGTCCACAGGGTCTTTAGCGGAATACGGCATCACCTACAGACAGGTCGACCTCCTGCCGGACGGCAATTTCGATCTTGCCGGCATACGGGCGGCCATCGGTCCGAAGACGAAGCTTGTCACGATCCAGCGTTCCAAGGGCTACGAGGTCCGGCGGACGCTCTCCGTGAAACAGATCGGCGAGGCCATCGCCTGCGTAAAATCGGTCCGCCCCGACGTGATCGTGATGGTGGACAACTGCTACGGAGAGTTTGTCGAGACGATCGAGCCGTCCGACGTCGGTGCGGACATGATCGTCGGCTCCCTCATCAAGAACCCGGGCGGCGGCCTGGCGCCGGTCGGCGGCTACATCGCCGGCACGAAAGCCTGCGTTGAGAGGGCGTCCTTCCGCATGACCTGTCCGGGTCTCGGCGCGGAGGTCGGCCCGTCCCTCACCATGAACCAGTCCTTCTATCAGGGCTTCTTCATGGCCCCTGTTGTGACCGCCTCGGCCCTGAAGGGAGCCATATTTGCCGCCAACATCTACGAGCGGCTCGGCTTCCCGGTCCTGCCGGACGGAAGGGAGGAGCGCCACGACATCATCGAGGCGATCACGCTGGGGTCTCCGGAGGCACTCTGCGCGTTCTGCCGCGGCATCCAGAAGGCAGCCCCGGTGGACAGCTTTGTCACGCCGGAACCGTGGGACATGCCGGGCTACGACAGCAAGGTGATCATGGCCGCGGGGGCATTTGTCTCCGGATCCTCGATCGAGCTCTCCGCGGACGGACCGCTCAAGCCGCCTTACAACGTCTATTTTCAGGGAGGTCTCACCTGGCCGTCAGCCAAGCTCGGCATCATGACCTCCCTCGAAGAACTCTGCAGGGAAAATCTTGTTAAACTGCCATGAATAAAGCATATTCGGTCTACGTCATCGGCGGCGGGGCTTCAGGCCTTGCCGCAGCGATCTTCGCCGCAAGGGCCGGCGCATCCGTGACGATCCTCGAAAAAGAAAAGAAGTACGGCAAAAAGCTGCTCCGGACCGGCAACGGCCGCTGCAACCTGGCCAATCTGGGGCCGCTTGATGGCGCCTACCACGGGCGCCATCCGGAGTTTGCCCGCGAGGTGCTGGCGCATTTTGACCGGGAGAGGCTTCTCACCTTTTTCGAGGAGATCGGCGTCCACACAAGAAGCTATGACGGGTGGCTCTACCCGGCCTCCGAGAGCGCCGAATCGGTGCTCGCCTGTCTTTCGATGGCTGCCGAGGCGCTTAACGTGCGCATCCGCACCAACATCTGCGTGAAAGGCATCAGAAAGAGCGGCGGCAGGTTCCTCATTGACGTCGGAACCTACGTCTACACGGCCGACAGGGTGATCCTGGCGACCGGTTCTAATGCATCGCTGGTCAATCCCGGGGAAAATGAACCCCTCCTCATCGCCGCCGCCCTCGGCCACCGGATCATTCCGATCCATCCGGCCCTGGTGCCGCTCACGGTGAAGGACGCCGCCGCCCGCGGCTTTGCCGGCGTACGGGTGCGCGGAACGATCCGCCTGTATGCGGACGGAAAGCTTTTCCACGAGGAGAGCGGGCAGCTGCAGTTTACGGAGAACGGTATCTCCGGCATTCCGGTATTCAACGGGAGCAGCGAGGCGCTGACGGCGCTTGCAGACGGACAGAGGGTCACCGCGGAGGCGGATCTGTTCCCGGATATGCCGGAGGATGTTTTCATTTCCTATCTTAAGGAGCGCTTTGAGAGACTCTCCGACCGAAAGCCGGAAGCCAGGCTCAAGGGCCTGATTCCGGACCGCCTGATCCCGGCTGTGACAGCGGGAGAGGAGAGCGCGGAGGCCTGTGCGCGGCGGATCAGGCATTTTCCGATGGAGATCACCGGATCGCGGGGGCTTGCGAACGCCCAGGTGTCGGGCGGCGGCATCGACACGGACGAGATTGATCCCGCAAGCATGGCTTCGCGCCTGGTTGAGGGTCTTTACATCACCGGCGAATGCCTCGACATCGACGGGGCCTGCGGCGGTTACAATCTGATGTTCGCCTTCGCCGGCGGCGCGCTGGCCGGCATGGCGGCAGGAGAGGCAACATGATACGTATTTCTGAACTGAAGCTCCCCGTGATCCACGCGGAAGACGCACTCACGCGGGAGGCTGCCGCAAAACTGCATATTAAGGAGAGCTCTGTCACTGCTGTTCATATTGCGAGGCGGTCGCTCGACGCGCGGAAAAAACCGGATCTTTTCTACGTCTACACGCTGGATGTGGAGGTGAAAGGCAAACTGCCCGCCAAAGGTAAACATAACAATATTATGTCTACTCCTGACGAACAGTACCGGATCCCGCTGCCGGGAAGCCTTCCGGTTCACAGCCGCCCGGTCGTGATCGGCTCGGGACCCGCCGGGCTGTTTGCGGCCCTGCTCCTTTCGGAAGCCGGGTTCCGCCCGGTCATACTGGAGCGCGGCGAGGATGCGCTGACCCGCACGAAGAAGGCTGAGAAGCTGTTTTGCGAGGGTGTCCTGGATCCGGTCTCGAACGTGCAGTTCGGGGAGGGCGGCGCAGGGACGTTCTCCGACGGGAAGCTGAATACCTCCGTCAAAGACCCTGGGTTCCGGGGAAAATTCGTGAAAGAGACGTTTGTGCGCTTCGGGGCGGACCCGGAGATCCTCTACGACGCAAAGCCCCATGTGGGGACCGACGTTCTCACCGGAATTCTCGTCAGGATGAGGGAATACATGACCGGCCTCGGCGCGGAATACCGCTTCTTATCGCAGGCGACCGGTTTTCAGCTGAAAAACGGGGCTTTAAGCGCGGTCGTCGTCAATGACCGCGAGGTGATCCCGGCCGAGATCGCGGTGCTTGCGCCCGGTCATTCGGCGAGAGACACATTTTTCATGCTCCACGAGCTCGGCGTCGCGATGCAGGCAAAACCGTTTGCCGCGGGCGTCCGCATCGAGCATCCGCAGACCATGATCGATTTCTCCCAGTACGGGCGCGCGAGGGAGAGCCTGCCGCCGGCAGCCTACAAGCTGACGCACACCACGAAGACCGGCCGGGGCGTCTACTCGTTCTGTATGTGCCCGGGCGGCTACGTGGTCAACGCTTCCTCGGAGCCCGGCCGCCTTACCGTGAACGGGATGAGCTATTCGAAGCGGGATTCGGCAAATGCAAACAGCGCCCTCATCGTATCCGTCACCCCGGAGGACTACGCTGCCTTCCCGGGTGCGGAACATGTGCCCGAAGCCCTGGCCGGCATCGCCTTCCAGAGAAAGCTGGAGGAAGCGGCCTTCCGCGCAGCCGGCGGAGATCTTCCGCAGATCCTCTTCGGAGATCTTAAGAACGGCCGGGTGTCGTCCTCTTACGGGGATTTCATTTCCTGCACGAAAGGAAAGAGGGCTTTCGCGGACGTGAACATGATCCTGCCTGATTTCATGAAAGGCAGCCTTCTCGAGGGGATCGACGCCTTCGGGCGGAAGATCAAAGGGTTCGACCGGTACGATGCGATCATCACGGCGGTCGAGGCCAGGTCCTCCTCGCCGGTCCGGATCCTGCGCGACGAACGCCGCGTCGCCTCGATTCCGGGACTGTACCCGGCAGGGGAAGGCGCAGGCTACGCGGGCGGCATCATGTCCGCCGCGATGGACGGCATGCGCTGCGCGGAGGAGATCATCCGGGCGTATGCCCCGAACGCGGAACTATAAACTTTTTCTGAATCGGACATCTTTTGTGTACAGGCCCGACATTTTATGCTAGAATAGAATACTGCATCAATGCAGGATAAGCGCCGCTCCCGAAAGGGAAAATGAAAAACTTATTATTGAAGGAAAATGCAGACACGACCAGGCCCTATGAGAAATGCCTTCTCTACGGGGCCGAATCGCTGACGGACGCGCAGCTTCTGGCGGTGATTATACGCACCGGCACGAAGGAGCTGTCCTGTCTTGAGCTTGCGGAGAAGGTACTCACGCTGAAGACAGGCCGCGAGGAGCTTCTGGGGCTCATGAGCCTTACAATCCCGGAGCTGATGACGATCCGCGGGATCGGCCAGGTCAAGGCGATCCAGCTCAAGTGTGTCGGGGAGCTTTCCAAGAGGCTTTCGACGCGCAGGGCGGCGAACGGGCTTACATTTTCCGATCCGGGCACGATCGCGGACTACTATATGGAACGGCTCCGGCATGAAGAGAAGGAAAACCTCTTTTGCCTGATGCTGGACACCAAGTTCAAGCTGATCGGCGAGGAGCGCATCTCTACCGGGACGGTCAATTTCGCGGTCGTCTCCGTGAGGGACCTGTTTCTCGCGGCGATGCGGCACCGGGCGGTACAGATCATACTGGTCCACAACCATCCGAGCGGCGACCCGCAGCCTTCCGAGGCTGACATCAATATCACGCGCAGGGTACAGTCGGCAGGGGAGATGATGGAGATACGGCTTCTCGATCACATCATCGTCGGCGACCGCTGCTATGTAAGTTTTCACGAGAGCGGCCTGCTGAGTCCAGGGGAGGAAGATGGCTTATCATAATGTCTACGGCATCGATTTGGGGACGAGCGCCGTCAAGATCTACAGTCAGAAAAAGAAGAGGACGATCACTGAGAAGAACATGATCGCGGTGAAGGACGGCCGCCAGGTGCTGGCGGTCGGCAACGACGCCTACGAGATGTTCGAGAAAGCGCCCGCCAGCATTGCGGTCGACCGGCCTGTCCGCCACGGACGGATCGCGGACGTCGCGGAGGTGGAGTTCTACCTTCGCACCATGCTGACCAGGCTGGACCGCAGCACGGGCTTTCGGCCGGTCCTCTTATTTTCTGCGCCGTCAAACATGTCCGAGATCGAGAAAATGGCCTATTACGAGATCAGCCATTCCGGTTACCTCAAAAACCCCGCCGTCTATCTGGCCGAACGCGCCGTCTGCGATGCGGTGGCGCTCGGAATTCCTCTTTCGCGCACAAAAGGCACCATGATCATCAATATCGGCGGCGAGAACACGGAAGTCTCCGTGATCGCCGGCGAACAGGTGATCATCAGCAAGGATATACCGGTCGGCGGGCACGCGCTCAATGAGGCGATCGTCGAGGCCATCCTGAAAAACCACAACCTCCGGATCGGTCTCAAGACCGCGCGGCGCCTGAAAACCGTGCTCGCGAGTCTCGGAGAGACGATCGGCGAGAACCGCGGAATCGTCGGCATCGACACGGTGACCGGGATCCCGCGCGAGGCGCATGTCTCTTCCGACCTCATCAGCTTCGCCGTGGAAGGAAAAATGTGCCAGCTGGCCGACGAGATCCGCAGCTTCGTCGAGCGCATTCCCCCACAGATCCGCAGCTGCGTGACGGAAGAAGGGATCTACCTGACCGGCGGCTCGGCCAGGATCCCCAACATCGACCGCTACCTGCGCCGCAGCATCGGCTGCCAGATCAACCTCTCGTCCTACTACGAGATGTGTACGATCAGAGGCCTCGAAGAAATGATACAGAGCAGCCTTTTCAAAAAATGGGCTTACACGATCAGGAAGAAGAAATGAAAAAACTGTTCCGAAAAATAAAAATCAAGGACAAACACCTGCTTGTCATCATGGTGATCATCTGCGCGGGGCTTATGCTGACGACATTTTCAGGAAGCTCGTTCAGCGGCCCGCTTCACTCTGTGATCGGGACGCTCGTCATGCCGCTCGAGAGAGGCGTCAACAGGACGGGTTCCGTTCTCACGGATCTCGCTTCAGGCTTCCGCGACGTGCAGGCATTAAGCCGTGAAAATGAAAACCTGAAACAGGAGATCGCCGACCTCACAGAAGCCAATACCCGCTATGCCCAGCAGGAAGAGGAACTTAAGCGCCTGGAGGCCCTCTACGAGCTTGACAGCCAGTATCCCGAGTATAACAAGGTGGCGGCCAGCGTGATCGCCAAGGATCCCGGGACCTGGTACTCCGTCTTCGTGATCGACAAGGGCACAGACGACGGGATCGCCGCCGACATGAACGTCATTGCGGGCGGCGGCCTGGTCGGCATCGTGACCGAGACCGGAAAGACCTGGTCGGTCGTGCGCTCGATCATCGACGACCGCTCGAACCTGAGCGCCATGATCGCGTCCACATCGGACACGATGGTCGTCTCCGGGAACCTTCTTACGATGGAAGAGGGCACGATCGATTTCTCCGAGCTCAGCGACCCGGACAACGTCGTTGTGGAGGGGACGACCGTCGTCACCTCCAACATCAGCACCAAATATCTCACCGGCCTTCTGGTCGGCTATGTGAGCCGGGTGGAGGAAACCGGCAACCGGCTCACCAAGAGCGGAACGATCATCCCGGCCGCCGATTTCAGGCGGCTCAGGGAAGTTCTGGTCATCACAAACCTGAAACAGACGAAGGAGAATTCTGAATGATCCGGAATATTGTCCTCGGGATCTATATCATAGCGGCATTTCTTCTGGAGACCACTGTATTTAAAAATGCAGCGGTCTTTCAGACTGCCCCGAATATCCTGCTCGTGATCACCGTCTCGACCGGGTTTATCCGCGGCAGGAAGGCCGGTATGATCACGGGTTTTATCTGCGGATTTCTCTACGACGCGGTCTTCGGGTCCCTCATCGGTTTTCATGCGCTTCTCTTTGTGCTGATGGGGTATGTCTCAGGCATTTTCTACAAGGTCTTCTTCGACAATAACCTGCGGGTCCCGCTGTTTCTCGTCACAGTCATGGACGCTCTCTACAATTTCCTGATTTATTTCATTTTCTTCTTCATGAGAGGCAGGACAGCGTTCTTTTCCTATGTCTTTCGGCGGATACTCCCGGAAGTGGTCTTCACCTTCATCATCACATTCTTATTCTACCGCATTCTGTACACCGGAGACCGTGTCCTCGGGGCTGAGGCGGAAGAGAGGAGGCGGTCGCATTGGCTCGGCAGATAATAAAATTCCTGAAAAAAGTGCGGATCAGCCGGACATTCATCCTTTCGCTGGTCTTTATCCTCATGTCAGGCGTCCTGCTGCACCGTCTCTATGATCTCCAGATCGTGAACGGGGCGGATTACCGCCGGAATTTCTCCATGGAAACGACCAAGACCCGGTCGATCAAAGGCGCCAGAGGCAATATCTACGACAGAAACGGCGTCCTTATCGCCGGCAACAAACTTTCTTACTCGCTGACGCTGGAAGATAACGGAACCTATCCGACCAAGCGCCGCCGCGCGCTCTCGCTCAACGGCGAAGCCTACCGGATCTCGAAGATCCTCGCGCGCCACGGAGACTCGCTCGACAATGATTTTCATATTGTGCTCGACGAGAACGGCAGTTACGCGTTCGACGTCTCCGGAACCGGCCTGCTCCGTTTCAAGGCGGACGTGTACGGCTATCCCTACATTGATCAGCTGAAGGAAAATGAAGCCAACGCCTCCGCCGACGATATGATGCGGTATCTGACCGGCAACGACATGTTTGCCGTTACGACCGGCATCGGCAGAAACACTGTGGACAGGACCTCGGATTACACGGAGGAGGAGCTCGCATCGGTCGGCCTGCCCGCCAGCCTGACCCGGGCGGAAACACTTGACATCGTGTTTGTCCGCTACATGCTGCGGACGACAAGCTACCGCAAATACCTGCCCGTCACGATCGCCACCAATCTCTCCGACGCTTCGGTCGCGGAGCTCATGGAACAGTACACCACGCTGACCGGCATTGATATCGCGGACGACACGATCCGCGTCTACAACTATCCGGAGTGCATCGCCTCCCTGATCGGTTACACCGGCAAGATCTCCTCCGAGGAGCTGACCGAGCTCGTCGCGCAGGATCCCTCCTACGGGACAACCTCCATCGTCGGCAAGAGCGGTCTTGAAAAGATTTTCGAGACATCCCTCAAGGGAACCGACGGCGAGGAGACCGTCTACGTCGATTACCTGGGCAAGGTCCTCGCCGTGGACGAATCGAAAGGGATCGATCCGAAGGCCGGAAACGATCTCTATCTGACCATCGACGTCGAACTGCAGAACGCGGTCTACCATATGCTGGAGCAGCGCATCGCAGGCATCCTCGAGACGGTCGTCATCAACCAGAAGGAATTCGACACCTCAGAGGTCAGCGATACTGCGGATATCCGTATCCCGGTCTACGACGTCTACAGCGCCATCATCAGGAACAATATCCTGAATATCAGCGCGCTTTCCGACCGGAATGCTTCCGAGAGCGAGAAAAGGCTCTATGAAGCGCTGGAAGCGAAGAGAAGCGAAGTTTTTGCGGCCGTCGAGAACGAGCTCACCAGGGATGACCCGACAGTCTACAGCGAGCTCTCAGAGGAAATGCAGGAGTACGAGAGCTACATCGTGAGCGATCTTCTGACGAACACGACGAAGATCCTGAGCAGTGCGGCCATCGACAAGACGGACAGCATGTATCTTGCCTGGACCAGGGACAGGAGCATTTCCATGAAGGAGTACCTGACCTATGCGGCCAGCTGCAACTGGATCGACGTATCACGGTTCGCGGAGGCGGACAGCTATCTCGACTCGGCCGAGATCTACACGCGGCTCTCGGCCTATGTTGCCGATTACCTGAAAGACGATCGTGCCTTCACGAAAATGCTGCTCACGGACCTGCTCATGGAAGACCGGATCACCGGCTACGATATCTACAGCGCCCTCTATTATCAGGACGTCTTCGACCGGGACGACGAGTACTTCGACGATTTTATGACCGGCAAGATCAACAGCTATGACTTAACAAGGATCATGATTCACAATCTGGTCCTGACGCCGGCGATGCTGGCCCTGAACCCGTGCTCGGGCTCGGCTGTTATCACCAACCCGCAGACCGGCGAGATCCTCGCCTGCGTCTCCTATCCGGGCTATGACAACAACAGGCTCGCCAACAAGATGGACACCGCCTACTACAGCCTGCTTGCCCAGGATGAGTCGCGGCCGTTCTACAACAAGGCGACCCAGCAGACGACGGCTCCCGGATCGACCTTCAAGCTGGTCACGACTTCGGCCGGCCTGGAGGAGGGCGTGATCACCACCGAGACCCAGTTCGAATGCACCGGTCTGTTCGACCTCGTCGACACGCCGCTGGCCTGCTGGCAGAAGACCGGCCACGGGTACCTGAACGTCGTCTCCGGCATCATGAATTCCTGCAACGTTTTCTTCTCGAACGTCGCATTCCAGCTCGGCCAGACGGATGCCGGCACGTGGTCCGACTCGCTCAGCCTCTCAAAACTTCAAAAATACGCGGAACTCTACGCACTCGACAAGTCGTCCGGCATCGAAGTCCCGGAAGCCTCGCCTTCCGTCTCCGACCGTTACGCGGTCGCGTCCGCCATCGGACAGGGCACACACGCCTACACGACCACCCAGATGGCCAGGTATGTGACGACGCTGGCGAACAGCGGAACGATCTACGACCTCACGCTGGTGGACCGGCTCGCCGAGCCTGACGGAACCGTGACGATGGAGAACACCGCCCAGGTGGAGGGCACCGTCGAGCTGAGCGCCAATACCTGGAACGCCATCCATGAGGGCATGCGGGCCGTGATCGTCAGCAAGCCCGAATACCAGGATCTTCCTCTGGCGATCTCCGGCAAAACCGGTACCGCCCAGGAATCGAAGTCGAAACCGTCGCATGCGCTTTTCATTTCCTATGCGCCTTCGGACAATCCGACCGTCGCGATGGCGGTGCGTATCGGAAACGGTTACTCGTCAACCAACACGACCCTCGTCGGCCGGGATATCTATCAGTATATGTTCAATCTCGCCGACAAGGACCATCTTCTGGATGGCAAGGCTCACACCGACGCCATCACCAGTGTACAGGCAGACTGATGATCAGACAATACAGATTAAGAAATTACAATTTCAGGCTCCTCCTCTGGGTTCTCGCGCTCTCGGTGCTCGGGATCCTTCTGGTGGGATCCGCTGACAGCTCCCTCATGCTGCGCCAGCTGCTGGGCGTTATGCTGGGCATCACCGCGATGATCGTCGTCTCACTGATGGATTATTCCTGGATCATGTACTTCAAATGGATCTTCTACGCGCTGAACCTCCTGATGCTCTCGCTTGTCTTCCTGACGGGCCATTCCTCCCACGGAGCGACGCGTTGGATCCAGATCGGCAGTTTTGTGTTCCAGCCGGTCGAGGTGACCAAGGTTCTTCTGGTCATCTTTTTCGCGGGCTATTTCATGGATCATGAGAATGACCTGAGCCACCCGAAGACGATCTTCAAATCGCTGATCCTGCTTGCCGCGCCGCTGCTGCTGATCTTCCGGCAGCCGGACCTCAAGAACACGCTGACGATCCTGGTGATCTTTTCCCTGCTCTATTATGCCGCCGGGCTCAGCTACAAGGTCATCGCAATCATTCTGCTGATCCTCTCGCTGGCAGGAGGGTCTCTCGCGATCTATCTCTTTAACGCCGAGACGAAACCGTTTTTCCTCAGGGATTACCAGTGGGAGAGAGTCATGGCGTTCCGGTCCAGCGACAGTTCCTCCAGCGCGGACGACAACCGGCAGCAGCTCAACTCGGTCACGGCGATCGGCAGCGGGCAGCTCACCGGCAAGGGTCTCAACAACCAGGATGCCCAGTCGGCCAACAAGGGCAATTTCATCTCCGAGATTGAAAATGACTTCATTTTCGCTGTGGCAGGTGAGGAACTCGGATTTGTCGGCAGCGCCGGCATTGTCATCCTGCTTCTGCTCGTGGTTCTGGAGTGTATCCGGACCGGCAGCAGGGCGAAGGACATGGCCGGGCGTCTCATCGGCTGCGGGATCGGCGCGATCATCGCGATCCAGAGTTTCATCAATATCGGCGTCGCGACCATGCTCCTGCCGAACACCGGCACACCGCTGCCGTTCATCAGCTACGGCCTGACTTCGCTCGTCAGCCTCTACATCGCCATCGGTTTTGTCCTGAACGTCGGCCTCCAGACACGGATCCGCCTCTCCGAGGTGCGTGCGAGGAGAAAGGAGCACGGGCTATGAGCGAACGGAAGAATCGCGGCAGCATATTCCTCATTGCGGCAGGCGCCGTGTTTGTGTGCGCGGTCATCGGGATCCTGGCTGCCAGAAGCCGGATGCGGGAGAGCCGTACGGTGTCCATGCCGCTGCCGTACGTGAGCGAGGCTTATCTTCAGACCTCAAAAGGCCGGGTGACGGCTTACCAGAACAAGGATCCGTTCTCGAAGGATCTTTGCGTGAGCGAGGACAATACAGGCCTTGAAGGTTTATCCATCACCGAGGGCGAGTCGGGGGCTTTATTTTCCCTGGATGACAGGACCGTCCTGTTCTCCAGAAACATGTACGGGAAGATCTACCCGGCGTCCGTCACCAAGATCATGACGGCGATCCTGGTCCTCCGGCACGGGAATCTCGACGATTCCGTCCAGGTCACGGAGGAAGATCTGATGCTCGAGGAAGGGTCCCAGGTCGTCGGACTTGCCCCGGGCGATACGGTAACGGTCAGGGAGCTCCTGCACGGACTTCTCATCCACTCGGGCAATGACGCTGCCATGGTCCTGGCCAGGCATGTCGGCGGATCGGTCCCGCATTTTGTGGAAATGATGAACGAGACGCTGAAGGAGCTGGGCGCGACGGGGAGCCATTTTTCCAATCCGTCTGGTCTTCACGACAGCAGCCACTACACGACCGTCTACGATATTTACCTGATGCTGAACGAGGCTCTTAAGATGCAGGAGTTTGTCCGCATCATAAAAATGTCCGCCTACGCAATGACCGTGACCCATGCGGACGGGAACCGCGAGGTGATCAACCTCTCCTCGACGGACCGCTATCTGACCGGAACGGCCCAGTCGCCAAGGGACGTCATCATCCTTGGGGGAAAGACCGGCACGACGTCCATGGCCGGCCACTGCCTTGCGCTGGCGAGCCAGAACGCTTTCGGGCAGAAATATATCAGCATTATCGTCGGCGCGAGGAACTCGGACCTGCTTTACGGAGATATGAATAAGCTCCTTGCACAAATCAATGAATAATTCCTTGTGTTTTTTCGGCTTATCATCTATAATGTAAACAGAAGCTCCCGATATCGGGAAGTAATTTTCTTCTCAAACTAACCTACGATACAGAAGGAGGAAATCAAATATGGTTCGTTTAATTGTTGGTAATAAAGGGAAAGGGAAAACGACAGAGATTCTTAACAGGGTTAATACCCAGATCAAGGAAGCGAAGGGCAGCATTGTTTACCTCGACAAGAGCAGCAAGCACATGTATGAACTCAACAACAAGATCCGCCTCATTGATGTTTCCCGTTTCCCGATTACGAACAGCGAACAGTTTGTTGGATTTATCTGCGGAATTATTTCCCAGGATCATGACCTTGAGGCCATGTATCTCGATGGTTTCATTAAATGCTCCAAGGTAAAGCCGGAAGAGATCACAACGACCATCAAGGAACTTGACGCCGTCAGCAATATGTTCAATATCGAATTTATCATCTCGCTGTCGCTCGACAAGGAAGAGCTTGACAGCTCTCTGGAGGACATGATTCTTGTTGCTCTCTGATCCTTCAAAAGAACAGGGAAAATTAAAGAAAGCCAGAAAGAAATCCGATACCCGGCGCGCTGGCGCGTCGGGTATCGGTATACTTGTATTTGGGGCGATTTTATGCTACGCGGTCTTTATGCTCCTCATCGGAGCATCCCGCAGGCATGTCGAGACCTATGAGGTCGTCCCGGGATCGCTCGGCAGCGACCTGACGTTTACCGGCGTCGCGATCCGGGAGGAGACATGCGTCGAACCGGCGGATCATGATTCCGTGCGCGTCGTGCGGGATAACGAGAAGATCGCAAAAGGCAGCATCCTGTTTCTCGACAGACAGAAGGCCGCGGAGATCGCCCGGGAAGACGGACGCCCGGAGGAGACACTCGGAAAGTCGGCGGAGGCATTTCTGTTTTCATTTTCCGAACAGAACTTCAACACGGTCTACAGTTTCCGGCAGGAAATGGCCGCCGGAGGCGCCGTCTACGATGTCTCAGGTCTTTCGGACGACATGATCCGGACCGGCAGCGTTACGACGTCGCCGTGTGACGGCATCGTGACCTCCGTCATCGACGGGTATGAGGGCACGACCGCATCCGACGTCATGCATGACGGGACAGCCCGGGCAAGCGCTTCAGAACATCCTGAAGGGACTGTCAAGATCGTCTCCTCGGAGGAATGGTCCGTGGTGATCCCTGTAACGGACCGGCAGGTCCTGCAGCTCGCGGACCTGAGGAGAGCCCGGGTGACGTTCCTCAGCGATCTTCTGAGCGAGACGGCCGCCATCAAATGGCTGAGGTCGGATGAAGGCGGCAATTACCTACTGCTGCAGTTCTCCTCCGGGCTGATCCGCTATCTCAACGAGCGGTTTATCGCGGTCCGGATCGAAAAATCCGAGGAAGACGGCTATAAAATCCCGGTTACGGCGCTCACGAAGGCATCCTTTGTCGAGATCCCGGACACATTCAGACACCTTTCAGGGGCTGAATCGGGGATCCATTTTATGAAAATTGCCGCGAATCCGGACGGTTCGCCTGCGGCTGATGGAATCCCGACGCTCATTTCGCCGACAATTTACGGCAGACGGGTCGAAGTGACCGGCTCCGGAGAGGATACCGTAAGAAAAATCTTCTATTATGTCTCGACAGCTGACCTCCGGGAAGGCGATATCCTGCAGAGAGAAGAAAAAAAGGAAGAGATATCCGGGCAGGATGAGAGCGGAGAGGATACGGCCTCGAACGCTGATGAGAACAGCGGAAGCGACGAAGCGGAGGATGAGAGCGAAGAGGATCTCTACTTCACGGTGGGCGAAGCGGTTGAACTGCCCGGCGTCTTTCAGGCAAACAACGGCTACGCGCTTTTCCGCCGGGTCGAGATCATCGATGAAAACGACATCTGGTGCCTTGTCAGAAAGGGCACTTATTGCGGGATCGTGCAGCACGATTTCATAGTGTATGACAGCAGCAAATGCAGGGAATCCATGATTCTCACGCAGTAAAGGATACGATATGCTAAAAGACAATTTAAGAAAAGTAGAGGAAACGATTGCGGAGAGCTGCCGAAAAGCCGGCAGGGACCCGAAGGAGGTGACGCTGGTCGCCGTCAGCAAGACAAAGCCCATGGAGGCCATCAGGGAGCTCTATGACGCCGGCCACAGGGATTTCGGAGAAAACTATGTGCAGGAGCTGAGAGAAAAGGCTGAGGCGCTTCCTGAGGACATCCGCTGGCACATGATCGGCCATCTTCAGAGAAATAAAGTGAAATACATCGCCGGCTATGTTTACATGATTCATTCCGTCGACTCCCTGGCGCTCGCCGAGACGATCAACAAGGAGGCGGCCAAACATGGCCGGGTCATACCGATCCTGATCGAGGTCAATGTCGCCGGCGAGGACACAAAGTTCGGCGTCAGTCCGGATGAAGCGGCTGACCTTGCGGAGAAGATCCGGCAGCTTCCGAACGTATCGGTTCAGGGGTTCATGACTTCCGCGCCTCTCGTCGATGATCCCGAGGAAGACCGCGTTTACTTCAGAAAATTAGCGCATTTAAGTGTTGACAGCAGCTTGAAAAATAATGATAATAGTAAGGTGAGTGTTCTGAGTATGGGTATGTCCAACGACTACCCGGTGGCGATCGAGGAAGGCGCGACGATCGTCCGCGTCGGTACCAGCATATTCGGACACAGAGATTATACGAACCACGGCTGAGGGGTGATAAGTATGGGCTTTATCGATAAAATTCTGGAAAAATTCCGTCTTGACGACGATTATGACGAAGATGATTTTCTGGATGAGGAGGACGATTCTGCCGAGTTTGAGGATGAAAAGCCAAAGAGCCGTTTCTTCGACCGTTTCCGTCACGACGATGACGAGGATCTTGACGATCTGAAGGATGAAGCTGACAGCGCTGTCGATGTGAAACCCAGAAAGACGGCCTCTTCCGCGAGCCCGTTCCGTCCCTTCTCCTACGACGATGATGAGGAGGAAGTGCGCGAGAAAAAACCGAAGAAGCAGGAGAAGCCGAAGAAGAAAACCCGCCAGAGTTCATCCCGCCGCAGAGGCGACGACGGCATGCGGCTCAATATCGTCAATCCGAAGACCTTCGAGGATACACAGGAGATTGCGGATGCCCTGCTTGACGGCAGCGCTGTCTGCATTATTCTGGAAGGGCTCGATTATATGCTCGCGCAGAGGATCGTGGATTTCTCCTGCGGAGCCTGCTATTCCCTCGACGGACACGTACAGCAGCCTTCCAGAAATGTGCTGATCCTCGCTCCGGAACATGTCGATATCTCCGGCGATGTGGAGAGCCTGCTGGACGGGAATTTCGCCATCCCGAATATGATCAAATCTTACTGATTTTTTCTCTTACCTTTGTGAAAATGCATGAGCATCAGGAGAGACGCCTGATGCTCGTTTCTTTGAAGGGTTTTTTATGAAGCTTTATTTTGAAAACAACTTTAACGGTCTTCCGGCCGCCTTTACTGAGGCCGGCATCCGCTCCGGGCGTATTGCCGTTGTCGGGGATACGAACACCCTGCCGCTTTACGGTGAGCCGGCAGCCGATGTTCTTAAAGGAATCTTCAGGGAAGTGCATCTCTTTGCCTTTCCGGCGGGAGAGGAGCATAAAAACCTCTCGTCCGTCGAGTCCCTGTACGCGTTTCTTCTTGACCGGCACTTTGACCGGAAGGACGTGATTCTGGCGCTCGGAGGAGGCGTTGTCGGAGACATGGCCGGATTTGCCGCCGCCACGTATCTTCGGGGGATCCGGGTCGTACAGTGCCCGACGACCCTGCTTGCGCAGGTGGATTCGAGCATCGGCGGAAAGACCGGCGTTGACTTCATGGGCTATAAAAATATGATCGGCGCCTTCCACATGCCGGAATTCGTCTACATGAACACCGGTACGCTCGCCACTCTGCCGGAAGAGCAGTTTTCGTCCGGAATGGGCGAGGTCCTGAAATCAGCTGTTTTAGGCGATGCAGACTTCTGGAAATGGCTGCTCGCAAACGCCGGAGCAATCAAAGATAAGGATCCGGATGCGGTCCTGACAATGGTCCGGCGCACGGCCGGCATCAAGGAGGCGATCGTGCTTCGGGACCCGAAAGAGCAGGGCGAACGGGCGCTCTTAAACCTCGGCCACACGATCGGCCACGCGGTCGAAAAATACAGGGATTTTTCAATGCCGCACGGGCACTGCGTGGCGGTCGGCACCGCGGCGTCAGGATATATCAGCGCCGGAAGAGGCCTGCTCTCCCGGAAGGAACTTGACGAAGTCATTCGCGCTGAAAGACTCTTTGATCTGCCGGTCAGCGCCGGAACTATTGACACTGAAGCCATACTCGGTTTCACAAAATCCGACAAAAAAATGTCCGCCGGCCGCATCCGGTTCATCCTCTTTGACAGGATCGGCCACGCCTTCATCGCGGACGACGTCACGGACGACGAGCTGCGGAGGGCAATTTCAGCGATCAGCGGAGATGGAAGCTTATGAATAACAACACCAGTCTTACTCAGAGAATCATGAAAGCCCTTGGCCTGACCGCTCTTCTCACAGCGATCGACCTTCTGACAAAGATGTGGGCGGCTTCAGCACTGGCTGACGGACCTTTTGTGCCCATTCGGGGCGTCTTTGAATTCCGGTATCTCGAGAATCACGGGGCGGCCTTCGGGATCCTTCAGAACGCAAGGGTATTCTTCATCATCCTCACGATCCTGTTTCTTCTCGCGATGGGATATGTTTTTGTCAGGATCCCGGCGGACCGGCGGATGCTTCCGATACGCCTGCTCATCCCGGTGGTCTCGGCCGGTGCGCTCGGGAACTTTATCGACCGCCTCGCGTTCGGTTATGTCAGGGATTTCTTCTATTTTTCCCTGATCAATTTTCCGATCTTTAATGTCGCCGACATCTATGTCACGGTTTCAGCCGCCGTATTTTTCATCCTGATTGCTTTTCATTACAACGATGAGGATTTTGATTTTCTGAAGGGTGGAAAACATGCCGGAAAATGAAGTGACCCGCACGCTGATCGTGCCCCTGGAGATGGAAGAGGAGCGCTGCGACCGTTTCCTCGCGGAGGAACTGCCGGAATATTCCAGGTCCTACCTGCAGAAGCTGATCGCTGACGGACGTGTCCTCATGGGCGGAAAACCGGTGAAGAGCAGCCGGAAAATGAAAACCGACGAGGAGCTCACCGTCATCATACCGGCGCCGGAGGAGCTCTCCGTGGAGCCGGAGGACATTCCGCTTGACATTCTGTACGAAGATGCGGACGTGCTGATTGTCAACAAGCCCAAGGGGATGGTCGTTCACCCCGCACCCGGCAATATGACCGGAACTCTAGTGAACGCGGTCCTGGCGCACTGCAGAGAGGATCTCTCCGGTATCAACGGAGTCCTGCGTCCGGGGATCGTGCACCGCATCGACAAGAACACGACCGGCGCGCTGATCGTATGCAAGAATGACAATGCGCATCGCTCGATCGCCGCACAGCTGCGCGTCCACTCCTCAAACCGCGTGTACAGGGGAATCGTCCACGGAGCGATTACCGAGGACAATTTCACGATTGAGGGGAATATCGGCCGCGATCCGAAGGAACGTAAGCGCATGGCTGTCGTGCGAACCGGCGGAAAACCGGCCGTCACGCATGTAAAGGTGCTGGAGAGGCTGAACGGGTATACTTACTGCGAGTTCCGCCTGGAAACAGGCCGCACCCACCAGATCCGCGTTCACATGGCTTCCAAGGGGCATCCGCTTCTCGGGGACGATCTCTACGGTCCCAGAAAGTGTCCGTTCCCCCTTGAGGGACAGACCCTGCACGCGCTGATGATCGGGTTCGTACATCCTTCATCCGGAGAGTATATGGAGTTCTCGGCGCCGCTTCCGGAGTATTTTTCAAAATTGCTGGACAAGTTGAGAAAATGAACCGCTTATAGTATATTTCTGCTGAATTTACTTGTTATTTACCCCTCTTTGTAGTAAAATATATACAACGTTTTATATAGCTTCAGGGGGTATGCATATGGGTGAAAGAAAGATTCTGATCACGATCGGACGGCAGACGGGAGCGGGGGGACGCTCCGTCGGAAGAGCTCTGGCGGAGAGGCTCGGGATTTCCTACTATGACAAGGAGCTTCTGGACCGCGCGGCCAAAGAGAGCGGCTTCGCGCCCGAGGTTATAGAGCGTCACGACGAGAAGCCTACTCACAGCTTTCTCTATTCGCTGGTGATGGACGGCCACGGGCTCGGATTTCCGGCAGGCTACGGTTCGGTTCCGCTTGACCACCAGATCTTTCTTGCGGAGTTCAACACGATCAAGAAGATCGCCGAGGAAGAGTCCTGCGTGATCGTCGGCCGCTGTGCGGATTATGCGCTGGAGGAGAATCCCGACCTGCTGACTGTTTTCCTCTATGCGGACGAGGACGACAAGATCGCCTGCATGATGAAGGAGTCAGGACTCTCCGAGACCAAGACGCGCGAGCTGATCATGAAGCAGGACCATATGCGGGCCAATTACTATAATTATTTCTCAAGCAAAAAATGGGGTAATTCCAACACCTACGACCTCTGCATCAACACTTCGACTTTCGGGTACGAGGGAACGGTCGATATCATTATGAAGGCGATTGAAAACAGAAAATAAATCAATTTTCAGGTAAAAGAACCGGTCTGCAGCTTCCTGCAGGCCGGTTTTTTCAGTCATTCCTCAGTTTTACGGCGCTCGCGGCGCTCCTTCTGCGCTCGTCGTCCATCGCGGCGTAGTGCCGGCGGGTCGTGTTGACGTCTTTGTGCCCGAGGACATCCGCCACAAGGTAAATGTCGCCGGTCTCTTTGTAGAGCGCAGTGCCGTAGGTGCTCCGCAGCTTGTGCGGCGTGATATGCTTGATGGTGACGGCGGAGGCGTATTTTTCGACCAGGTTCTCAACAGCCTTGACCGTGAGCCGCCGTTTCTGGGTGGAGTAGAAGAGGACGTGCTCGTGTCCGGGGATCGGCGTAATTCCCTTTCTTACCTCCATGTAGTTTTTCAGCGCCTGTTCGACCTCCTCGCCGAAATAGACCATCGCTTCATTGCCTCCCTTGCGGACGATCCGGATCCGGTTGTTTCGGAAGTCAAGGTCCTCGATGTCGAGGCCGACGCACTCGGAGACGCGGATGCCGGTACCGAGAAGAAGGGTCATGAGCGCGATGTCCCTTTCTCTGGTCTTGTTGTAGTAGGCAAGGGCCTTTCCGGTGAGCTGGCTGCCGCAGTTTTCCACGTAATCGAGAAGGATCGCGACCTCGTCGGCGTCCAGTCGAACAATTGTTTTTTCATGGATCTTCGGCATATCGACGAGGATGGTCGGATTGGTTTTGATCATCTGCTGTTTAAAGAGGTAGGCATAGAAGCTTCGGAGGGCGGACATTTTCCGCTTGATCCCGGGGAGGCTGTTCATGTTCCGGGAGGCTCCGTTCCGGTTCGGGTCCGGCGTATCGTAGAGCTTCAGGTATTCCATGTATTCCTCGAGGTCGTGGGCGGTGACGCGGTCGAGGTCATCGAGCCGGAATTCCTTCAGCGTATAATTTTTGTATACAGGATTCTGTGACTGGAGGAACTCGAAGAAGACCCGCAGGTCGTAGGCGTACGAGATCCGGGTTCTGGTGGTGCTTCTGGCGTCGATGGCCCGGAAGTAGTCCCGGACAAACGGGGGGAGCTCATCGAGGACGGCTCTGAGGCGCAGGATGTTGTTCTGGTCGGTTTGTTCGCGGTAGGTTTTGCGGTCGCGCATGGGGGTCCTTTCGGTGGTTTGTAGAATTTTTTGCAGGCAATTCTTTGCCGGCAATTCTCTGCAGGGACGGTTCCTGGCAATTCTTTGCAGGGACGGTTCCTTGAGAACCGGCTCGGGGAGCCGGTTTTCCGGGAACCGTCCCCGAGGTTTTCAATGGTTGCCAATAAATTATTCTCACGAGTCTCTGCAGGGACGGTTCCTTGAGAACCGGCTCGGGGAGCCGG
>OCTX012174072.1_pt1 | contig 50665 bp, 67 predicted proteins | sample 1539691 | NCBI WGS metagenome assembly OCTX01 (sample SAMN02144231, study PRJEB22623) | gut metagenome | biome: sheep rumen | host: Ovis aries | place: New Zealand
CATGTTTTTTAAGATACCTGACCATGTACTCGCATTCTGCCCAGTGCTCGCATGTTACGACGATCTCGGGGTCAATAGGCCTCATTCCTCTAATGGTCTTCGGCTCAAATCTCATGCAGCCGTCATGGCAGTAATCCTCAAGTTTAAGAGTTATCATTCATATCCTCCAATCTTGCCTGCAGCATCGAAATATCAGCCCTAATCCCTTCTACGTCCACGATTACAGACCTGTCGTGATCCAGGATCTTATCACTTGTGTCTATAACGTTATCGACGTGATCGAGAACTTTCTTAACTTCATCTGCTGTTTGCGCAAGCTCCGCCCTTGTCCCTTTATAAAGATCTTCTAAAATATCAACATAGTGTTTATACCCATCTACGCTGCGCAGAAGCTTTGAACACTCCAAAAGGGCAAAACCAGATGCGCAAAGAGATACTAAAATACCAACCACTAAGACTAAAAGTTCAAATGTCGCCATCCTCATCCTCCTCTATACCGTTTCTGCGTATTGTTACTTCAGCGCCTGCAAATATCGTTTCATACACGCCCTTAATAGCCCTGGAGACATTGCACCCCGTCTCCTTCTGCGCATAATAAATATACTGAAGCTTATCATTGGTCACGTCGAGCCGCTTGCTAATCCTCGTAAGGTTACTGCTGATACGCCACAGACCAATCATGGAAAGCACAAGAATAGTTAAAAACAGCGCTACTGCTAAGCAGATCCATCCTTTATCAGTCATCTTTTTCTCCTTTCTTTTCCCTTTTGATGGTGTACTCCAATTCTGGATCGTCGTAGTATTCCATCATCAGCGCCTTAACGAGAAGCAACGCAGTATCTAAAGGCATATACCTTGCCACGTCAACATTTCCAGTTGACACCTTGTATAAATCACATCCCATCTGTTCTCCTTTCTAAATATGTCGCCATATCGGGACGCCACAATCATGATGCTTATCGTCTTTAAAATAGTTTTCGTTTGACTTTAGTGGTCTTTCTTCTGGCAATTTTCTTAAAAACGATACATCATAGCAGTGGTATCCTTTGCATTTTGGGCAAATAACTCCAAATGGAACAGGTTTGTGCTGATCACCATTCTGACGTTCGAGAGTATTTTCCAGGAAGATTATTCCATGCCAGCCGCAATCTTCGCACCGGTACATCATGTACGCCCAGACCATTATTGTTTTCGGGCGACTGGTAAACCTTCCAGAAGCGACCTGCCGTCTCAATTTTCTAAGTCCCATACAATCACCCCGTGCAAAAGTACATTTTCACACCATTAGGCGCTAGTAAAGGTTCACCATATGTGCCAGTACCTTGCTTAAACTCAGCTTGAAATATCACGTTTGGAGGGAGCTGACTGCCATTCTCAAGCAGGTACTTAGCAACATCGACAGTTTCTTCTCCTGGCTCTTTCTCAAAGTTTCCATCAACCGTGCAGGAATACTGCAAGGGGTTATTCTGATAGATAACGCCGTACAAGTCATTAGGAAAACGAGAGTCCGCGACCCTATTAAGAGCCACGGACCCAACGTACGTTTTCATTTGCCGATCGCACCCTTCAACTTCGCCGCAGATAAGGTGTGAAAGCAAATATAAATCTTCTTCTGTGTACGGCGCTACAGTTTCAGTTTCCGCCTCTGTCTCCTCCACCACTTCTCCGTACACGATCTGAGGCCTGATGACGTTTCTATGAGCATCTGCAAATATCAATACGCACCAGATCACAATGAGGATCAGTGCTACTACCAAATTCTTAACTTTTCTATTCATCAGCTCTCCTTTCGGGGCATAGGCGTAACCTTATCGCTTCTATTCTTCTTTCTCGCCTCATAATCTCTGCTAAATGCGCCGATTACAGAAAGAAGGACGATCGCAAGGATGCCGAATGTTACGGCCGCCACAAAAGCAACAAATCCAATCTTAATTCCAAGCAGTATCATAAAACCTCCTTAGTGAGTGATCTTGTTGGCAAGGGACGCATAGATGTTGGAGACATCATCAAGTCTTGACTTATAGCGGGTGGTGAGATTGTCAAGCTCATCGTTGAATCTCTCCTCGCCATCGTTCTCAAGCTTGTCGATAAGATCGTCCGCAGCATCCTCAATCTTGTCCTTCATCTCCTTCTGATAGTCGCTAAGATCTCCGATCAGGGAATCCTTCTCCCGGCGAATATCATTAAGATACTCAGTCTTTGCATCCTTTGCTGCTTTCTCAATAACTGTCTTGTGGGCCTCGTCGATACTCACTCCGGCAACCTGCTCTGAAAGCTTCTGCTCAATCTCAGGCTCCAGTGCCTTGACCTTTGTGGAAATATCATTCTTGATCTTAAGGATCGCCTCTGCCTTGATGCCATCCACAGTCTCCTGGACTTTTGTCGGGATGACCCTGTCAAGCTTTCTTTCTGCCATAGCCGACACGACCTCGTCGATAAGCTTATCTGAGATCTCGAAGGTGGTCCTTGACTCGATGTCGTCAAATGTTGCGCCAAGTCTCTTGCAAAGCTTAGAAACCTTGAGAAGTGATACTCCTCCAAGAACCATAGATGTGATAACGCCGCCGCCCATAAGCATTTCTTTGTTTGTCATAATGTTTCTCCTTTCAGTTTTTCATTAAGATAAAAATTCATTTGATCCCAAATACTGCAAAGCCTCTGGTCTTTCTTTGGATGATGCAGTGGGAAAAGTCCTCCGTTACCGTTTGCCTCGTACGATCTTGAAAGCCATGCTTTAATAACTCCTTCAACAAGGTCTTCCCTGTAGACCTTATCTGTTGCCGGGTAAAGCCCAAGGTTTGAAATCATCTCCCAAAACCACTTCTCGGGCTTCTCTTCTCCCGGCTCTGCCATGATGTCCTCTTCAATCCTTATAGACAGCGCCACGAGCATCTCCAAAATGCTGCACGGCTCTAGTCTGTCAGAATATAAAAGGTAGTCTCCCGTCTCGTTTGCATACCGATCTCTTAGAAACATCCCATCCTTTGCCCTGTTGGCATCAGTCGGAATCTTAAAAGACCACGTAAACGGAGTATCAAAAAGATAAGCAAGGAGACGTCTATGTCGAACTGCCCCCTTGCTTATTTTGTCTGTAAGGTAATTAAAGTATTCCTCTCTGTTCATTTAACCTCCGTAATCTTCCGACAGAGAGCCTACTACTTTAATGATGTGATAGTCACACTTTCGATCGAAGTTTCGGACAAAGATTTCACGCTCCAGATTGTTCACGTCGGCAAATCCGTACTTGATAAGAGCGTTGCCGATCGAGTCGGCTACCTCGTCCGTGTCAACTATATCATCGTAAGTCCCTCCTTCCGGAATGAGCGTTTCATCTTCTGTGTAGTAATAAAGGACCCGGGTAGAATATCCGTCCTGACCGAACATCGCTGCTCTGATCAGCTTTGGAGGCTGAGGCTCGTGTTTGACCGGCTCTTCCTCTTCCCTTGGATGCTCTGATTCTGCAGGATCCTCTGTGTGGTAGTAAGATGTGTAATCTGTGGCAAACGATCCCTGCCGCTTTTCAGGCTTCTTCTGGTTTTTCTCAATAGCCGCCTGATAGTACTCGTTCTGCGCTTTAAAAAACTCGCCGATGCCCTTTTCTAGTTCGTGGAGCTTTTCTTCTGCCTCTGTAGAAATATCATTCTCCGTATCGTCAGAAGTGGTTTTGTAGGCCTTGTCGAGCTCTTTCTGATAGTATTCGTCCATCTTCTTAAGCTCTTCATCAGACTTCTTCAAAACCTCCACGTACTTCTTCTTAAAGAAGAATGCAGAAACGCCGGCACCAACGCCAGCACCTGCTAAAAATATCAATGCGTACTTTAATGCACTCATATCGAATCCTCCATCTCCATCTTCATCGTCTCCAGGCCTTTATCAGGGCTAATCTTAAAGACCTTGCCCTTACAGTAGGTAACGCCGTCTCTAAAGCCTTTTTCGTACGCATCATCCTCTCCCAGAGCGTCATCGATGCTATCGCAGTACCCCTGCTTATAGGCTCGCCTGATCTGCTGCTCTATAGCACCCCTGATTGCGCGAAAATGATTCCCGGACAAAATCTCGTCTATGCTACCCATAGATTCCTCAACGCAGCGCTCCTTCTTGCTCTTATTCTCATCGAAATCGCTCTGCTTAAATTCAAAGGTGTCTCCCATATCGAACTCTATCCTGATCGGCTCGTCTGGGTCTATTGTCTTCTTGAATTCTCTTTCCAAACTATCGAAGCGCTCCTGCATGTATTCTTCTTCTGATACAAACTCAAAACAATCCTTCTTTTCGTTATACCTGATCATTTAAGTTCTCCTTTCTTAAATATCAATAAGTCGCCCAACCGATCCTGCCGGTTATTGGCTTCGGGTCAATGTTAAAATCAATAAGGAAAATTGGCTCAAGGCCGTTCACAAACCATCTGGATGCAGCATCGTGTACGTTGAATATGCCAAAGTCCACGTGATTTGTGGTTCCGTCAGGATTGTCTCTGATGATCCCCATAACCCTTCCTGCGTCTGTTGGCGGATACCCAAGCTCGTCATACATGTCGTTTAAGAATATATGACCGTTCTGCTGAAGCTTCTGGTCAAGGAAGTTCTGCTTGCCAAGAAGCCACATCTTGTTATACTCAGGATCGTCCCTCCATGCCGGATTAAGTTCATCAAAGAACCTCGAATACGGATTGCACTTAGACCTCTCCGTCTGCTTATCTGAAGGATCCGTGAGCCCCGTTGACTGAGCTTTCTTGATCTTTTCTGTCTTGAAGCCCTCTTCTAAATCGTTGAACTTCTCCTCGCCAAGCTGTTCTTTGTAGAACTTCATCTTGTCGTTGTACTTCATTAAAAGTGCATTATACGCAGCGCCCATACCAACAAACAGATTCTTGTAGTCGCACATCGCTCCTGCAAAGCACGCGATAGAAACCCCGGTAAAGAGTGCGGGAAGTGCGTAGTTCTTTCCAAGATCGATCACATAGTCTACCTTGACCTTGCGAATATCATTCTTCTCGTCAGCCTCTGTATACTCTTCCGGCTCGATTTTTCCTTCCTTTACCATCTGCTTTACTTCGTTGACGCTATCGAGCCCTTTGTTTTTCTTCTCAAGTATGTCCGCGCTCTTTAACGCAGCCTTGTGAGTCGTATACAGAGCTGCTCCAAGTGATGCAACGCCAAATATAAACTTAATCTCAGGAGAATACTTCTTAGTTGTAAGAAGAATGTGTCCTGCAATACTAGATAATCCCATTCTTATACTCCTTTCAGTTAATGCGAACAGGCTTCGGGAACTTCACCCACCAGCCCCTGGCTACGTGTTCAATTGGCACATGATCAAGATTTGTCCATCCCCAGTTGTTATCCGGGAATTCGCTCTCGATCTGCGCTCCAAGCTCCTCGTCGATAGTCGTGACGTAGTCATACATTTCGAGTACCGACACGCCTCCCTCGCCATACCTTCGAAGGTCGCTTTTAAGATTGTTTAAAAGCTCGACCGCTCTCCTTCTGCCGCTTCCAGAATCTCCAGGATCGTCTCTAAATACGATTCGATCCCAGTGAACCTTCGCTTTTTCAACAGGCGCTATGGGCTGCCTGTAGTTATCCTTGTAATAATTGTCATACGATGCCTTATGCCCCGGACCTTTGGAATATCCACTGTAGTAAGTGCTGCTTGCCTCATCTCCGTAGATTGCCTTCTGGATTCCCGAGATGAACATGTCGGCAAGAATATCTTTTGCCTTCGGGATCATGACTTCGTTGACAACCGACGATGCCACCGTCTTCAAATCGTTCTCAAACAAAGCGTTGACGATTCTTGTGCTCAGCGGCTCTTTATAGTACTCGATAAGCCCCTCCACTTTTTTCTTTGGCTCTTTGGTTGCTAAAGAGGCGAGGCGATCGGCTTCCTTCTTAATCTGATCGTCTAACATAGATTTCTCCTTTGAAAAAAAATAGAGAGCCAATCTTTCGATTGACCCTCTAGTTTCGAGTTACTTAAACCGTTTCAGATCTCGGATTCCTCATTATGGAATTCCGACTGAAAAGTTGTCGTCTCCTGCGGACGCGCATACGTGTTCTGCTGACTCTGCCATGCTTCGAACTTGGCCTTCCGTCTCTTTGACGTAGCCTTATCGATGACAAGAAGTCCTCCGACGACAGCACCGAACGCAGCCGCAACACCTTCGATCACTCGACCGGTGGTCTTGAGCCACTTCGGAACTCCCGTTTTCTCCTTCTTTTCATCGGCAGCCTTCGTCTCCTGATTCGGAGCCTCGTTCTGCTGCTCAGAGTTCACTTCCTTGTATTCGCATTCACTAACTACTTTCTTTTCATCTGCCATGATAATTCTCCTTTCATCTTTAGGCAGTTTATAGTTCCTCATTAGAGGAGCTAATTTTTCTGCGAATCCTTGTATTTGAACTTAACCGGTCTGTGAGAATATGAATTTACCGGATTATCCAGGCACTCAAAACAAGGATCGTCCTTCTCGGACAGTTTGCTGAATGCGCAAAGCTCACAATACTTGTGAAACTCTACGATCTTGTCAGGATTAAGTTCTCCCATTTTCCCTCCTTAGTAATATCTTGCTCTCGGGCTGCTGTAGGACGAATACGCCAAAACAGGCTTTGTGTAAAAGTCCATAATGTACCCGGGCTCTTTGGTTCCATCTGCAGCCTCATACTCGAACGTGTTATTAAGATTCACGCTGATCTCATCGTGCTCTGTTGCTTTCCATACAAATAGATCTGCAAATCCGCATCTGGACAGACCAAAATCATCGAAAATATCAGTCATTCGAACTTCATAGTCCTCCCAGCCCTTGGCTTTTGCTTCTCTCAAAGCGCAGCTCCAGTTGTTGACTATAAGCTCGACATAGTCCTTCGTTGCCCTGAAGGTCTTGCCTGTCATTGGCTCTCTGAAAATATAAGTGCCATGTCCGGTGTTTTCGACCTCGGTCATAACAACAGGCCTCTCGCTTGCCCTATTCTGCATGACCTTTCTATCGATCTCATCTGCCGTCTCTTTACCGACAACCTCTTCTGTCGCCTTCTTCGTATCCTCTCTAAGAGTCGAAGCAACAGCCAGTGCCTCAGCGAGCTTTACGATCTTCTCTCCGGTCCTTTTGTGATTAAGGATCGCAGATCCCCATGCAACAGCAACTGCCATCATGGTTCTGCCTGCCACCGGCACTATAGCCTTTGCCGTCTCAAGATTGCTCGCTCCCTCTTCTTTTTTCTCTCTTAAAATCTTCTCGCACTTGGGTCCGTCCTTAAGTGCAAACACAACTGCCGCTCCCGTTGCCACGATCGTGACTGTAGTTAGAATTGTTGAATCATGCTTATCCCAGATTCGAAGTGCCGGAGCTGCCGCTCTCTTTGCCAGTGCTATTACGTTCATACGTAGCCTCCTTTACATTTGAAAAAAAATAAGGAGAGCCTATCTTTTCGATAAGCCCTCCGGTCTCTTAGGCGGTGAATCCCTTCACCACGACATCAACGGTTTCGTCCTCCTTTCTGTTTTCCTTTTTGTTAAACCAGCGCCATGCCTTCTTGGCCTGCTGCTGCTCGTCATCTACAGTTTCAGTCTTCTTTCCAAAGACCTTCTTGCAGATGACAAGTCCTGCTGCCAGAATTGCCAGAGTGCCAATTACAAAACCATACTTCTTCATATTAGATCCTCCGTTTTTTTATTGTGTAAAAAGTTTCTACTACCTCATTAAAGGAGCCAAAAATATCACGAATTCTTGTCAAGAAGCTTCATCGCAACTTCCTTCCAGATGTCCCTCTCCGTCTCCAGATGAGCTATATAGGCGCTTCTCGCATCGATGTAGTTATCGGGAATGACCGGTTTTTCTTCTTTCTTTTCAGGTCTGTCGCGATACACGATCTTAACCTCAGGCTCGGCCTTAATAACCGTGGGCTTCGGAATCTCAATGCCAAACACCTTCATAAGTGCTTCCTTTGCCTCATTAAGCTTGTCTACATGGGTGAACATTCTGCGCCTTACGCAGTACTTAAGCGGCTTGAAGGTAACATGCGTTGGATCGCCGAGATACGTCCGCCCTAAAATATCAACGCTAAACGGGTTCTCGCCTACGATAGTTCTGGTCTCATCCGAGTCAGGATACAGCTTGATTCCCTGGCAGGCGCCATTAAGTGAGTTCAGGGCAAATATCATTCCCTTGGCTCCGTTGGATTCCTCGGTCTGCCATACCTCTCCGGGAAGGATCTTGCCTGTCTGCGGCGTAGCGGTAAGCGCCGGGGTCATAACCGGAATTGTAATAGAATCGACTATCGGCGGTTCGGGCTTGTCCTCAATCCATTTGTACTGTGCTTCCGTCATTGGGGGTGCTATGTTCTGAATTTCCTTATGTTCCTTTGAGAGGCTTATCATGAACTTTGATCTCGCTGCGAGACTTATTCCAAGCTTTTTTTCAATGGCGGTGCCAGAGAGAGTCTCCCCTTGCTTTAAAAGATCAATAATGATTTGTTCCCTCTCGATTGTTTTTGCGCGCTTTCCAAAATTAGCCATATTTTTCTCCTTTCAAAAATAAAAAGAGCCCAGACATTTGTCTGAGCCCTCAATCTCAACAATAAACGTTTACCTTTTCAGTTTTGTCTCTGAAAGACAGCCTATAAAGCAACCTGTCCGTCCAGTCAAACTCTGCCATAATCATGACCTGCGATTCTGACTCGCTTACAGGAAGTCTGAATTCTTTGAATTCTTTATTCCTGCTAAGCAGCCAGTGCTTCGCTCTGATCAGATTCTCTGTGTCCTTAGGCATAATCATAATTCCCTTATTGCTCCCCTTCATAGTTACACTCCTTTCAAGATCAAAGTTAATTGTTCCTACTAAAGGAGCCAAAATATCAGCGAGCTACATCGTCCTCTCCTCCGATAATTTACTTCTGATAGCCTTCTCGATCTCATCTGCAGTGATGTTATAGCGATTTGCAAGCGCTCCGATCACAATAAGGACATCGCCCATCTCCTCGATAACGTGATCGTACTCTGCCTCCGTTCTTACTGACTCGTCGCCTTCAATATCCCTGGCCCAGAGTTTTCTCTCAAGCTTTGAAACCGCCTGAATAAACTCTCCGGCCTCTTCTGCAGCCATTAAAGGCATTCTTTCTCTCCAGTGAAGCCAAACGGGGTCGGTTATCTTCTTTAATTTATCCAAAGTTATCCTGGTCTTTTTCTCCTCTTCTCTTTCCAGAGCATTCCGATATCTCCTAGCGCATAATTCAAGCTTTCTGAGCATTTTATCCTCAATTTGACAAAAGCGCCCGCCAGACACCGGTGAATCAAGCATTGCTCCTGCCTCTTTACAGGTGTGGTATTCTTTGTACCGAAGATCTATAACTTTAATTTCTATTGAAGTTAAAAAGTGCTCTGTAGCATAGTCTATTACTTCAAGCATTTGCTCTTTTGTAAATAAATAGTTGCGCACTGCAGGCGACCTATTTAGTGAATAAAAAAGATTAAACGGATACGCCAGTTTTTTATTAATTGCCGCCATTACTGTTCTCCTTTCAAATCTTCCAGGCCGTCAATCCACTCATTAAGACTCTTTATCGACAGGGCAAGATCATTCGTGGTCGACCTGATGCAGGTGCCTCTAAGAGCAAATGCGTCCTCCTCCCATTCTTCTGGAAGTGAGGAAAACTTATAGTTATCGTCGAACAAGACATACCCTTTCCCGCTATATTTATCTCTCATCTCGTGTCCGGAGCAGCAGTACCTGGTCCTGTAGCCCTTTTTATTAAGGCTTACAATCGGCTTTATCATAAGCTCGTCAATGGTAGCAAGCTCCCTGTGAGCATTGCACAAGGCACTTGGGCAGTACATAAACGGCCTTCCATTCTCCCACATCGGCGTGATCTGGCTTGCAAAATAGACATTAAAACATACAGGACAAAACAAATAAGACGATCTCCAACTCATGCCTCTTCCTCCTTATCAAATATCAATTACTTCCGTATCCCCATTTGCGTAAGTAACTGTAAGTTCTCCGCCGCAATATTTGAGAATCTTGGAAAGCTGCTCAACACTAAAACTGTTCCTGTTTAACTTATTCCACAGGTAATTCTTACCCATTATGCCGCAGGAATACGCCAGTTCGTCTGTTACGCTTTTGCACTCTTTGTCGCTAGTAGCAATGGCAATTGCGACGATTCGAGACAGCGGTCGATCGGAATAGCGCAATGGGTTTATACCGGCAGGCGCGTGTTTCTTAACCAAAGAAGCAGATATAACTGTGAGCCCGAGCTTCTCTGCCTCTTCTTTCAGTTCTTCGTATGTCATTTAGTTCTCCTTTCAAATATCAATGAAAAAATTAAAGAGCCCAGACATTTGTCTGAGCCCCATGATTCACTTAAGCAGTCCCATATCATCAAGGATTGAGCGATACGTTTCTCCTTCCTGATACCTCCTTTCTATGATTCTCTCCTGCCTCTTTGAAAGTTTCTTTCTGGCATAGCTCCATCTGTCCGTCCGGCGGTCGTAGAAACGACGGTTCCGCCATTCATCCTCTTTCTTATATGCTATTATCTTCGTCACGTGTTTCGCGATTCCGGCAATAGATGTAAGAAGAATGATTGCCAGTTCCTTGTTCCTCACACACCAGCCTGCAAACTTTGCAAGCCCGTCAGTAAACTTCTCCCAGAGATCCTGGAAAAACCACTTTACTTTTTGCATCATCTGTTTCATATCTATTCTCCTTTCATATGTGGAATACAGTTCCTCATTAGAGGAGCATAAATATAAGCGAAGAAAAAAGAGGAGACACAAAGTCTCCCCGTTTTCTCTTAATCACTTTATGAATGCCGGCATATAATGCCATACACTAATATTGCAATCAAGATCAAACTTATCAAGTCCATAACAGTCTCCTCCTTTTTAAGTGATACATCTACTTCATTAAAGGAGCGGAAATATCAGCGAAAAAAAAATAAACGGTTTAACAGTACGAGTTCAGGATTTTTCACCTCTTCAACTGCTGTTAGCAAGAATATAAAGCCCCACCGTTTCCACCTGGTTTGGATTCCCAGTTATTCTTGTCATTATAAGAGGCAAAATTTCTGCGAACTTAAAACCTCGTCTCCCATGCGTGCTTTCGAAGCCGTGGCATCTTTAAAGCCCACATTACTTTTCTGACCTCAACTGTCGGATACAGATCGCCGCTTGGAAGCTCTGCGTTTTCATTAAGATAGTCATCAAAGCCCTCGGCATTTGAAATATCAATGCTAAGCTTCTCCTCAACCCTCCCCCACCTTGTGTACTTAAGGTCTGGATTGAAGTACTGCTGAATCACGGCAAGCCCTTTTCCGTTTGGAAGAAGAAACAGCGTGCAGTCATCATAAAGCGGGTGATCGCAGTAGTAAGTTTTGCCTTTCATAAAACCTCCAAAAACTAAAGAGCCCAGATAAATACCTGAGCTCTTGTACGGGTACCGCCAGTGTATTACACTTCAGGCGGGTATCCGAGGATATACCTGACATGTCTCTCTGTGAGATTCGTCATACTCGCGATCTCGGGGATCGTAAGATACTCCTCTCGATAGAGATGGATGACATAATCCTCCATACCCTCACCTCCTTTCTTGTGACTTACTGGGTTCCATTAAAGGAGGTTATTTATTTGCGAAAGAAAAGAGCCCGGAGTTAAATCCGAGCCCATCCGTAAAAATCGTCATACGGACCAACTTTTAGTGTTGCTTCCGGGTTTACCGCTTCTTCGTATTCATAAATAATCTTCCGCAGTTCAAGAAGACTCATGTACCCATAGGTGTTAAATTCCGCAACCACCCTATCTAATATCATGCTTCTCATTTCGTACGGGATACCACTTAATAAGAGTAAAGTAGCAGTAACTTCCTTTAAGCTTTCAACTGTTTTGTTAGTATCCATAAGTTACCCTCCTTTCACTATAAGACCAAATATAAATGCGAAAAAGAAAGAGACCATAAAGGTCTCCTCCTTTGAAACTCCTTTCAATTAGTGTTTGAAGAATCGACCAGATAATCCATTCTTCACAACTGTCTGCTCTGACGTTGTCAGTAAGGCGTTCTCTTTCTCGAACTCTGTCGATCTGTCGAACATCTTTATCTGTGCAACCGCAGAGAAGATCGTTGCAGCCGCTATCCCGCCCTTGCCGACAAGATCAAGAATCGCTTTCCTCGTGTCGCTCTTGACTTCGGACTCATTCCTCTCACGCTCAGCCTTGATAGCTTCAGCCTTTGTGTTAGCCTCGCTAGCAATTTTCTCGCGCTCGACCTTGAGTTCCTCACTCTTAGCCTCCCGATCAAAATCGTTCTTGATATCGGCGTTTAGCTCGTGATAGAGCTTGCTGATCGCCTCATACTTCTGAACAGCGTCTTCATCAGATGGATCGATCATACCAATCGCATCGAGAAGCGCCTTATTAGCCGCCAGTTTCCTAGCCGTGAAATCTTCTGCTGTCATTTTGTTCTCCTTTCTTATTTGAAAGTTTACAGTTTCTCATTAGAGGGGTGAAAATATAAGCGAAAAAAAAAGAAGAGCCAATCTTTCGATTGACCCTCCAGTCGACGAGTTACAAACCATACTTCACTTAAGAAGCCAGTTACCGATCTTTTCTTCTTTGTCTGAGCACCAGATGAAAGCGTGGCCAAGACCATGCTTTGCGCCTGTGCCAGCCTTAACTGCACCTCCGGCAACGGTCTTCCCGGCCGTGACTACACCGTCAGCTACCGCTGTGCCTGCATCGCAGACTGCAGTGATGCCAACCTTGTACCACGGCTGTTTGGCCGTCTCCGTAGGCTTGTCAGACTTGGCAAACGCTGTCATAGACATCGCCATAACCATCATCATTGCTACAATAACCATCATAAATCTCTTCATAACTTTATCCTCCATAAATTGTTTGAAAAGTTTGTTTTCTTGTCATTATAGAGGCATAAATTTATGCGAAAAAGAAAGAGAGAATAGAAACCCGGTTTCGGCCATTTCTGTCTCGGCTACTTTGTGCCCTACACTACAGCGTATGTAAACGCGAATTGCAGGGTTCGACTTTTTGCCTCGCTTCTTGCAACCTCCCTTAGCTATTCTCTCATTATAAGAAGCTAAATTTATGCGAAAAGAAAAGAGGCCAGACATTAGTCTGAACCCTTTTCTTTTACAAAACTGTAGCATAAGTAAATTATATCGCACGGCCAAAGAATAATGTTGATTATGCAAGCCAATAGCAACGCTACCGTACAAGCAGCCCCATATAAACCAAAGTTGTGTTCGATAAGCTTTCGATGTATTCGTTCTGCTTTACCGAGCATGCGAAACATGGTCCATATGGTACCAATAATACAGTAAATCAATAACTTAAATATCAAATCATTCATAATGCCCTCCTTAAACATGTACGTATTTACAGTTTCTCATTAGAGGAGCAAATAAAATAGCGAAAAAAAAGAGCCCGGATTTTGGTCCGAGCCCGTCCTTTTGACAGATAAGGTTATTCTTCTTCTTTTCTCTCTTTTTCAATTTCCTTACTGATAAAGTCGATAAGCGTCGTGCCAATTACCAGGCGGATCATGAAGTATATTAACAGTAACCCTCCGATCAACCCAAGGTTACTTACTATAAATGCTATAGTAAGCACCGGGTGGAATAAGAGCAGTAACATAAATATAACCCAGATCGCCTTAACAATGGTTGATAGCTTCATTATTTATCCTCCTTTTTTGAATCCGATTTAAAGTTAGTTACAATCTTATCTGTCACTATAGAGGCAAAAATATAAGCGAAAAAAAGAAGAGGCTTGGATTTTCTCCAATAACCTCTCTTTTGACTTTAATTACTCTTCAATCAGTTTCTGATAATCTTTCCAGAATGCTTTTACGATCTTCCTGCCCCATTTGGTTGTCCATTTGACGAGCTTCTTCATCACCCTGTCACTCATTAACACCTTCCAGGTGATAAACATAGTTACCAGGGATCCAAGTGTGATCCCGCCACTGATCATCAAAATAGTTACAATAATCTCATTCCATTCCATCGTATTACCTCCATAAATTGTTTGAATGTAGTTTCTTGTCATTATAAGGAGGTAAATATATGCGAAAAAGAAGAGGCGTTAAGCCTCCTCCATTTCATGTTGTTCTCTGAGCTTACTTACTTTTTCACAAAGTTCGTGTATTTCTGCCGTAAGTTCTTCATACTCCTCAATAACGGACGATGCGAACTCAACATCCTTTGCCATTTCTTCAATCATATAAAAGGCATCGCTAGCGAGTCCACACTGATAATCCGCTATCGAGAGCTGCGTGTCAATGTACGACCAAACATACAACTGCTTCTCTTTATTAGTCATAAGTTATCCTCCTTTCTCACTAAAGGAGTTAAATTATCTGCGAAAAAATAAGAACCCGGAAATCATTCCGAGTCCTTATTATTGACGTCAACCCAACACTGGAATTGACCGCACGGAAGACGAGTACCGGGCCACGAAGAAAACTCTTCGTTCATCGGGCATTCGTCGCAATTGCACGAATTGTCCGGATCACAGAGCCATCTTCTGGTTTCGTCAAAACTCATTTCTTTCATAACTTTCCCTCCATAATATTGTGTTTATAGTCTCATAATAGGAAAGTAAAATTCTGCGAAAAAGAAAGAGAAGCATTAACGCTCCCCTTTCAGTCCTGCTACTATAATTTTTCTTAATTCTTTTTTCTCTTCATCCGTTAATGATACACTTATATCTTCTTTAAAATCAGCCATGTCTATTTTACCAGCCTTCTTGCATTCAACCGCTAAGGTCACAAGGTCTATTTCTCTCCTAATCTTAGCAAGTTGAGCATCCTCGGTAAGTAATCTTTTCCGACTCATAATAATCTCCTTTCTGTGAATCATTACCTCACTAAAGGAGTAAAAATATAGGCGAAAGAAAAAAAGAAGAGCCAATCTTTCGATTGACCCTTCGAGATATGGGACTATTTTCAGCCCCAAGGAAATCTTTCGCATTTCCCATCTGTAATTTTTACAATGTTTTCACTGCGCTGACTCTTGTAGGCCGTAATTCCGCCGTGCTTTTCAAGCATTTTATCTACGACTTCCACAGGCACATACCCGTAGACGGTGTTTGTCAGATCATCCGGATCTTCGGCATAGTCAGCAATCATCTCCTCCTCCTTAGACGGATAGCCAAGTTCGACCTGTTTATAGTCGATTTGCCCATCTTCTCTGGGAGTGCAGTAATGATACTGGCTCGCTTGAATCGAGATCTTAAAACCGTCCGCGCATACCGCATGTGGGCGAAGATCCTGTACTGTTACAGCACGGACTCCAACAAACCCTACAAGTTTAGCACTATAAAACTTCTTTAAAAACTCATTTGTGTTCATGTTATTCTCCTTTCTGTGATGAAAATATAATCTCTCACTAAAGGAGACAAATTATCTGCGAAGGCGGCTAAGACAGTAGAAGAAGCGCCTATACTGATGATAATAATAGTCCCTTGAGCACAAAAGCCCATCTGCCCTGAGGCACCCGTAAGATAGCCCTTCCGTCACGCCTTTTAGAAGGTATTTATAAATATCACTATCAGCCTCCAGGGCTGCCTGCTCGATCATCTCCCTCTTCTTTAAATACTCATCTCTCCTCTCTACCATCCACTCAACAGGCTTTGCAACATCACTCGACCTTCCGTCTCCCTTCTCGCCAAACCAGTTAAGCCTACCAAGCTCTCTTTTCCACTCATTATACTGAAGGCAGAAGTGCTTAAGCTCGTAGTATCTGTGCTTGCTGATGTAGTATTCGTTACTTTTTGAAATCTTTGCTCTAATTACAGTTCCCATAATGCCCTCCTTAAATGTAGGGAAACTGTAACTCAAATGACCGTAACCTGCGTTCTCCTTTCAAAATTTTACTCAAGTAACTCAAGATACTGCCCTGTAGTAATCTTAAAACTACGCTTTAAAACACGTTTTGCTCGTGGGTTCGAATCCCATATGCTCCATTGAAAGTACGCCTTTAAAGAGGATCGTTACTCAAGTTATTACTCATTTAAGCTCGGTAATTGAGTTAATTATCTCTCTCTTTTGCTGAGCTCTCTTTCTGTCCCTATGATAATGAAGCTCGGTTGTTGAAATATCAGTGTGCCCCATCTGCTTTTCTATAACTTTCGAATCCACATGATTATCAAGTAGAATCGTTCCGTAAGTCTTTCTAAGCTTGTGGGGAGACCTTAGCGGAATATCAAGCTTTTTGCAGATCTGGTAGAGCCTTTTCCTTATCTGATTCGTATGCATCCTGTTTCCATGCATCCCAATGAAGATAAAGTCCGGCGCTTTTCTTAAAATATCAAGAAGCCACAGATAGGAATCTGGCACTATTACTCTCCTTACTCCTGCCGGTGTCTTTGGATACTCTGATACTTCAAAGTAGTTCTTGCCATTTAGCCTGAACTGAGTCTCCGTTCTATGAACGTAGATTTCCCCGTTTAAAATATCAGAGCCTTTAAGGCACACGACCTCGCCAACCCGAAGGCCTGTTGCGAATAATAAAAGGACCCCAAGACAGGATAGATCGTCTAAATGGTCTTTGCAGTACTTTGTAACCATCTCGATCTCATCATCGTAAAAGATCTCCTTTGCATCGTCGACTATCTTTGGCTTAAAGTCAGCCTCACTCATATCAAGGTCTTGAAATATCATTTCAACTGAGTATGGAAAGAGTCCCATTCTCTTTGCCTTTTTAAAGATGCCCTTAGTTAAGGTCTTTAGATTGGAGAAAGCCTTTCTTGACAGATGGTATTTTGCAACCTGATCTTCTAAAAAGGTCGAAATATCATTGGGAGTAACCCTGCTTATCCTCTCTTTTCCAAAGTCAGCAAAGAACTTCTCAAAGTCGTGGTCAAACCTTGTTGCAGTCGAGGGCTTGATCTTGCCAATTTCAACTCTTCTTTTATTCCACTGAGCATAAATATCATTGATTGTCGGATCTGATGCGTTGTTCTTGTAGTAAGATACTATAAGCTTTTCAAGTTCTGCCCTGTCCTTTCTTTGAATTCTCTTTCGATCCGGCAGGTAAGTGACCCACCTCCCATCTTTGTTTTGATATATTTTGTGTTTGTGCTTCTTTAAGTATTCCTGATTCTCCATTTCCTTAATTTTGCAGATTACGGTCTCATCAAGAATACCATTTTTGAGTAACTCATTCAACAAAGTGTCCATGCTAGCATAATAACTTGAGTAATGGTCACCCGTATTCGAAAAAAAATAGAGCCGTGAAATATCCACGACCCTATTTTCTAAAAGCAGCTTACCTATTTATCTTGAGAGAAGGCATTTAGAGTATGATTTGTCACCGTGAAACCTATGGTATGCTGCTTTTCTATTACATCAAGATCATAGTCAAGCGAAAGCCAGAACGCTGGTGCCGTAGGATCATCTTTGTTGATCATAAATCTCCCCGCTTTTTTGTATGATCTGAGTAACCTGCCTGTAATTACGCCCAGTACAAACATTACAAGTCCATAAAGGACCGGAAGAATAAATGCGCTCATAAGTCTCCTTTCAAAACATTTTCCAAAATTCCCTTCCGGGGATTTTTTCAGATCTCTTTTACGATTGCTGCAAAATTAGCCTCGTGTAGTTTCTTGCAGCGCTTAACTGCCGTCGACTTCTTAGCAAACGGTTTCCCGTCTTTCTTACGCGCGGATACCACTCTATACCGTCCGCCAATCTCCATGGCAGCATGGAAACCTGCATCCTTAAGGCTTTTAACTAAAGCTTCAGCGTTCTTCTTTGACTTAAATACTCCGCACTGAATAATGTATTTAGGCGCCTGTGCTGGAGCTTCTTCTTTAGGAGCAATCTCCTTGTCATACCGATCAAGACTGTAGCGCTGAATAATACTTGAGATCTTGGCAACGTAGGCAGGATCAGTAGCATAGCCGCCATTCTTAATCAGGGTAATGGCTTCGAGATAGTTCTTACACTTCAGCAGACCTTCGTATCTTTTCTTCTTGCCATCCATAGCTCCAAGAAGATACGCAGAATGATCCTTGATCGAATCCTCAATACAGGGATATTTCCTGAAGTCTGCCTTGATCGTGATCATCTTCTGGCCATTCCACTCCTGGGTATCGATCGCAACACTGCTCTTGCCATCCCAAACGCTCTCCCAGGAATTGCCAGACAGCATCTTCTTCATGCCAAAGCAGTTGTTAGCACTCTTTGCAAGAACAGTCTTTACATAACCTGATTCAAGGATCATCTGAGCTGCCGTTACTGAGTAAAGAATTCCGCTCTTATCATTCTCATGAATCAGTTCAAGAATCTTCTCAGCAGCCTTTCCTTCAGAGATTCCCTCGAAGTCTTTTGCCTGAGTTCCGGCGGGTTTGGTCTTATTCGAGTACACTACCTCTCCTGCTTCGTTGAAGACAGAATATCCATACGGGCAGGCTTTCTTGGCATTCTCAACCTGGACATATGCTCCAAGCTGAGAGTCTACATCCTTCCAGCTCTTCCTTACTCTAAACCAGGTAGTGGTCACGATATCGTCATCATCTACCTTCCCATTCATGGCGTGCGCTACGGCCTGACGGAACGTATCCATGCTAAGACCAAATCTGTCCCATACATGAGTTGGATCTACATGAGCAGAAGACAGCCCTGCTCTTCTTCCTTCATCGTGAGATGAGATCAGATAAAGGCCGGACGGAAGTTTTGCCTTCGGGTTCCACTTATGTCTCTTGCAGATCTCGGCGCAAAGCTGCACTGCAGTATCATAGCCTCTGAAAATATCCCGTTTAAAATTCTCAGCATTGGTTACAGTGTAGTTAGCCCCGCCTGTGTACTTGATGAAGTCAGACTCAGCAATCTCGATCGTGATAAGATTCCGGTTGCCATATCCTGCATCTGCCCACGAATAATAATCCTCGGGAAGGAGCTGGTACACTCTCCCAGAGACATCCGCATCACAAATATAAGTCGTGCAGGCATTAACTGATGGCTGATTCCAGTAATCGCAAACAGCCTTAGCCGTGCCCTGCCCGCACCCAATCGTATGAATCTGGATGCCAATAGCTTTTCTCTTCGCGCCTTTTCTATAACACCTGTTTTTAGTCAGATGATTCTGAATTACATTTAGTGCCAAATATGGTCACCTCCTTATGGCTCTTCGTACCTTTGTGCATTCTGCCATCCCAGATCTGTCCAAGCCTTATACATCACGTGCTTGCCATCTTCTATCGTGTTGTTTTCGCCGTTAAACTGTATTCCAAACGCCCCAATTCCAACATTCACGTGACTATCGTAAATATCATCAGGGTTGTCTCTAACAGATCCTTCTATCCACATTGTCGGGAAGGCTTGGTAACCAGTAGCCCCATCGGCCGGGGGCTGGAAATGGATAGAGAGGGAAACGTACTTTTCATTTGGATCACCATTGAAATATCCCTCAATTGAAAACGCCGGCGATACTGGAGATACGTCGTCATGCCTTACCGAGCCAATTTCCATGGTGTAATTTCCAGTACTGTCTTCATATGTTGCCGCATGAATAGTTCCGCTGATCTTAGCTTCGCCTGCCTCAAGATACGTTGCGTTGACAGTTGGATTTGAAACATTTGATGTAACTACCGCCTGTCTGTTTTTTAGCATGGCCAGGACTCTGTCACCCTCGGCCACGCTTACAGAAGACGCACATGGCGTAGAACTATCGGCACCATCAAATATAACGTCAACTGTTCCGTCTTCATTGACCTTATCTACGGTACCGTATAAGAAGCTTTCACTCTTCTTTTTAGTGGTATCGTTTGTCATCCTGACAAATTCTTTAACCAGAATTTCCGGTAATTTTGCCAAAATATCACCCCCACAATTTCTTTGTAAACACAGCGGTCTCCTGAACAGGGCAACCCGGCACGCACTCTATAACCTGTTTCGTGACTTTAGCTCTCATATTTCTTATATCGGCCCTTTGATAGTTTAAAAGAACGCAGTCTCCTAATCTCACAGGGCAATACCCATGCTTATACGATAGCTCGAAGTCGACAGACGAAAGGTCAAGCAGCTTCTTATGAGCATAGTCATTAAGCTGAGCTTGCGTTACTCCGTCGACGACGTCTGGACTGTTGTCCCTGTAAGTAATCCATCTGCCCCTTGCCTGATACGAAACAATGCTGTTCTCATCTTCATTCTTATCCTCGGCTGTTAAAAAAGTGCCGCTGCTTGATGAAAAGACTACCTCTACCCTGTTCGGCACTCCGAAAATATCACGAGAGACCGACAGATCCGGGTACAGAATAGAACTGTTATCATCGGTGTAAGTCCATCTTGGCTGCATGGCGTTTAAGTCCCTGTCGGGAACAAATATTACCCTGCTAAGTTCATCAAGCCCAAGGGTATACTTAGCATTCACAAGAAGGTCTGATACAAAGGTAAGTCTTGTATCTGAAGGGTCAGATAGAAAATCACCTGAAAGAGTCGTTGAGTCGCTGCACTCTCCAACAGGTGCCCTGAGAGATGCATCAAGTAGAATACTTCGTGCTCTTTCTACGACATTGTCGCCCTTTCGTGCGGCATAGCCCATTGGCATCTGTTTTTCTGTAAGCTCGATTAACGGCGTGTATGCATCGTGCCCGATCGAATTTACTTTCCCGTCAAACGTTGTGCTCGGCGTCTGAGCAATAAAAGTCCCAAGGGGAATCTTGTCCTGTTCATCCCCTTGGGTTGCAATGAGATATGCCCTTACGTACTTGTCATTAAGATCGTCGCTTGAATCAATGGACGCACTGCCTAAAGTGTCAAGCGTTAAATCTCTTGTGATGGTGCACGATTTTATTCTTGTAAGTCTTTCAACATCAAACCATGTATACGGGTCAACAATGTAATATTCGAAGGTTTGGCGCATGGATTTAGTCCAGTCAATCATTTACGCGCCTCCTTCCACCCTTGCAATCGTAAGCGACACAGGAATGCTCGCCTTTGAGTGTGTTATGTTATATGAAACTTTAACATTAGCCCAGTATCCTGTACCGTAAGGCTCCCTTACATACACATCGCCGGGATAAATAGCAAGGGCTCTTATCTTAGCAAGGGTATCGACATCGCCTCTCGGAATCTCTGCATTCCACCTTGATGTAGAACCTTCCTGTGTTCCGTAGTAGCTGACAGGATGACGCCTGCCTATATACTCAATTAAAGATACATCTGGCGAATTATCATCTGATACATCTATATTATAAGGAAGTTTCAGTACGGTTCCTGACCATTCGTTAATCACATCGTCAAAGTCCTCAGGATCAACAAAGAAGGATCTAACGTCGCCTTCCCATTGAATGACTGCGCATCCTGCATTAACAGGCATTGGCTCAGGGTCGCTATACGAAACCACTCCGGTTTTAAGATCTGTTGCCACTATTCGATATCTCGCATAGTCAAGAGACGGGTGAATATCACAAACCGTATCGTTGCTTCCTGCAGAAATGTTCGACTTAATCAAGGTCAAATGACTGTCGTAGTCAATACGATATATAGCAAGAGTAAAGCCTTTTCTGTATTCAAACCCCCACTCGTCAGAGCAGTATGGCCTGACAAGAGCTGTTAGATTATTCTTGTTAATAGAAATATCAGCATCCGGACTCCAGTTTGGAAGTTCCCACTTTGCCTTAAACGTATTTGTACTCTCGCCGGTAAGACCGTTTTGCATAGCTACAGATATAGCAACATCGTAAACGCTGCCCTCATTCAAATATAAATCGCCAGGATTAAGTTCGAGGCTCAGCTGATTTGACGACGAAGCGATGTAGTTTGAATAGATTTCCTGACCAATGTTTACATGAACTTCAACACCATCTGCACCGGAAATATCATACTCTTCCTTAGATGTGATTGATACCGTGTAGGCAACTGGCGTTTGCGTAACCGGGGTAGATGAGATGTTTATTTTGATTGGGAACTGTTTTACAACAGCATATATCTCTTCTGGATCAGCAACACCAACGCTGAAAGTAACTGCCGGAGGATAGTAAACTACTACCTCGCGATACTCAGACCAGTCAGACCATTCTTCCGCAATGCCCTGAACACCTCTCGTACATACTCGCCAGTTTATCTTATCGCTATCTTGCAGATCACTTGTTTGAAACGAATAGCTGGTTTCTGTTGTGATCGTATCGATTATTGTTTCTTCGCCGTTGTTGATTTTAATACCAACTTTAGCCCCGGTTTGCTTAGACCCATCTTCTGAACTGTGGGCCCAGTTAAATACAACAGGCTCCCCAATTTTGCCTATAGTCGTATAAGACCATACCGTAGGAATATCGGGCTTCTTACCAACGGGGACGCTCTTGATTTCAGACCAGTCGCCTTCACCGCCGGTTCCTACGCCTTTTAGTCTGAAAAACCAGACGTATTTATCCTCTTCTACAGACAGCCCGGATGCAGGAAAGTGAGTGGCGGTTATACCACTCTGTTCCTGCACAGCACTGCTGCCTGTATCGAAGACCGGAACGCCGTCGATAGTTTCGTTCGTATACTGCACGGTATACGAATCAGCGCCTTGTAAAGCATCCCATGCAACGTCAACTGTTCCGAATGTAATTGTGTTTAGAGCTTTTATTTCTGCCTGCAGAGGCTTTGTATAGACATTGGTAGAATAGCCGCTCCAAGCACTGTATTCGCCGTTCTTTCCCCAGGCAAGAGCTCTTGCTTTGTACCGAGCCCCTCCTATCTCGCCATACGGCCACGACAGGGAAGCAGTCCCGTAATTATTTACAACGTTTGCCCCGGCAACAAGAATTTCATCGTTCTTTACTATCTGGATATGAAGCCATCCGTTAGAATGCTCGTTTTGATAGTTTGAAACCGTTGCAACTATATTAAGGCCTGACGGTGTCATCTCCTTAATTGTAATTTCGGGAGCGCTTGGAGCAGAAGGCGTTGTATCGGTTCCTGCTTGTGGGACGTTGATTTGCGCGCTTACGTTAGCGCCCGCCCACGCAGCCTTATTGGCAGGATTGGGCTTTACTAAAACTCTAACTGCGACAGCATTAGAGGGTGGTGAGTATGTTGCGTTTGTTGCATTTGTTGTGCTGGAAGAGCCGCTAAACCAAACGCCATTACCATTTACCCAGTATTCCCAGGTAATGGCATAGCCACTCATTTTCTTTAAAGATATCCCATTCCAAGCCGCATACACTGTTCTTGCAGTACCGGCCTGAATGCCTATAGTAAGGCCCGTTACTTTTTTCTTGGCTTTCGCCATACTCACGCCCTCCTTTCTACTCTAGCTGCTCTGATGATATCTCCAACCGCCGAAGCGATATTTGATCCATCGTCATAAGTTACTCCGTTGATATTGTAAGTATCCCCAGGTCTGCCGGAAGATAGGTTATCTCCAAGTTTGCCCAAGGCATTTAGAATATCAGCGTTGCTGTTTCTCTCCCTTATAGCCTCCGCATTCTCTCCAATAGCGCTGAAGTTGCTAAGAAGCGTTGGGGAAGTGGGCATAAGCGATGCAATCTTGTTTGCCCCGTCTCGAACCTGAGTAAGGTCAAGAATTGGCGTTATTACGGGCTGCTGATTATTAGCTCCTGCTAAAATATCATTCGTAGCAGCAACAGCCCTCTTAACGCCATCCATCGCCATGTTGGCAACATTTGACGCTTCGTTTGATACGGCGTCAGAATATCCGCTAATACCCTTTGCAAAACCAAGATCAAAGAATTTACCAACCTGCTCCATCTGCCTTGAAGGTGATTTAATCTCAAGTCTTTGCTTTGCCGCATTTAAAGCAGCCACAGCAACTTCAACCGCCGCCGCTATAGCACTGGATTTGTGCTGCCTGATACCGCTTGCAAGACCAGATGTGAAGTTTCCACCAGCAGATACAAACGATGATTTGTATTTATCGACGCTGCTAATAGCGCTATCTATCGCCGCTTTAAGGGACGATTTGATAGAACCTGCGCCATTAATAATAGCAAGGCCAATCTTTGCGGTCATAGACGTACCAATAGCGCCAAAGCCGGACGTGTCAATACTGCTTAAAGCGCTTGACAGAGCCGATGATACGCCGGATGAAATAGAACTGGAATCAATGTTACTTGTAATGTTACTTGTAATATCTTTTCCAGTATCGGCACCGGTATCTGTATTTGAAAGATTTTGAGAAGCTTTTGACAAGTCTGCAGAGTTAATTTTACTCAAGGCGCCTGTAAACTTGTCAACGCCGCTTGTGTCAATATCAACTAGCCCCTCTATCATGGAGCGAAGTGTATCGATATTGGCCTTAACCTTTGACACAATATCGTCATTTGTAAGATCGCCTTCACCAAACTTGACATTGGCAAGAAGCGACGCTCCCGATGCCAGCTGTTTTACCGCAAGGGCTACAGCCGAGAACGAGTCAACATCGGTAAAGGACGTTGAGAATGTGTTAAGGTTAGGAACAATATCAACAAGCTCCTCGGCAAAATTAGTAAGAACGCCATCGTGGAACCAGCCGCCAAAGTCAACATCGCCAAGAGCAACACCAACCTCTGCCAGTTTCTTGATAGCATCCGTTGCGACCGTCATCTTCTCGGAGTCGAAGTCTTCTCCAAGAGAGTTGGCGAAGTCGTTAATCGCTCCGCCAAGACCTTTAATTCCTTCAGTAAATGAACTATAGTCGGGCGAGGTGTCGGCGCCAAAGAAGCCAAGAATACTGTTAAGAATTCCGCCTTCTTTGATCGTATCCAGAGCCTCTTTAAGCTTTGCGATATCATCTGTCGGGACTGTAAGCCCATCAAGAGGCGCCATATCGGTCTGCCAGTCAACAAGGGCCGTCGATAACGTGCCCATATCTTCTGCAAACTGAGTAACCTGGGTCTTATCGTCTTCGCCAAGAAGAAGGTTTCCAAGACTTGTAAGTAACCCCTGAAGACTAATCTGACCAATAATATCAATAATATCATCAAGGGCTGTTGTATCAATTTCAATACCATCAAACTCGCTCATTGCCGTGGCGTAATCAGTAAACCCTGTAGCGAGAGTTGACATGTCCTCGGCAACAAGTGCAACAGCTGCTTTTCCAGTCCACGCTTCAGTAAGCTGAGACGTAAGACCGTCAACAAGACCCGAAAGAGATGCTGCCGTTACAGCCCCTATTGCATCCATTAAAGGCTGAGTATCAATCTCAATTCCTTCAAAGGAAGCCATAGCCGTAGCGTAGTTTGTAAAGCCCTCGGCAAGGGCTGTCATATCGTCAGCGACCATCTGCACTGCGGTCTTTCCAGTTGTCAGTTCAGTAACAATGGAAGTAAGACCGTCAATAAATCCGCCAATAGACGCAGCAACAACTGCCCCAATAGCATCCATTAACGGCTGAGTATTGATCTCAATGCCATCCACGCTGTCCATCGCTGTCTGATATTCGACAAACGCAGAAGACAAAGCAACCATGTCGTCCGCAAGCATCTGAGCTGAGGATTTGCCCTCCTCGATTTCAGACACAATAGACAGAAGTGAATCTGCAAATCCAACTGCGGAAACGCCAAGAATTGCCCCAAGTGCTTCGGCTAGCGGCCCAATATCAACCATACCGATTTCATTAAGTCCACTAAGGTTGCTCATGAAATCAGTAATATCCTGCCCGATTTGTGGAAGCGCGTCAAACAGTTCGGTGCCGATTCCTGCAAAGAATGCCCCAACAGCTTCTCCAAGCCCTCCAAGAACCATTTTGATAATATCAAGGCCCGTTTGGATCGTCGACATCTGATCGCCGCCAAGCGCGCCAATAGCCCATGCAAGAAGTGTAAATGCGGCAATGAACGCTGCCATCACGACCAATCCAAGAAGTGCTGGGCCTGCTGCCGTTCCTGCTGCTACAGCGCCATACATCGCAACGCCAAGGCCTGCAAATATCAATCCAAGCCCCGCCGCTATCTGAGCAACGGTTTCTGGATTTGGAAGAGTTGCAAGCAGGAACAATACTGTTCCGATAGCCGCGATAAGAACGGTCATCATCAAAAGTGACGTCAGGGCTGGCTTAACCTTTCCTGTAACCCCTGCTAGTACCGTAAGCATTAAAAGAATTACACTAATTGCCGCAACTGGTGCTATTAGTGCGGTTGGTTTGATTAATGATAAAATCGCGAGCGAGGCCGCTATGGCTAATATCACAGCCGCAAGGCCCACCATCGTACCAAGACCTTTTTCAATTCCTTTGGCAGATTTTACCACCACCGCCAAAGCCAGCATAATTACGCCAAGAGCAAGCACGCTCTTAAGAAGAGTACCTGGCTTAATCTTTGAAATAATCCATAAAGCAGCGCCTATTGCCAATATACAGGCAGCAAGCCCTGCAATGCCAATTGAAATAGAAAGACCATCTTCGCCGACGGCCTTCTTCATAGCCTTCATGATTGCCCAAAGAGCAATTACGATTGGCACAAGTTTTACTAGACCATTAAGAATTCGGCCAAAGGGCAGGAAGGACAAAAGCATAATAAGGCCAAGCAAAGCGTAAAGCGATATTATGACGCTCATCATGGATTTTGCAGCGGCAAGACCTTCTGTTCCTCCGCTCACTTTTTGCATGACTTTCATCATTTTAACCAGCGCAGCAAACAGAACCCCCGCTCCTATAAGTCCGGCAATTGCGGTTGGCAGATCGTTCAGAACCACCTTTCCAATAAGCACGATAGCGATGATTGCAAGAATCATAGACCCAGCCATGGATGACATCAATGCTGACGCTGCGATCATTTTCTTCGGATCGAGCTTGTCCATAGACTTTGCAAACGACGTAATCAGGAACATCATCGCACCGATAGTAGCGACGCCTTTAATTATGTCGCCCACCTTTATTCCGGCAAGAATCTTTAATGTTACTGCAAATAGCACAAACGCTCCGGCCATCTCAAGCAGCGCGGCTTTATTGAGGAAGTTGGCTTTAGATTTGTGCTCTGCCGCCATTGCAGAAATAAGCTGCTCTATCGGCTTAACCAAAGTTCCGATAAACTTAAGGCCTTTAAACGCAAGAAGCGCCGCAACAATTCCAAGAATCTGCTCCGGCTTTATGCCGGTTACAAATTTTGCAAGCTTTTTAAAAAAGCCAAACAGAACCGACCCAAGCGTCTTCGATCCGCTCTTTACGCCTTCCTTCTTCTTTGTAAAGAAGTCAATTATCTTCTGGAACGCTTCGGGGAATGAGAAATTGGTAACAGCATTCTTAATGCCTTTAAAGAATGCAACTATCCTGTTTTTGATTTCGCCAACATTTACCCCAAGCTCGGCTAGTTTTTCCTTTACCTTTTCTTTAATTGTGGCAAATGCGGTAACAATGGGCTCAAATATCTTACTGTCTTTAAAGTACTTGACTACAGTATCTTTAAAGGCTTTCCAAATTTCGCCTAAGTTTTCAAACTTAAGTCCACCAAGACTCTTTACTTTTTCGATAAACTCTCCAAATTTAGCCTTAGCGCCTTCGACAAATGCGGGGATGCTTTTAAAGAACGATCCGATCGCGGTTCCAAGAGTAGTGAAGATATCTACTAAAAACTTACCAATCTTATGCTCTTCAAAAAAGTCATGGACTCCGTTCTTTATAGCTCTTAGTTTATCCTTAACCGCCTGAATTTTAAGAAGAAGCCCGGTCCAGATCTTTCCAAAAGTGTTTAAAGAGCCGTCAGCATTCTTTCCAAGATTTAAGAAAAAGTTACTGACGGTCGTCTTTATGGTTGAAAGGCCGTTTTTAATCTTTTCGCCAATCCCCGACAGGGAGATGTTTTCTTTAAGATTAGAAAACGCCTTCTTGATGCCGGAGAAAATATCAATCTTGTTTCCTTCTTCGTCAATCCCCTCAAAAGCAAGGGTCATATCGTCTTTGAATCTGGTAGCGCTGTCAGAAAGCTTCCCAAAAGTGTTCTTACTTCCGTCTTCTTTCTTGCCGAGACCGGTAAAGAAATCTTTTATGGTTGTTCCAAGTGTTTTGAAAGAACCCTTAAAGTTCTTTACAAGAGTGCTTGCGGAAATATCTTTCCAAAGACCCTGAAATGCTAACTTAATACCCTTAAAGAATTCCTCAGGAGACTTGGTATTTGAAAACGCATTTACAACCCTGTCTTTAAACGTCCCAAAACTCTTTCCCACATTATCTAAAATGTTCGGGAAATTGTCATAAATATACCCAAACGCATCGCCAAAGCTATCGAGTACTCGCTGTACTCCGGGAAGAGCTTTAAATGCATCAAACCAGCCTTTAATCTTCCCTGTCACCACTCCAACGCCAGTTTCAATAGCACCAAACGTCTTCTCGACTATCTGATTTTGAACTGCCCAGTCATGGAGCATAGTAAGCATATTGCCAAGCTTAGTGATAAAGCCTCCAATAGGACCTGCCAGAGCGTTAAATATAGCGCCAAGCCCCTTAAACACCGTTCCAAGAAGCCTCTTTCCAACGCTAAGTAGAAGAGAAAAGACAGAGAAAATGCCGCGGAATGCGTTCCCAATGTTCTCTGCGTTCTTCAGGGCAAATCTCCTAAGCGCTTTAGACGCGTTATTAATCGCCCTTGCGATGTTGTAGATCATATCTCCGGTAGCCGGCGGAAACACATCGTCCCACGCGCCTTTAATAGACCCCGCAATCTTCTTAAACGCAAATATGCTAGTAACAATCGAATCAAAGAGGAGTTCTCTGCCGCTCTTTTTGAGTGATTTTGAATCCACTTTGTCGATAATATTGTCGAACTCTCCTGAGGTTCCTTTCATGGATTCCTCAAGCCCGACATTAGCGGCCGCCTGCTCTCTGATAGCGTCTGTTACGTTCCAGGTACCGCCGGAAAGCTTGTAAAGCTCGTTTACATACGCCTGAACTTTCTCGCCGTCAAATCCTTCTTCGTTAAGCTGAGCAATTCTAGCAGGCATATCGTTGCCAAAATCACCCTTGATGACACGATTTGCAGCCTCGTTTATCTCATCGAGGCTCTTGCTCATACCATCGCCATCAACACCCTCACTGTTTAGCCTTTTTACAGCATCGGCGAGCATGTCAGTGCTAAGCCAGCCCTCTTTTAGCGAGTTCATGAACCCAACGAAGTTATCAGATTCAAAAGCAACTCCGTTAGCCTTTCCAACCTCCATAAGCTCCTGATAGAGAAGCTTTGTCTGTCTTGTGGAAAGGTCAAGGTTCTTCCAGTACTCAGCCGTTACGGCCTCTGTAGGCTCGCCGAGACCTTCTTTAAGGAGATTGTTTCTAGCCTTTGCCTGAGCATCGATAATGCCACCGAAAGTATCAGAAAGCATGGTGAACAGCTGTTTTGACTGATCGAAGTCGCCAATCAAAAGCTCCCATGTCTGAGCCCAGCCAGAACCTGCCGCTTCCTGCAAAGTGCCAATAAGCTGAGTAAATGTCTTAACTTCAGTTGCGGCTTTAGATGCTTTTTGGCCAAGTTCAGTAGTCTCATCCGAGTATTTGCCAAGAGCTGTGGTAAGAACATCAGATGTCATCCACGTGGACTTCAAAGAGTCTCTAAATCCTTGCACGGCATCAAACGCATCTGACGTTTTGCCTTGCATATCTGTTGTGGTTGATATATACTTATCGCCATCTTTTGTTAAGGTTCCAAGCTCAACTGCTGTATCAATCAAAGTCTGTTTGAAATCAACAGTCGCCATGTTGGCATTCTCGATCGACATCCAGTCCGTCAGCCTGACAGAACCAGATGACAGCGCCTGAGCGAAGTTATACATCGCGTGAGACGCCTGCTGAGTGTTAGCACCGGAAAGAGCTGCCGCATTTGAAATACCCTGAATTGCAGCAACCGCAGTATCAAGGTCAACGCCGGCGTTTGTAAATTTACCGATGTTTGAGGTCATGTCCGAGAAGGAATAAATCGTCTTATCGGCGTAAGTGTTCAGCTCGTCAAGTTTCTGGTTGACCATGTCAAGGGTTACGGGAAGACCCTCTTTAGTCTTTGCGCCCATAAGGATCGTCTGCACTGACCCCATTTTGAGCTCGTACTCTTTAAAACCATCCTCAATGGGCTTTGATGTGAACATTTTGGCGTACTGCATTGTAGTCTGCTCGATCTGGGATCCAATCCTTGAAAAGAACCCAAACGATACAGCGTCAAGCGCCGAGATGCCCTGCCTTGCGGTGTTTATTCCCGCCGCCATCGGGTTAAAGTCAACCTTCTTTAGAGATGAATTGAAATTATCAAGGCCGTCTTTAGATGTGGTGAAATTAAGAGCTTCTTTAAGCTTCTGAATAGTTGACAGAGATGTCGCTGCGTTTCTCTCAAAATTAGTATTCTCTAAACTCATCTCAACAACTTTAGAGTCAACGACAGCGCTGCTCGATCTGCTCATTTCACCACCTCCTCCCAGGCCTCTTTGGCAAGCTCATCAAAAATGGGCTGAAGAGCTGGATTTATGTAATCCCTTCCTTCAACCCATCCGCCAGTTCCGGTTCCGTGCCCGTACTGCAATATCAGAGCTATGTTTACATGGTTATTTATGTTTGAATTGTGAAACTCTATTGTCGCCCTTCCCTTTTCTCTTACAATCTCATAAGACCAGCTTGCTGCCGTAAGACCGGAGTCAACAGGGGTTGCGTTCTTTAAAGCTTCCACTCCTAATTTTCCGTATTTATTTAGAATTCCAACATCGAAATTCTCTTTAAGATGCTCAAGCCATCCGGTAACTTTACCGAAATCGCCATTCTGTTTTATCTCAATCATCAGCTCATCCTCTCATGTTATGCTTGGCCTTTCTTGCGGCATTTAAAGCCTTGTTTTGAGCCATGATTTCTCGTTTTGACATCTTCTTCTTCGGTTTGTTTTCTTCGCCGCAAACTCGAATAAGCATGATGAGTCTGTTTATGTGCCACTTCTCGAATTCGGCAGGAATGTTAAACTGCACCATCCAGCAGTAAATAAGCTCAGAAGTTACCTTTTGAGTCCTGCTTCTTTTCCCATCATCAGTAATTACGGTCGCCGTCATCGGGTCGTTGATGTAGGTGTTAATCTTATTTATGTCGTCCGCTGTTAAGAGATTTATATAAAAAGACTTCTCATCGATTTCCCGATTCAGGATCATGCATCTTATGTAATCAAGGGTTTGCTCATTTGTTTTCTCGCTGTCAAAAAATGGAATATGCCACTTGGCCTCCCATTTAGAGATGGAGATGAGCGAATGCTCAAGATAAAGAGTCGTAGCTTTGACCGTTCCAAAACGCTCTGTCTTCTCATCGAAATACTCCCTTTCAGGAATATCAATTCTAAGCACGCGCCCACCTCCTTTTGATTTAATCCACTACTTCTCCAGTTACCTTCTCGATCAGCTCAGGATTTGCCTCTGCTTTAGCAATCTCTCCTGCAATAGTGCTTGCAAACTTCGCCGGGAAGATGTTGATCATGAAGTCCTTAACAGTGTTGACATCGCCTTTGTACATGATGTCGTCCATCAGCTGCGCAAAAGCCGCAGAACAGGCGAAGTTCTCGGTAATCTCTTTGTTCTTTTTAAAGACCTTGCCGTCTTCGCTCTTTTCGCCGTAAGCAGCAATGATCAGCGCCTGCAGAGCCTCAAGCATCTGAAGGTTATCCTTGGTTGCGATCAGGTTTGCAAGGCTCTTCTCGCTGAAAGACGGGTTGTTGTCCAGGAAATTCCTAAGCTGGGGCTCAGTGAAGTTGAAATATAATTCTTCTTCTCTCTCGTGCCCGTCAAAGTCCTCGTACTTCTGCTTAATCTTAAACATATAATTCTCCTTTCTTTAAAAAAGAGACCCTAGTAATTTACCAGGGCCTCAAAACAGCTTATTTTGATTTATGCGAAATGTGATGCGACTTCGTCCGGAAGAGGCAGACGGCCGGTGGTTCCTTCAGCTCCGCCGGTACCATCCGTTCCGTACAGAATATCAAGGAAAGTATCCAGCTTATCCTTATCAACCTTCGTGGAGTCGATAACGACCGTTGCGGTCGGCTTCATGCCTTTAGTAGTAACTTCTGCCGGAGTCGTGGAGATCTCCCAGCTCGGATTAGCTGCTTCCGGAGAGTCATTGACAGTCGCGTGAGCTCTCTCAGAAGGCGATGCCTGGCAGTTGTAAACGAGATGGATCTTGAAGCCTTTCTCAGTACCCTCGGTATCGCTGCCGATAAGCGTTCTGTAGCAAAGACCGAACAGGCGGCGAGACTGCTGCCCGATGTATACGCCGGGAGCAAGTTCCTTAGATCCGTCGCACTCTTCAAACACATCCGGATAAGAGTATGCCTCCAGAGTGCCTCCAAACTCCTCAGCACTCATCAGGTTCAGGTACTTGATGTTGTCAGCCCACAGAGCAGTCGGTTCTGCACCGGACGGGCTCTCGTTAAACGCGGTGATGCCGTTCCAGGCGACTGCGTCCTTAAACGTCTTCGACGTCTTGTCGTAAAGATACAGGACCATATGGTCTACACCAGTTTCATAAATTTTTTCGCCAGTCTTGTCCCATACAAGTTTAGCCATAATATTACCTCCTTAGTAATATAAGATATAGATTGTATGATTGAGATTGTCCGCCTGGTAAGAACGATTAAAGCGTATGCCGGGTATTGTCGACACACGCTTTGAAATCTCGCTATCAGGATCTCTGTCAATCACAGTAATTTGGTACGCGGTATGCTGCAAATACACAAGATTGTCAGCAGCCACGTTATCTATGTCGTATAAGTTGTACCTTATACACGGGTAATGCATCACAAGCGATGCCGGCGGTTGGAAGTACACATTTCTTGATCCGAGCACTTCACAAAGCAGCTCATGGAGTTTAAGCCTCCGGTCCATTGTACACACCTCCCGCAGATAGAATGAGTCTTGGGCTCTGAACGGTAACGGTTGCTACCTTCCATTTAGTGCCCATAAACTCAACGTACTTAATGTTGTGGAAATTCTCGTTTGCGTAGGCATCAGCGACAATACTAAACTCATTCGAGATGTTAATATCATCGATAACCTTATCCTGGCCAGATTCATGGCGTCTGGAATTGCGAACAATATCGCCGTAGTAAGGTCTTGCAACCATGCTGTCTTCCCATACACCCGGCCTTATTTCAGATACCGTAGCAAACCCAACGTTCCCATAAAATCTGGCCATAGTTCCACCTCATTTTGATTCCATTACCGCTACGCCGGAATAAGCTCCTCCGAAGGGAAGAGCTCGTCCGACGGATAATTGTGCGATAATGGGTTTACGCGTTTGGGCTTGCGGTGATCGCGCCGGTAGCCTTGGTGTAGGTAAGAGTGTAAGACTCGCAAACAGCGGTAACAGTACCGGCAGACTTATTCTCAGAAGCCTTCGTAATAACCTCGAACTCGCCGTCCACGTCCACAATCTGGCCAACGAAATCCTCGCCAAGCAGGAGCTTGTTGATGGAATTGACAGTTGCGGTATCGTCGTCAACAGTAACCTTGATCTGAAAATCCCCAGTTTCTCTTCTAAGTCTCATAATTTTCCCTCCTTAAGGTTGTGTGGGTGATCACTGACCGATCATGCTCTTGGAATCGAAGTCAGAATCGCCGATGATCTTGCTGGTGCGGCCGGTGGTGGAATCAGCATACAGAGTGATGGCGGAGAACGGTTTCATCAGAGAACCGGAGCATCTGGTCTCGATCAGATACTTCATCTGGTTGTAGTCGATGTCGAAATCGTCGAACATGTTGATGGATCCGCCCTTGTCGGCGCCAACGCTGTAATCTGCCAGATTGACAATGATAGCCAGGATCTCCTTGCCGTTGTAGGAAGCTCTCGCCATGACCTCGTCTGGGATCGTCACGATGCGGGAAACTCTGCACTTGGTAGCAAGCTCTCCTTCGGTCTTGTACAGCGGGTGCTTCTGAGTGTCCTCAAGCAGCAGCATCTCGCAAAGCATGGACTCGGAGGTGAACATGGTCGGGGAACCAGATCCCTTGTAACCCTTACGAGCACGAATAGCAGCCTTGATGAAATTCTCTGCATAATACTGAGCAGCATCTTCGATCGGGGTGCCAGACTGTACGTTCTGGCTCGGTGCTACGCCGTACTTGATGTTGAACAGGTCGCTCTCGTTTACGATCGGGCGGATGCAGGTGGGATCGATCTTGTCGTCATCGGACGCCAGTCTTCCATCACCAACCAGGTATGCTCCGGCCAGTTCCTCGTCCAGCATCATTCTCATCTCAGCCTTCAGCCATGCGATTACGTCGAAATCTGTAATGTCGATCGTGTCATCGCGATCCAGCTTCTGCTTCTTGTAAACAGTGGTCGGCTGGGTGGTTCTCTTAAGCAGGCTGAAGACCTCTTCCTTCTTCAGTCTTCCCTTCAGGTATCCACGAGCTCTTGCCTCGTCCTCGGTGATGTCAGCATAGGTAGACTTCAGGCGGGTAAACGGAGTGTGGTGAACGCCGCTCATAACGATATTTACCCAGTTGTCCGGTCTCTTGATCCATTCGGGCGGGGTATTCTGCTCCTTGGCAGACGGGAACAGCCAGTCGATCTGCTCGATGCCATAATCCTCAGCATGCGCCAGGAAGGAATCCTTCAGGGATCCGTAGCGCTTAGCATCGGCAATGATCGTGCTCATCTCGTCATGGGTGAGGGTCTCGCCCTGTGCCATATCGTTTCCATCAAATACGTTGTGCTTCATAACGTCATCTCCTTCTTCATCAAGATCTGAATGCTCCGCAGCGTCATCGTCCTCATCGTCCTCATCGTCGCTCGTTGCATCTTTTACAGCTTCGTTTACAAGGAACTGGCAGACAGCCTTCTGATCGTCGGTCATCTCGTTGTAGATGTCCTCTACTGTCTTTTCCTTCTTCTCTTCTTTCTTTTCTTCCTTCTTGTCAGCCACGTCGTTATCTCCTTTCTTCTCATCGGAATGCTCAAGCTCGATGCCCTTGAAGAAGCACATAACTGCTTCGTCCTCTACCTCTTCAAAGCTTCCATCACTATGAGCCATGGCAACATTGTCAATAAAAGCTCCAGGATTAGCCCCGCCATAAACAAGAGAAACCTCTCTGATTACGCCGTGAAGAACCTCTTTTGCAGGGGACTGCTTGAGGTGATTTGCGTAAATTGAGAGGTACTTAATGTCGCCGTGCTGCACTGCTTCTTTCGCATCCTGCGCTTTAGCAGAATTATTGAAAGAGCCGTACATGTAGACGCCTTCGTCTCTGTTTTCCAGGAGGGCATGCCCAAGTACGTCTGTCGGGGAATCGTGCTGATGCCCCCATACAAGCGGAACGGTCTTGCCATCCATGTCTGCAAACGCTCCGCGCCGGATAGTTCGGCCATCAGAACACTTGTAGTCATTGGCAGTAGCCCAACCGCTAAAGTCAAACTTAGCCATTTTGATTTCTCCTTCTTGTTGCATTAAAAAAGACCTCTTTCGGGGCCAGGTTTACTGTTCTACTTGCACTTCTTGATCTTCAGGTGGAATCTCTTCTTCAGGCACTTCCTCCTCAGGCATCATTTGCTGCCCCTGATCGTAAAGCTGCGGATTAGATAGCTGATCTGCTCTCTCGTCCATGCTCGGGGGAAGACCGATAATGCCTCTTGCTTCGTTCTTGGTGATGATTTCACCTCTGGTAAGCTTCTCTAAAAGATCTCCAAGCTGAGTTTGAGGCGTAGATATGAACGGATCAGTGAAGTACATGATAGACTGGCCTTGAGTTCTGGCAGTCTTGGTTAAGAACTTGCACTTCATAGCATCGATAATTGCAGAGATAACAGGTTCAACCGTCCTGTTCATGTAATTCTGCATAACCGTCTCGTCCGCGCTTCCGTTAAATACTTCTTCAGGCATTCCGAGCTGAGCGTGGAACATCTTAGTATAGTACTCAACCTGCGTAAAGAGATTGTTCTCAATTGCGCGATTAAGCTGAGTTACCTTCTCAGTTCCGTCAATGTAGGCAACACCGTACTTGGAAGAGGCAAGCTGAGACTCAAAGTCTTTGACTCTGGTATCTGCCTGTATTCTTCTTCGTTCTGACTGTATTGTATAAGGAAGCTGAACTATAAGATTTGCTTTTCCGGAAGCAGACTCATCATCGATCACATCAAGCTGATGTATCTTCCGGCATAGCTGCTGATAGAACGAGTTTGGCTCATTCATTATCGAATAGAACGGATTCTCAGGAAGTGCTACGATGCTTTTTGGAAGCGTGACTTGCTCCGTCTTGCCGAGGCGATCATTGTAAAGCTCAATCTTTACATCTCTTGGATACCACCCGACAACCTTTCCAACCCTCAGTGACTGGATGTCAAAACCTCCGGTAATCCTTGGGTTCTCTGTAGTGTCAACGGGAACGATTGCAATCGATCCTTCGTCGAGAAGCGACATGGCGCAGTCTTGCAAAAACGCCCTTGCCGTCTGGTCTATGTTGGCCTGCACTGATAAGCATTCATTCAGATCTGACTTCATGGGTTCCATATATCTTCCATCTGGATCAAGTCTGCAATGTTCTACTCTGTGTTTTGCAACATCTACCGCTATTCTATTGAAGGTGTTCGATATAATCGAACGCTCGTTGCCTCGTCTAATCCTCATTCTTCCAGGCCTAAGGTAACTTTCAGGACCTAGATTGTGATAAGCAGTCGGATCTCTGCCTATAAAGGCATTCCACCCGTGCTGCAGTCTTTGGAATAAGCCCATTTTGATTTCTCCTCCTGGGTTATTTGCATAAAAAGACCCGGGCTTGTAAGAAGCCCGAGTACTGTTCTTAGTTAGTTAAATTGCCCTTTAAGTTAGTGCATTGATCTGCGTATCAACATACGCTAATCTTGAAGTTACAAAAGATGATATTTGATCATAATTGTTGGTTGTTTTTTGGGGCATATTTATATACGCACCGTTTGCCGTGGTTGATGCATAGTCAAGAGCCATCAGTTCTACAGAAGACACATCACACCACTCTTTGAATTTTTCCTTAATGTATGATTCCGACAGAACTCCTGCCCTTAATTCTGAATATCGTGTTTTTATTTCTGATGCAAACAGGCTTTCCAAACGATCAAATAGGAGATTACTTGTGTTGTGTACCCCAACTTCATAATCTTCTTGCATTCGGTATTCAGCACTCACGAATTTTGAGCCATTCCAGTAAAGTCCCCACGTTGAATCCATATCATACATGGACGCATACCAGAGATTCCCATCATACGTTAAATATATCTGGTTTTTTCCAAGCGCATCCAAACCGCAATCAACGTATGCAAAAATGTAATAATCAATCAAACTATCCAGATTAATGTAATTGTTGATGTTAGCCACAAAATCCGAATCGGATGCAGTTCTCACAAAAGAAATGACTTGATTCCATCTTGTAATGATTGCCTGTGGAGGGTTATCTTCGTGCATTTCATCCGTCCAATCTGTTCCGTTAATGCTCGCCGCCGCACGGAAACAAGATGATGAATAATCCTCTCCGCACAGCACGGAATGTGTGTCTAGCGAATCATCCATATTAAACATCCAAGGATCTTTCGGAATATTCCATGAGTATCTACCATGATACACTCCGTTTGCATATACTTTGATGATAAACCCATCCACTTGGCAGTTATTAGGTGAGGTTTTATACAGTTCTGGCAGTTCATCATACGATGAGCGACTTGCTACTACATCAGACCACAGCCTTGCGGAAACAATGTTCCTTGCGTGGGAAATGTCAATCCAATCTGCTTTAAGCACAAACTTATTTTGTTCGCCCCAATCATTAAAAGACACTTTATATTTTGTCTTACAAGATGAATCTGAAAATAATTTAATTGTAAAATTCTTTTTAGGATAGGAAGCAGTTGAATTGCCCTGTACCTTTAACGTTGCAAAGCCATTAAATCGTTCCGCCCCATTGCTGAAAATAAATTTGACTTTTACATTCCCATCATTTTTTGATGTTGGTAGTGTACCAATAATATGCAGACATGGTATTCCTGTAATATCGACAGACCTTGGTGTTCCATCAACACTGATAACATTTCCGTCAACATCATAAATAGCCATTATTCCATCCCTCCTTGAACCCATTCGGTAACGGTGTCTGTGGAAATAGCACCAGTATAGATTTTGAAGTCATAAACTGTACCTTTCATAAACCTTCCCTTTACATCACTGGTAGTACGATAAGCACCGATCAGCATAGTGTTATTCGTGTAATCAACAGACTGTTCACTAGAAATGTGCGAAATACTTGTATCCCCACTATTAACATAGTATATGTCCACCATGTCTTCAAATGCTCTTTTTACAATGCCAATTCGCCCTCTATAACCAAGTCTCCAGTTTGTAAGTTCGATATTTGTTGATCCGATAGAGCATCGTAATCCTCCAGATGGTGTATGCAATACCATGCCCGGATAAGGGATTTGCTCATACATGCAATGCATTAGTGTTTGGTTCGAGGATGTATTCGCATCTAGTGTGGCATCAATTAATAATGCAAAACCTACATCCTTCGCAAATAACTGCACGTTTGTGTCTATATAATCAGATGTCCCATTAAATACTGCGGTATCAGGTAATCTGTAAACCAAATTCGGTGTACTATCAATTGCGAGATAATTGCAAATTGATTGATAAGATGCGATATCGCTTCGTACTGATAGATCATAAATCGTACCCTTGAAATATCGACCTTTTGTTCCATTGGTTTGCTGAAATGCACCGATGATCATTGTCTCATCTACAGAGACAAAGTTGTAGGTAAGCAGTTTATGCTGAATCATCGTTGCTGTTTTGTAATAAACATCGTAATTCGAAGTTCCTTGTTCATGCGTTATTACTGCATAAATACCGTCATTTAATATTTCACTCTCTGGTATCGTAAATATAGCGGTTCCCCCAACACCGCATATGAAATTGAATTTCGAATTTGCATAATTAAATGACAGACCGTCATATGGTGATGCTTCATGCATACAGTGCAATATTGTTCTGTTAGAAGTATCTCCAGATTCATTTTCAGAAACGTGAAAGAAAATAGTGAACGAATTGTCTTCTTTTCGCAGTTGAACTTCAGTATCTATGTAGTCAGATGTTCCATTAAACTCCGTTGCGTGCGGCAATGCATATAATATAGAACCACCATCATCTACGTTCACGTTAAATGTTGTACTCTTATCACCATAATTAACTGTTACTGTGCTAGTTCCTACCGTTAATGTGCCAGACAGTGTATAAGAAGTTACGCCACCACTTGTGCCGTCAGAATAATGTGCAGTTACAACAAGGTCATCTCTAAGTGAGTTAAGGTCAGCAGTGTCATAAACAATTCCACTCTGTGTATACACAGCTGAGATTCTCACAAGTTCAGCAGGTGGGTACAATGCAACCTCAAGTGCATCATAGTAATCCTGTCCATGCTCATCTATGTATGCAACCTTTTCAGCAATCTGGAGAAGTGCCTGTTTTATATCTTCGGTCAGACTGCTACCAGAACCGCCTTCTTCAAGTGCAGTAACACGGTCATCCATGTCGGATAAATCTTCCTTTAACGAAGAAATCTCATCACCAGTTTTCTTAGCATCAGCTGCGGCACCTTGGATAGTTAAAGTATCATCTACCACAACGGCAGATCCTGCAGGATTGACGTGGTCCGTAAGCCAGGACGTTACATTATCTCCTATGTCATCGCCGAATTTGGTATCTATTTTATCTGAGATCATGCCGGGCAGGCCGTTTTGTATGGTGGTAATATCAGACGAAAACTTATTAATCTGCGTTGATGTCTCTTCTTTGAAAGAATTAATCTGAGACGAAGTATCCTGCTCCAAGGCATCGAATTCATCTCTTATAGCGTCTAGTTCTGTATCGAGTTCCTGCGATATAGCAAGGATCCCGTTGTCCATATGGTTTAGGTTAGCGGCGTCGATCGGGGTCTCCGTTGACGGGGCATCCTGCCAGCCAACCCTTGTGTATCTTATTGGCATGATCAGCCTCCTTCCTTCTCAAAGTAACTTACAGTCGTAGTTACTACAAACGCTTCTGTTATAACAAGATCGACACTAGATGTATTGTTATACTTAAACACTCTTGTTCGATTCTCATTGCTAAACGACACGCTTACAGATAACGACTCCTCGTATTCCTCAGGAATTCCGCTATAACTAATTCCTATTATGGTTGAATCTGTCGGAAAATAAGCGCCAGATCGAGTGTTTGTCTCGATCCCACCCCCTCCCGAGCGCAGCGTCTGCGCCCCTATTGTGGTGTTAAAGATTAGCACTCCTATTGGGCGATCATATGGCAGCACGCTAGCATCGGGATAGACTAGCGTGTTTGGAAACAGCTTCCATTCCTCCGGCATCTCCTGTTTTGGCGTGGTAAGCTCAATTATCTCATCAGGAAACGGGAGCCTCGGATCAGTATCGTCGGTTCCGTAAATTATCTCTTCCAGAGTATTTAGAACATCGGGATCAAGAGATGTGGAATCGATAACAATTTCACTTACAGGATCGAACTCTTCGTCGTCAACTTCCTGAGGGAATGTTTCAAACGAAATAGTGGTCTCCTGAATATCCATAGATTCATTTACAGTCGAGTAAGCTCTCGAAAAGTCAGTAACTCTCATATTGTAAATCATATGGATTCTATAACCATGCTCAGTTCCTTCTGTATCATTCCCAACCTTACTTCTATAACAAAAGCCGAACTGATCTCGATTCTGCTGCCGCGCAAAGATACCGGCCATAAGTTCCCTCTCGCCGAGGTACTCCTCAAACTCGTCAGGAAATGTATAGCATTTTATAGACCCCGAGTATTCCTCAGAAGTATACTCAGACCCAACCTTGACCCCGCCGGAATAAAGAGGGCTTGCGTCTCTTCCGCCGTTATTATCCTCAACTCCGGTAAGGCCGTTCCACGCAATTCCGCCGGTATAAATGCCGCCCTCAAAAGGATAAAAGACGCCATGGTCAACGCCTATCTCGTACTTTCTTTCCCCGAGAGCGTCCCAAGTAAGTCTTCCCATAGCCTTACCTCCTTAATATTTAGCGCTGTTTCTTTCTTCGAGCCCTTATGTTTCTTAAATGCTCAACGCTACCGGCGACTCCTAGAGTTGCATTATTACCAATGTCTTTAATGGTGCCGGCGGCGGCCGCTCTAAGCCTTCCGCGCCCCTTTGCCCTAGACGCTTCGTATTTAAGAGCTCCGTAACTGCCAAGCGTATTAGCCAAAAGGTACGTCTTACCACTAGACATTCTGGCTACTCTACGATTTGTCTCTTTGGAATTAAGAGAATACAGTCGATTAGCGGCGTTTTCCCTTTCCTTCATCCACTGCTCTCTGGATGCAGCGATCTTGGTTTTCTTCTGATCCTTTGACAGGGATTTATCTCTCTTAATCGCTTTCCGATTGGTTTTGTACATGGCCTTGGCGGCTCTAACTCGTCTATCATGGCGGATACCCCAACGCATTCCGACAATTCCATAATGCTGCAAGGAATCCTCTGCGCCAGAACGAACTATTGCGTAGTATTCGCTCATTTTGATTTCACCTTCTTCCTTCGGGCATAGTTATTGTGCGCTTTTCTCCATGGTGCATTATCAGACGAATCTCTGTGAAGATTTCGCCATCCTTTATTCTGCGCCATTTCATCGTAATACCAGTCGCCGCTATGCAAATTAGGGCTGGCACCAGTTGCCTCACGAGTTCGCCTCTCTATACGTTTTGGTTTGTTTAAAAACTCGTTTGTATGAGCTTCGGCAAGCTTCCCGCCACTCTTTCTATTGAATTCTGCTCTTTCAAGAAACTTTTTCTTACTTTCAGCATTACGCTTTGCTATCTTTGCATCTCTGCTGATTGCGAACTTTTTATCTATGGCCTTACCTATCGGGTTCTTTTTCAATGCCGCATTACCGACTGCCTTCGCAGCTCCGCCAACTGTTTTGATCTTGATGGGGTTTTCAATGTTTATGTTCCGTAGAGATTTTCCTGCTTTTTTCGCAGCATTACCCGCTGCATTGCCAGCACGTTTAGCAACATCGCCCACGACCTCGGCCTTACCCAAAAGAGTCTTGTCGTATGCATCACGAGCTTTTATAACTTTTTCAGTCGATCTTTTATACGCCGCGTTTCTGGCCCTTTCTATCGGGTCGTCAGGGTTATAGACATTGTACTTTCCACGCTTAGACGCAATGCCCTTCCTAATACGTTCAGACTCCCTAAATTTTTTATCAAGATCTTTCTTTTTATCTATACCGACAGCTCCACCGGCCTTATACGCAGCTAGCTCAGCCGCATTGTAGATGTACCTCCAGCCTTTGCCAGACTGAATCCTTGCCAGGTACTTGTGATTCTTCTTTTGGGAACCTTTCTTCTTTCCAAAGCCAAAGAGGTGTTCAAGATGATCATCCTGCCCCTCTCTGACTACAGCGTAGTATTCGCTCATCTTTAACCTCACTCAAATGAATCTTTGTATAGTTTGTAAACAACCCACGCATCCATCAGGGCAGAGACGTTATCAATCTTCTGCTCGTAGCGATCCTTTAAAAGCTTCCTGTTTCCATTAGTGTCCTCGATGGTTATGCAGTTACCCATCGTAAAGGACATGATCTCCTCGTCAAAGAGAAGCTTCCTATCTTCTGCAAGATGCTTAAGCTCGCCAAGAGGAACCGACTCAGTTCTGGCTCCCTGTATTACTTTCTCAACGCCAAAAGAACCATTCTCACTTGTCCATCTTTCGATAAACTCTCTTGCATTGTAAGGGTCGTATCCAACCGCTCTAACATCGTAGGCAACTCTTCCGTTGATAAAGTCATACAAATTCTCATAAACCATAGTCATATCAAGAGCAGTGCCAGGCATAACAATGAGCGAGCCTTCGCTTAAGAACTTCTCGTACTTCATCCTCATAGCCATCGGAAGCTTGTACAAAGTACGCTCCGTTATATAGCTTCTTGCCTTTACACCAAACCTGTCTCCGCCAAGCGGAAAGAGGAATGTAAAAGCACAGAAGTCATCGCCTCTTGACAAGTCGCACCCCATGGCGCATGGAAGCTGCCAGAACTCTCTTTTCCTATGAAGTTTAGTTTCTTCATAAGTAAAGAAATAGGTATAGCCTTCCATAGGAATGCCAAACCTTTTGGCCAAAATATCATTTCGAGACGCCGGCGCTTTCTCAGCCCTTTCCTTATCAAGCTGATAAGTTTCATAGCTTACCGTCTTTCCAAGGTTGGGATTGGCTTTGAGCCACATTGCCGGATTCTCGACTTCCTTAATGTCGTCAAGCCTGTAATAGAAGATTGAGACGTGTGGAGCGATATAGTCGCCTCTAAGGATGGACATAAGCTCCATTTTGATCGTATCGCCAACCGAGTTTCGAACCGTTCCTTCAGATGAGATTGCAAGGATTGTGTATGTTTCGTTTTTACTTGCGCCCTGCTCCAAAGTACCGATAACGTCCTCTCTGATATCGCCAGACAGCCATTCGTCGACCGAGTTTATCGGGGAGTTAAGACCCTGAAGCTTATCAATCGACATGGGCCTGACCTCAAGGAGAGACCCCGTTAAGAAGTTCTGAATTCCCTTCTTTGTTGAGGCAAGCTTTACTCTGTTTGCCTTAAGACCTGTTGTGTTCTGAAGGGAACCTTCAGTTAGAAACTTAAAGAAAGGACCCCTTGACCTTACAATCGCAGTTCGAATTGGGCTCATGACCTCTTCCGCCTGTGGCATTGTAGGCGCCGTGGTTACCTGATGTGTTGTTGCAGGGTTTACAGTTAATTCGTATGCCTGAATACAGGCAACGTACATCGATTTAGCTGATCCTCTGGCCGTTATTATGTACTGCTTTTTGGTCAGCCTCTTTTTGTGCTTCCTCGTTACGTATCTACCGCCTGACTTATTCTGATACGGCTCAAAAGCACTGATTTCTTCGTAGTAATACCAACCGTAAAGCTCCTCTCCCCATAGCTTGAATGAGTCCAGCAAATGAAGGTCAGAGCCATCGGTAAGCGTGAGCTCATTTTCGCAGAACCTGATCCATCCCTCGACCGCCTGGTCGTCATAGTAAACTCCCGGGTTTCTGATAAGGTCGTCTATCCGGTTCATCTCCATGGAGATCTCACGGTTTATTGGTATTTCGCCGCGAAGCACTTTCTCCCTAAACTGTCCATAGTACTTAGGAGTTGCGGTGTTTGAAAGCATTTAATCAACTCCTTTACTTATTTACAGTCCAAGACGCCTTCTGTTGTTATCGGACAAATCGGATGTTAAATCATCAAGATCTTTTAAAACCTCACTTATTGGTTTGCTGCCACTACCCTTAGGCAGCTTAATGTTCCTGGGTTTCGGAAGATCAGAAACCTTTGTGTCCCTTGTTGCGCTAGAGAAGATGCTGTAATCGCCGTCTCCAAGTCTGAATCCACGGTCAATCTTTCCATGACCGCTTACGCTGTCTCGAAGTTGCTGCTGAGAATAAGCGCCTTTATTATAGCTTCTCTCTTTGTTTGTAACGTCACCGACGGACCCAAGTTTATCTATGAACTTTCCAACGGATTTTCCTGTAGCAGTGTCGTAGTCGCCATCTTTAAGCTTGAACCCGGAATCAAAGTTCGCTTTTGGAAGGGGCGTATCTTTCTTGCCACCGTTAAGATTTTCAAGCCAATTTAAAGTATCGCTGTCTTTCTTTCTATCTCTGGCTTCTTGAAGATCCTTCTGGAACTTATGCTCCTGATACTTCTCGTTGGCTTTATTTGCGGCATCTTTTGTTATTTTTCCAGCCAATTTTAAAGCTCTATCGACAATATCAGGCTCATTGCTCTTAGATCCGCCATCGCTGCCACTATCGTCTACGCTATTAAGAATAGACTTAGTATCAAGTCCAAATTCTTCCCTAAGACTCGTAAATGCCTTATGAGCATTCACAACAGCATCCGCGCCAGTCTTAACGGCACCAAGTCCTTTGATGGCTTTATCAAAAGTTGAAGGTGGAAGACCCTTCTTATACTTATCAAGGTTCTCGGCAGTTTTACCAAGAGCCTGCGCCCTTTTAGATAATTTCAAAAGATCATCGTCGGTCATCTGACCTTTAAGCTCTGAGATTTTCTTAAAGTCAACGTTAGCGATGGCCTTATCAATATCAGATCTAAGGTTCTTTCTAGCTTCTTCTTCTTTAGCCTCTTTCTTCTCGGCTTTAGCCTGAGCCTTTGCCTCTTTCTTTTCGGCTCTTGCGGCTTTTCTCTCTGCTCTCTTTTTAACCCTATCTTCCGATCGTCTCTTTTTACCGGCATTCTTCAGTGTCCCGTCATAGTTCTGAAATCTTCGAATTCCCCATTTCTGGCCTAAGATTCCATGATGCTCTAAAAACGAGCCGTTTTCCATTTCTTCAAAGTATTCATACATGGGTTTTACTCACCCCCTGTCTGGTCCTCCAGTGTTTTGTTATACGCATTCGAACTGATCCCAAGAACCGCCCCAAGGAACGTATCTACTGCAGCGATCGTGCCGACAACCTCAGTTGCATATGGGAAGCCCCAGATCTTTGACAGTGCAAAGTAAAGCGTTCCCGCTGCCGGAAGAAGAATCTGTGCAATCCATTTAAGATAGTCATACGTCTTATTACTCATCTTCATACATAAACTCCTTTCTTCGTGTCTCTATGTCAATCTTCTCAGCCTCGTCCTCAGAAACGATCTTAAGTTTCTGGCAGGCCTCATAACCGATCTTTCCATCTCCGTTCCCACCCGCTTCAAAGTACGGCTGGGCGAGCATCTCCAAATTGCCTTTTTCTTTGACCGTGATACATCCTCTTCGCACGTACTTGTCACTAAGATAAATAATCTTGTCATGGCCGAGGGCAACCAGCATCTTCGACTGTGCCGATTCTTTAGCCTCTTCTTTTTCTCTCCGTCTATCTCTTCTCTGAAGCAGGTATATGACTAAACTCATAACTCCAGAGGAAGAGAAAGCGGAGATCAGTGCCGTAACAATTACCACATCGATCTTCACTTCTCTTCCCTCCTTTTACTTACTTCTCGGATTGTTCTCTTCTGTTAAATTAAAAAGAACCCAGACTAATGCCTGAGTTCTAAATGTGTATTAAATTGCCCTTTAACGAATACGGTTGATTTATTTACGGTTCTTGTCCTTCTTGATAACAACGGCATACTCATCATTAACAGAAAGATATAACCGTTTCCCCTGTTGCAATGCTTCAATCATTTCATCGGTGATTATTTCCTCACTATAACCCCATAACCGATCGGCTTTCTCACCTTTTTCGAGAATGTGAATCATGCTTCTGTCTCCTTCCTAAACTCTTTCTCGACAATCTTCCGCACGGTTTCCGCAATGGTTTTGAAACCGTAAATCCTCTGCAAATACTTGAGTTTCAAAAGGAAATCTTCATCGACTCTGATTTGCAATAAACGATCTTTCATAATGAAACCACTCCTTTCGTAATTACATTATATGGATACGCTATTACAAATCAAGTCACCACACCTCCACTATTCTGCTGTGACATTGCCCTTTAAGTTAGCCTTAAAAACTCTGTCATAAGTCCTTTTGCAACACATCTCGCCAACAGTTTCATTCCTGCCGTGTTCGGATGCACTGTATCTGAAATGTATGTAGCTCTGTTTGTGATATTGATACCGCAGTTTGCGAACACATCGACATATGGAACGCCAAACACTTCGCATACTTCCTTTTCAGCTTTCGCATAGTCGGACGGTTTCAAACTTACGGCATTGATTTGTTCCGTATACTGATTCTCACCAGAGGTTGCGCCTATGCCGTTTAAAAGAGTTCCGAATACAATTAATGCATTTGGTGCATAATACTGTAATTTCATGAGCATTGAAGCCATTGCGCCCTTGAATGTGCTTATGTTGTAGTCACCGACAGCGTTTGCTGTGTGCCATACACCGTCCGTTGTATCCGTAGAGTTGAATGTCAAATCTCCAAGTGGAACATTGCTTAAAAAATCATTTGTTCCACCCATGACAAAAATTAGCGGCAGTGTGTTGTCAAGCGTTTCGCTAATTCGATCATATGAACACATTGATTCATGTACGGTTTTAACTGGTGTGCCTGTCGTGTAAATGCCGTTCGCATCTATGCCAAAAGTAGCATTTGACCATGAAATCGGCGCACCCGGTTTCCCATTTCGAATGAACCCCGCAAAACCAAGCAAATTATTAACGTATGAGTGCCAGTCATAAAGCCAACTTATTGAATCACCATAATTTGCCCACGTTTCCCCCATCCATTGTTTCGCATATTTTGTATTAGCGAGTTCAATAATTCCATCTAATTCGTTGATAGTAGAAACCGTTCCAGTTCCGCTTGCCCTAAAGTAAAACAATACTTTTGGAGCATCTTGCGTAGCTGTAAACTGCAAACTACCATTCATCAAAACACCAACGCTTTCTATGGTTTGATTGCTTTCCGAAACAGTAGCGAGTGAGCAATTTGCTGTGCTTGATACCGTGAACTGGTATGTTTCGCCTGCCTTTATAGCATACGTCACATAGTTGTTCCCACTTCCAGAAGCAGTGACGGACGCGCTTATATGTCCTACTGCTTTTATAAGATCATCATTTAATTCTGCAATTTGTCCTTCGATTGCATCAATGGCGTTTTCTGATGTTACAGACCCAGTTCCGCTTGCTCTGAAATAGAAAAGCACTTTCGGAGCGTCCTGTGTTGCGGTAAAAACAAGTGAATTACCGTTCATAAGTATTCCAACGCTTTCAATCGTTTGATTAGAAGCGTTTACAGTTGCGATAGAACAATTTGCACTGCTTTCCACTTTGAACGTATATTTTTTTCCTGCTTCTATCGCATATGTCAAATACTGATTACCGCTTGCAGATGCAGAAATAGAAGCAGATGATATGCCTAATATGCCTAAATCTTCCTTTAACGAAGTTATTTCGTCACCAGTTTTCTTAGCATCAGCCGCAGCACCTTCGATCGTTAGGGTATCATCTATAACCACAGCAGATCCAGAAGGTGTTACGTGCTCAGTTAGCCAAGTGGTAACATTATCACCTATGTCATCGCCAAATTTGTTATCTATTTGCTCGCCAACCATAGTTGGAAGACCGTTTTCCATTGAGGTAACCCTGGTCTGCATTGAGCCGACCTGGCCTAGAGTTAGCTCTTCAAAGGAATCAATGCCTCCTTCCATCGCGGTAAGCCTTGTCTGCATTGCGCTGACCTGCGCAGATGTTTCGTCTTTAAATGAGTCGATACCTTCTTCAATCCCCGCCATGTCAGAGTAAAGACCGGCAACGCCCTCCTCTAGCCTGTTTAGATTCTCAGCATTAATTGGGGTCTCTTCCGAGGGGTAGTTCTCCCAGGTAAGCCGCCTAAAATCTACTTTCATACTCCCTCCTATTTCTTAAACGCTCCGGCGCTTTGCCTTGCAGACTCGTACTGCGATTGACTAACCATGCCGGAATTGAGCATTTGCTGTATGATCATGCCGGGGTTGGCTCCATTTTGAAGCTGATTCATTAAAAGGTTATACTGCTGAGGGTTGATTGATCCGCTCTGATAGCCCTGCTGCAAAAGTGCCATAACCGCCTGCTGCGGATTCTGCCTGGCCATGCCTATAACCTGCATCATGTTTAAAAGATTACCCATTAGACTCACCTCCAAGCTCGGACAGAAGCTTATCTAGCTTCTTAGACAGACTCTCAAACTCTTCTCTCGACACTCCGGTATTTGAAGGAGCTTTCGGTGTAGTCTCCTCGAACGGAAACTCTCTAAGCGTCTCCGGAACTCCGTTTGTAGAGGTGGACTTGAGCCAGAACTTCTTAAGGTTGAACGAGAGAAGCAGAACCGTTACTCCTGCTGCTACAGGATAGTTCTTAACCTCATCCTCCGAACTTACAAAGATTGTCATGATCGAGCCCGGAGTCTGCTGAGGAGACGGAGTTTGCTGCAGAGGCATTGCCGTCTGGAAAGTATTTGGTGCAAAGTTAATGTTTCCGGGTTGTGTCTGATAGTATGGGTTGGTATTGTAAGCTGGCATCGTTTATCTCCTTTCGTAGTAATAGATCGGAACTTCCCATCCGGAATCCCATGTGTCATAGTAATCGCCATCTATGACCGCCACCACATGAGACCCGGTAGCGACTAGAAATCTACCCTTATGGTGATCCATACAAAACTCTTTAATCGTATAGCAAGCAGGGCAGGTATCGGGTATTACGTGCCTTCTGTACCCGTTTAAGATTAAGTACTCACCCCAGGACGTGTTAGATGAGGGCATCTCCGACAGATAGTAACTTGTCATGGAAAGGTCTGCATGAGTGTCTCTCCACGACTGGTTCATCAAGACCGAAATAGCCCTTACAGTACAATCACTGGTATTCTTGTTTACCGGATTTGCGTTAAACCTGACGAACATCTCCTATCTCCCTTTTGTCAACAATTCTCCACTCAAGCTCCTTAACGTTCTCGTTCATAGCATTCATGAGGATGCCGGAGGTTGGAGGATCGAAGTAAAGAGTAACTTTCTTAGACAGGTAGGTTTTAACCTCAGGGATCGACAGGCCGAGGGCTATTTCGTTCGCAAGGAACGCATCCCACGAGCCTTCGTCCTCATCGGAAATCTGATAGCCGTAAACCCCGACTCCAAGCTCATTAAGCGTGCCAAGAACGGTGTTCGTGTACTCGATGATCTCTGCGTCAAACGGGGTATAGTCAGGAGGGAGGTTCTTTTTAGCCGTCTGCAGAATGCTGTCCATGTTCATTTTTCTCACCTCCTATTTCCACGGACATGTGTCATTAGGCTTCCTCTCTATCGGCAGTTTGGGGAGCATGCGCTCTGAGCCGTAGTGGATAGCCTGATGCGTGTCAAACGTCGTGGTTATTAAGTTGTTTAAATCTAATACTTTGGGATCTCGATTAAGAATATCTTCGATCGTGATTGGATTGATGTGATGAATGTAGGCGGCCTGATTGTGGATTTCGAAATCCGGGTGGGCAAGGTCGCATCCCTTATCTCTTTCGATGACTATGTTCCGTATCCTTCGCCATTCTGGATACTTGTACAGCATCTGGTTTAAGTAGCGCCTTGAACCAAAAGTGGCATTGCCGACTTGCCCGGTTATCTTAAGATACTCGTATCGATCATGGAAATCGGGGATCTCAATTAGCTCCAGATACGTCTTCGTCATCTGGTGTGGAGGATCTGTAAGAGCTGAACGCTGCCATAGCATCTGAATACATGGCCTCGATTCTCTTTGCGCTCTCCATAGCCTCCGTCTTTGCTTTCATATACTTCTTCTGTTCTTCCATGATCTCTTTTTCAAGCCTCGCCTTTGTAGATCCACGTCTTAGAAACTCTACGGTCTCCTGAGATGTGGCAGTACCATTCCTGATTCGCTGTTCGACTAGGTCGTAGGCTAGTGCAATAAGCTGATCCTCTCGCCTTTCCAAGGATCTAGCCTTTCTAGTCATAGGTTTTGAGGAAAATTCAGGAACCGGTACCGTCTCGATTGGTACTTTCTTCCTTCTTCCCATAAAAATTGCTCCTTTCTTTGCCTAATAGACATCTATAGAAACACAAATACCACTGAACGTGAAAGATCCTCACTCGTTCAGGCGTAAACGAGGCTCAGGGGAGGTCGAAAGGAGACAGCAGCACTTGTGTTTCCGTAGACATTTACTAGGTTTTAGAGTACTTCAGGTGGGTTTGTGGTGAGTTTCGGAGAAATATCAGTGCAAAACTTCTAGAAATATCAACCCCCGGAGAA
>OCTX012280766.1_pt1 | contig 50638 bp, 32 predicted proteins | sample 1539691 | NCBI WGS metagenome assembly OCTX01 (sample SAMN02144231, study PRJEB22623) | gut metagenome | biome: sheep rumen | host: Ovis aries | place: New Zealand
CCTAAATCTGAACATAATAATTCACGGTTTCGTCGGACATTTATTTCGTCATCTCCGCAAAAGCTGTTTGCGTTAAATGACGAATATGCTCCTACACTGTAGCCTCCTTGTCGATGCGTGGAGAAAGCTCTTACCTGTGGTGATATGTCGTATTCTTCCAGTTCCAATTTACGAATCTATATATTCTATGTTTTCGATGTCGTCGATGTCGTCGATTTCTTCAATATCGGCATTTACTGTGCTGACATACTCCACGGATTCACCGGCTGCCTCCAACTCTTTCTGAAGATGATGAAAGTCTTTCGATTGATGAACAATGGTTTCCTGAGTGCGGACTGTCATTATCTTGTTACTTTCACGGTTCATCTCTGTCCACAACAAGACCTTTAATTCATTTAGCCCCAGACCAGTTACACTCGATATGAATACGGTGGGTATACCTGGTGGAAGTGTGTCCTTGAGCATGTCGGTTAATTCTTGGTCTAATGTGTCACACTTTGTTACGGCTAACACCCGGCCTTTGTCAAGGAGCTCTGGATTGAATGTTGTGAGTTCGTTCAATAATATTTCATACTCTTTCCTGATGTCGTCAGTGTCGCAGGGCACCATGAACAGTAAGAGCGAATTACGTTCTATGTGACGTAAAAACCTGAGACCTAAACCTTTGCCTTGACTTGCTCCTTCAATTATACCTGGAATATCGGCTATTACGAAGGATTTTGAGTCATGGTAAGGCACTATGCCGAGACTGGGTTCAAGAGTTGTGAATGGATAATTGGCTATTTTGGGCTTTGCTGAGGACAAAGTAGAAACCAGTGTGGATTTTCCTGCATTCGGAAAACCGACAAGACCTACATCTGCAAGAAGCTTCAACTCCAAGATGACAGACATTTCCATCATCGGCTCGCCTGGTTGAGCGTAGCGAGGCGCCTGATTTGTGGCTGTGGCAAAGTTGAAGTTGCCTAATCCACCACGACCGCCACGAAGCAAGACGAATTCTTGGCCGTCTTCGGTTATGTCGCATATGTATGCTCCGGTGTCTGCATTATAAACGACAGTTCCGCAAGGGACTTCTATATAGGCATCTGCACCTTGTTTACCTGTGGACTTGTTTTTGGAGCCATTCGATCCATGTTCAGCAAAGACATGACGGTCATAGCGTAGGTGAAGCAATGTCCAATAATTGTGATTGCCTCGTAGAATCACGTGGCCGCCACGACCGCCATTACCGCCGTCAGGACCACCTTTAGGCAGGTATTTTGCTCTATGCATATGAGCTGAACCACTGCCGCCTTTGCCTGAACGGCAATAGATTCTAACATAGTCTATAAAGTTCGATTCTGCCATCTGTTGTTCGAAAATTTAATTTGTTGGAATAAGTGAAGCCGAGTAATAGGATTGCGTTATCATACTCGGCTTCAAGGGGAATCAAGAGTTTTGTTTTTCTATCTCTTCCATTATTTCTGAAACCATCAATTCCTTTGAGCCTTTCCATGTGAAAGTCGTGCGGATGCCTTCTTTGGCAAACCACTCAGATAATGGTTCTGTCTGGCTGTGATATACGTCAAAACGCTTCTTTATTGTCTCTTCATTATCGTCTGCACGACCTTGCTCTACTGCGCGTTTTAGAAGACGGGACATCAAGGTTTCTTCATCGACAATCAGTTCTATCATCATGCCCATCTCATCTCCGCGAGATTCCAGCATCTCTTTCAGGGCTTCTGCCTGGGCGATTGTGCGGGGAAAACCGTCAAAAATCACTCCCTGGCCTTGGTTGATGGAATCATAGGTTTGGCCTAAGATGTCTATCATAAGGCTGTCTGGAATCAACTGGCCGTTATCTATGTAGCTTTTGGCTATTTTTCCAAGTTCTGTTCCGTTTTTAATCTCAGAACGCAGAACATCACCGGTAGAGATGTGTCCCATACCGAACTTCTCCATAATTTCCTCGCTGTATGTGCCCTTACCTGAACCTGGGGCACCGAAGATAATGATATTTTTCATTTTTCTTTTTGGGAATTATTTGATTTTTGTTGTTATGAATTTATTCGTCAACGACTGTGTATATATCTTTATAGTTCCGGCCCATTCCGTTATAATCCAAACCGTATCCAACTATAAATTCGTTGGGGATTTCCATGGCGCAATAGTCCACTTTTAAATCAACCTCAAGCTTGTCGGGCTTCTGAAGGAATGTACATATCTTCACACTGGCTGCTTCTTTTGCCCAAAATTGAGGTAACAGGTTGAACATCGTTATGCCTGTGTCGACTATGTCTTCAACGATGATAACGTCGCGGCCGTGAAGACTGACAGTCACGCCCATTAATTCTTTTACATTGCCTGTGCTCTTCATTCCTGAATAGGAAGAAAAGCGTGCAAAAATAATTTCTGGTTGAAATGTCAGGTAACGGCTTAGGTCGGCTGCGAACATGTATGCTCCATTGAGGATACAAACCATCGCTGGATTCTTACCGGCATAATCTTTGTTTAAGCGTTCTGCCACAGCTTTTACTTTTTCCTGTATTACCGCTTCTGGTATCGATAATTCAAAATTACGGTCTAATATTGTTATCATGGATCGGAGATTTTGTTATTTTCATGCAAAGTTAACAATTTTATTTTAACTCCCCAATTTATATCTCCAAAATCAGTGAAAATAAATGATTATTTGTCTGATTTGTCCCATATTGAATTCTCTGATTGACTTTTTGTGATTTATCAATTGTTTTTCATAAAAAGTGGCCCGATTATTTTGATATACATTTTTTTTACAGTAACTTTGTGTGAAAAATTAAATCTTATGTTGACTGACCTCTGCGTTATCATGCTTATTGCGGCTGCTACTAGCTTGATTTTTAAACTACTTAAACAACCTGTCGTTTTAGGATACATTGTTGCAGGAATTATCATCGGACCGTATCTTGTGGGAGACTCATGGATATCAAATGAAGAGTCTGTGAAGAACTGGGGAGAAATTGGGGTCCTGTTCCTCCTTTTTGCCATGGGACTCGAATTCTCTTTCAAAAAATTGATTCAGATGGGGTCGACTGCATTAATTGCTGCATCTGTTATTGTCCTGGGTATGATGACTGCAGGATTTGTCTTGGCAAGATTGTTGGGTTGGAATGAGATGAATGCTCTTTTTCTTGGAGGGATGATGAGTATGTCCTCCACGACCATTGTCTTCAAGGCTCTTGACGACATGGGGCTCAGAAGTCAGAAATTTGCAAAAGTCTGTTTCTCTATTCTTATCGTGGAAGATGTGTTTGCTGTTATTCTTATGGTTATTCTCACTTCCATCGCTACTTCAAGAACTTTTCAGGGAACTGAACTTGTTTTGCAAGTGGCAAAATTAATCGCATACATCATTATCTGGTTTTTTATGGGGATTGTCATTTTGCCTACTTTCTTGAGAACTTTCAGAAAGCATCTTTCTGATGAACTCCTCACGATTTTAGCTGTGGGACTCTGCCTCGGTATGGTGCTCCTTGCTGTAGGTGCCGGATTCAGTTCTGCCTTGGGGGCGTTTGTCATGGGCTCTCTTCTGGCTGAAACTGTTGAGGCTGAACGAATTGAAAATTTAATTCAACCAATAAAAAATGTGTTTGGGGCAATTTTCTTCGTCTCTGTCGGATTGATGATTAATCCGTCACTGCTACTTGTACATTGGATCCCTATTGTGTGTATTTCGCTTGTCGTGATTTTGGGCCAGATCCTTTTTGCCACTATCGGAACCTTGCTATCTGGACAAACACTTAAAGTGTCATTACAGACTGGATTTTCATTAGTACAAGTAGGTGAGTTCGCATTTATTATTGCCACACTTGGTACAACACTCAAGGTCATTGACGATAATCTTTATCCTATTATAGTGGCTGTCAGTGTCTTGACTACTTTTCTCACTCCATATATTATGAAATTGGCTCTTCCCTCCTTTACATGGCTTAATCAGCATTTACCACAATCTTTTATTATTATACTCGACAAGTATTCCAATAGTAAGAATACGGTATCTAAAAGCGGAGAGTTTTCCTCTTTGTTGAGATCATCCCTTTCTCATACTTTAATTTATACAATTGTCGTATTCTTTATTTATACTATTTACTTTGTTTATCTAAAACCACTGATATTCGGCTTGATTCCTGATAATGTGCCACTTGTTCTTGTAAATCTATGTTCTGTATTACTTATTCTCATCATTGCGGCTCCTTTCATTTGGTCTATTGCAATGCATGGTATTAAATCATCTGAATATAAAAAAATATGGGCTGGGGGAACTACTCAGAAAGCTAAGATTATTGGAATGGTTCTTGTGCAACTACTTGTCAGTACTGCTTTGCTGACGTATGTAGTTTTAAAGCATTTTTCAGTCACATCTGGAATCGTTGTTGCTTTCAGCATTCTTTGTCTGTTCTTTATTATTGCTTCCACCACTGTCAGGAAAAGAGCATTGAGCATTTCCAACCTGCTTAACGCAAATCTCTCAGCCAGAGAAAAATCAGAAGACGAACACAGGGCAGTAAGTAAGGAATTCACAAAATCTTTGCTGGATTACGATATCCATATTTCTGATTTCAGGCTGGAATTCTATTCTAATTTCTGTGGAAAGAGTCTCAAGAATATTAGAGTTAGAGAAAAAACTGGCGTAAGCATCCTTCGTATTGTCAGAAATGGAATGAATATCAATATTCCAGGAGGTGACACGGTCCTCTATCCTGACGACAAAATTGTTGTAGCGGGAAGTGATGAGCAAATTGGACGTTTTGCTGCTATCTTGGACGAAAGTAAAGACATGACTTTTAAAAAGGAAAGAACTCATGTTAATTTGGAACGATTCCGAATATCTGAAAAATCAAAACTTGTGGGCGTATCCATCCAGAATTCAAGAATACGTGAAGACGGAGGATGTATTGTTATGGCTGTCGAACGGCAAAACGAGGTTATTCTTAACCCTAAACCTCATCTAACTCTTCTTTTTAACGATATTCTTGTCGTTGCGGGTGAAACTGAGAAAATACATAATTTCGAGAAAAATAATCTTTAAATTAAAATCTTATATGAAGTATCTATTTGGGCTTTTGGGGGCTTTTATGTTGTTTGGAGGATGTAAGAAAAGCGTAACGCCTGTCTCTGGTGAAGTCACTAATCCTCAGAATGACTCTATTGTTAATAATATTGTGGTTGACAGCGTTAAAACTGAAGACGGACATGATTTAAGAGTCATAAAGGATATCGACTCAATTTCTGTTACCAGCAAAGTGGCCGAAATTCAGAGATCAATTGGCAATAATCATTTCTCTTTGAGAATTGAACTTCCTCACTACGATGCTGGAGCTGTGGACAGGAACATTCTGGCATGGATTAATCATAATTTGGAGGATGTCATACGGGATTCGTTAGATTATAATGTAGACAACAATAATGATGATTTTCATGAATTCCAGATGACATACAATCAAAAGTATGAAGGCAATCTGAACGACATAAAAAGTCTTTTGCGATTTTATGCCGACAAACATTTCATTATTTATAATGGAGACCGATTGGGCGTAGAATATAACATTGACTGCAGAAAGGTTTTTGAGAATAAGGATATCGTATCATTCGAAATTTCTGAGTTCTTCAGTAACTACGCTATTATGAAGACCAGAAACCTTGTTAGAGGAGCCACTTTCTTCAAATACAATGGTCAGTTGATGTCCTGGCCTTTCTTTGAAAAGTCAAATGTAAAAAACATCGTTAAAAAGGAAATTAACCGTCAGTACCTCAAATTTTCTCAAGATGCTTATGACGAATTCCTCAAGACAACCAGGTTCGGAGAATTTTCACTGCCCGACAATCCACCTTATATGACACGCAATGGACTGAAATTTATTTATCGTCTTAATGAGTTGTCACCAAAAGCACAGGATGGACAGATTTCCTGCGTTGTCAACCCTGATAATCTCACTCTTATGTCATCTTTGCTCGATATGTTAAGATAGTAAATAATATTTATAATTTTACCAATATGAATTATACAACTGATCCAGAAGTGCGGAGAGAAGAACTCGTCAGAATTATAGAACATGCTGTTGAGGAACTTTCTGTTGAGCAATTAGAAGCGTTATATTATGATATGCTTACTAAGGACTATATAAAAGGAAGTTATTAGTTTAATTTGTTTCAATAACTTGATTTTTGTTGAATGTATGTCTGTTTCATTTTATATCTGACTTTTATTACGTCTATCGAGGTGATTTTTTATTAAAAATTTATTTTTTGTTTTGATATTACCTTAATATTTGCTATTTTTGTCAAAAATTGAGATTTTATCCTTTTCTATTATTTAGTTTTTTAGATTATGAAATATTATTCTTTTATTTTACTCCTTTCTTCTACCGCATTTATCTTGTCGTGCTCAAATTGCTCAGACAATAAGAATAAACCAACAGTAAGCGATAAGGATTCAACTGACATCACAGAAAGAATAGATACGGTTGATACTGTACCTCCAAAAGACTCTCTCAGCGTAAATGTCTATGAAGTCGTTGAAGAAGAGCTGAGCGATTCGGTAAACGGAAACAATACTTCGGGGGTTAGCATTTCTAAGAGAGGTGAGAAAACTGTCCAAAATATAAATGATGATTTCTCTTTACAGGGTAATGGCATCGGTATTGTAAGAATCGGTGCTGACATATCCAAACTTCCTGCTGCCTACAAAGGCTTATACGATAAGAAAGCTGTCGAAGGTGGAGAATTACTCTTTTATCAGGGAAAAGACTTGATTCTCGAAGTATCCTTTAATAAGAAAAACAAGCAAATTAATTCTATTAGAGTAACTTCTCCTAACATTAAGACAGAAGATGGTATTTGTCAGTTTATGGACTTTAATTCTTTGATGAAAAATGAAAAGGTAAAAAAAGCCATAGGGAAAAAGAATAAATATAATTTGGAATCCTTCAATATTGACGGAATCACTTACGAAATGGAAGAAAATATTGAGGGAGATAAATACGTTTCTGCTATTATCATCAAATAAGCTGTTCGTATGAAACAATTGATTTCGTTTTGTATGTTCGCCATCATTCTTTTCGCATGTGGCGACAATAATGATGCACTCAAGAACTCTATCTTGAGTATCAATAAAGAATGTCCGGTTGTTTGTGAACATTGGACTATTGATTCTTTGGGCATTTCTAAAAAGGGGGATGTTGTCTACTTTTGTAACTCCACCAACAATGCTGACTATATGATCTTACTCAAATCAAAGAAAGATTCTGTGAGAAATGCAATGATTGATAATATTAACAACAAGCAATTGAGTAACTCTTCGAAACTGATCAAACTCTGTAAAAAGTATAATGCGGGTTTAGTATATAAGTTTTATTCTAATACTACGAATGAGACTATTGTCATCAAAATTCCTGTTGACAAATTAATCTCTGATCCTGCAGATAGTTAAAGATGGTCTATTTCATCCTGCTTTTGCTGCTTCTATTCCCTGATATCTATATATCACGGAACTATATACATCAGCCAATTTTCTTTATTCTTTATTGGCTGCCTACCCTCATTGCTGTTTTCGCTGTTTTTGCACTCAGAAAAGGATCGTCCAGAAGAATGCTGAAGATCCTCTTCACTATTGTGCTCGTGCTTGGAATACCTAAGCTAATCTTTTCAGTTGTGTCCTTTCTGGGATGGCCATTAGGTATGGCATATCCACCGCTTATTGACATCTTTAACATTATTGGTTTTATACTTCTTGCAGTTACTGCACTTTGTATGCTCTATGGTATTACCTTAGGATGGCAATGGTTTAGGGTGGACAGAAGGGTTTTCTCCTTTTCTGACTTGCCTGATAATTTTAATGATTTTAAAATCGTTATGATTTCTGACCTGCATCTCGGTACGTTTGGAAACAGAAGGGGCTTCTGCAGAAGACTTGTTAGGGCTGTTAATGCCGAAAGTCCTGATGTTATCTTTTTTATTGGAGATCTTGTCAATGCGAAGGCCAGTGAGATTAAGCCTTTTATGGGGATTCTCCCTAAGTTAAAGGCCAAATATGGAGTTTTTTCGATTCTTGGAAATCATGATTACTGCATTTATGGTGATTTTGATAATGACAATGATCTGAAAAATAATATTATTACGATTGTTAATGCAGAGAAAACATTTGGATGGGATTTGCTTCTTAATGAGAATAGACAAATCAAGATTAACGGACAGTCCATTTATATAATCGGCGTTGAAAATAATGGGAAACCACCTTTTCCTCAAAGAGCTGATTTAAGTAAAGCGTTAAATGGAGTGCCTGATAATGCCTTTAAAATACTTCTTTCCCACGACCCAACTCATTGGAGACAACAAGTCTTGCAAAAAACTAACATCCCTCTCACCCTGTCAGGACATACGCACGGTATGCAATTCAGTATTTTTGGATTTAACCCTGCCAGACTCGTTTATAGGGAGTGGGGGGGGACATACGAAGAGAATAATCAAATTCTTTTTGTCTCAATTGGAGTGGGTGGAAACATGGCTTTCCGATTTGGAGCATGGGCTGAGTTTAATGTGATTACTCTGAACAATAAACACTAATATTTTATATCTCTTAGCTTTATGATAAAGTTGCATCTTGACGAAGGACTTAACGATGAACAGGTTCAAAGGAATCGTAAAGTTTATGGGGATAACTGTGTTGCTTTTTCAGAAATTTTCCCTTTTAAATCCAGACTTATTTCATCGGTAAGCCATGTGTTCTCTATTATTATGTTTGCTTTAATTGCGGTTACTATTGTTGTAGCTCTTAAATTAAATGAGAATGATCAGATTGGCCAAAAGGTGTTCGCTATGCCTGTAGCATGTACTGTCGCTGCATTTTTCATTGTTTTTATTGGGATTGAAGATGGATTTAAACATAAAGGATTCTTAATTCTTACTATTTTTTCCGTTGTGCAGTTGGGATGCACTGTATATGAGTATATTTTGTCTGGTTCTGATATCACCCTCTTTTATTATCATCTTGGGTTGTATATTCTTATCCTGTTTGCAGTTACTTTAAATGATATTTTCCGGCAAAGAAAAATTAAATGCCAGTTTTTATTAAACAAGCATGATGATGATACACCATATAAAGTCATAAGAAACAACAGCATTTGTTTGGCTAAAAGACGTGATATTGTTGTTGGAGACTTAGTTGTTATTCATAAAGGAGAGATTGTGCCTGCTGATTGTGAAATTATTGATAGTATTAATCTTCATGTTGATGATTCTGTATTTAACAATGCAAACGTCATGAATCAGGATTCTGAAGAGAATGATAATTCACATAATCATTCTGCCTCTGAAAATATCTTGTTTCGTGGGGTAAGAATCATAAATGGATACTGTGTGGCGAAAGTCATAAAAGTTGGTAATTCTGTCCGTTTTTTTAAACAAATCCGGACTCTGAAGTTTAAGGAATCTGACAACTCCGTTCTTCACACGAAGACAGCTCGCTTGGCATTTTACCTTAATAAAGTTGCTTTTGTTTTTGCTATCCTTTTCTGTAGTATTCGCTTAGTAACATTTTTTTGTGGGGGAGGACTTGATGAGCAAATCAATGATAGAGTGATTCAAGCGTCCAAAATTATTATTGAGACTTTTATGATTGCAGTTGTGGTCATGATTATCGCAGATAAGAGTGTTGTTAGCAACGCTTGTAATTTGGCTATAGCCTTTAATTTGAAGAACATAATAAAGAGAAAATTTATTCCTTATTCATCAACGGCATGCTACAATTTGGCGGCTACTGATGTGCTTTGTCTTGATGAAACCAAATTTCTTTCAAACAACTTTTGTAAAGTCGCTTATTCTTCATTCTCAAATATATCGCAAGATAGATTGGCTGAAATGATAGCGGTCAATACCAATGCATATATCGTTCATGGTACAGACAAAAATCATTCAACTTGGGGAGATCCGATTGAAATAGCCATGCTGAGATGGTTGGACGATAAGGATGCTGATTATATTGAGTTGAGGAAAAACGTGGTTTTTGTGGATAGAAGGGAAGCGACGTTTTATCAGTCTTTAGCCACTATCGTAAAGTCTGAAGAAATTCCGGGCAAACACCTTGTCTATGTCAAGGGTGACCCTGAATATATTATGAGTCTGACCGACATGACTCTTGCTGAGATTAATGATTACAAATCACAGTTACATTCTGCCTGGGAAAAAGGATTGAAGACGGTTGCTTTTGCGTTTGGTATTATTGAAGAAGATGAGAATCCATTTATTGATGATATTTTGAATCTGCACAATCTGAATTTTGCGGGCTTTTTTGCTTTCGAATTCTCACCTGCTGTTAATTTAAAACAGTCATTGTCCTCGATTGATAATTCGGATGTTGATGTGTGTTTTTTTACAGACGACAATAAGACCCTTGCTACATCTTTTTCAAAGGCACTCGGTATGCCTTTGAATGCAGAATCTGTTGATAATACGTTAGCTAAGATTAATGATGAACGTCCTAATGAACAAAAACTAGAACGTTTTAGTGTCATTTCTCTTGAAAACGGCCATAATAAACACAGCATTATCAACGATCTTAAGTCCCAATATTCTTCAATTGCACTATATGAGCAAACGGTTCAGGATAAAAAGAAAATATATGATAAAGATTGCGTTGTTTTAACAACTGACAAATTTTCTGAAAATAATGATGATGTGGTGAAATTAACTGAATCGTCTTTTTCGACAGTTTATAATGCAATTATTTGTGCAAGGGCTTTAGTGAAGAATGTGCAGTTTTTTCTATTGTATTATCTCACTATTTCTGCGGTTATATGTGGTGTTTTGGTCTGGTCTGCATTTTATTTGACAGATTTTCCTATTTCAACCACAAACTTGCTATGGATTTATATTCTTCTCAATTTCGTTGCTTTGCCGGCATTGACTTTATTACCAGACACAAAGTTAAAGTGTTTAGATTCTTTCAAGTCAACTGACAAATTATTCACAAAAAACATGATTTTTCATGCTGCTTTTTTTGCTTGCGCTATATTAATGATGCTTATTGGCTCTCTTTTCATCATTAAATATAACAATTTGCATTCAATTTATAATTTCATTACAGTTAATCTGCCTCATCATCAAGGAGTGAATGCTTGTGAACGTGCCATTTTATTTATGGCTGCCGTCCTTTTTATGTTCTGGCATCTTTTTAATATCCGAACTTTTAGGGATGGAGTTAATACTATGAATATCGTTTCTGGCCATAAATTCTTTTTGTGGCTGGCATTTCTTCTATTGATTTCTTCTTTTTCTCTTATTCAGTTTGCTGGAGTTTTATTTCATTCAAATTCTCTTCCTTTGTCTGATTGGGGATGGGCTATTGTATTGGCATCTGGTGTCTTATGGATGAATGAATTGTTCTTTTTTCTGGCAAGAAATAAATTTGTTATCGTCTCTTCTGCCAAAAGGCAGGTTTCTCTTCTGCCAAATAGAACTCAAAAATTAAAAATTCTTTTAATTAAATTTTTTAGTTGTTTGTATAAATGGTGTAAATATTTGATGAAATGCTGTAAATCGGCAGGACGGTCGATTTGGCATTTATTAAACTACCTCTTTAAGCAGTTTTGCAAGTTACTAGTAAAAGTTATTGATTATATCGAGAAACTTAAACATAAATAGTGGTCTTACGAGTTTGAATTGTCTCTTTTGATTTTTGACTGTACTTACCTGAAAATAATAAAAATATGAAATTTATCAGATGGGCAAAAAGGAGCCTCAAATTATTGAACCGGTTATTCCGTGATATGATTAGCTCTGACTCTTTTTCAAAACCTAAAAATCATCCCTCTTTTTCCTATAATTTAAAGATTAAACAACCCTTTAAACCATCTGCCACTCTCCAACAGAAAAAACATAATCTGAAAATTGCTGCTGCAAGAATCAGAAGACACTTGGTGATGCCTGGTGAAATATTTTCTTTCTGGAGAGCTGTAGGAAATCCCAACAAGAGTGAATTCGCTATATCCAGAGGGATTAGGGGAGGTGTCTTGCAACTTGAGAGAGGGGGTGGTTTATGTCAGGCGTCAGGAATAATTTATCATCTTTCTCTGATGGCCGGATTTCAAATAATTGAAAGATATAATCATTCTAAAGACTTATATACAGATGAAACAAGATTCTGTCCTTTAGGATCCGATGCTACGGTTGCTTATGGATATCGGGATCTTAGAGTAAGAAATAATACGGACACTCCTGTTTATTTTGAGCTTCATGTGGAAGACGACTGTTTCACTGCTTTTTTATTTAGTGAGAAAGAAATTACCATGCATGACATTCACTTTGAATACCAGCAGAAGGATGGCAATATTCTTGAAGCTGTAGCTATTGATAAATCTGACGGAAAAATAATCGCAACGAGCATCTATGAAAGGATTGAAGAATCAGTCTAACTTGACAATTCTCTCTTTCTGAAGTATATAAATGCGACATGTATGGATTTTGTTATTGTCTTGCTATGATATTAATGATAGCAACAATATCACTGATATCAACGTTTTTGTCTTCGTTTACGTCTGATAAAGAATAATGTGTCACACCGGCTATGTGGTTGATAATCGCTACAATATCACTGATGTCTACTTTGTTGTCTGAATTCACGTCACCTTTTTTGTTTTCAGTGTTATATAACACACAATAGCTGTCAATATGATTCTTTTTCCCTATAGTGGGGAAATTCATAATATATATGTCACTGCTCCCGTCGGGAAAACGTCCGCAACTCTGCTTGTTTGTATGTGATTTGTATATAAATCGATCTTGCCAGCTCTCGTCGGATGAGGTCAATATCACCATTTCATTATCCCGGTTGCCAAGTTGAAATGTTGTGTGAAGATGGTTTGCTGGTGTTAGGCGGTCTGCCCAGACTATAAGATAACCATGTGCGGGAATGATTGTCGAATAGTGATGTGTGTCTGTTGTCGTGGCTTCTGCCACCTTGAATTTTTGGGGGAATGTAGGGTCGTCGCTTAAATACATCCCGGCGATGTCTATTGCTTCGTCTGTAGTGTTGTACAACTCAATCCAGTCACTTTTACTAAAGTATTCATTGACATATATGGAGTTGCTTGCACTTATTTCATTTATTCTGATGGGAATGGATCCAGGATTATTTGATAGGGGAACAAAGCATGCTGATATTTCTAATGTGTCGGTTGATGGCAGTTTGTAATTATTCGATTTTGTGAGGATTTCGTTCGTCTTTACATCTTTCCAACAGCTAAATTTGTATCCAGCGGGAGCAATACAGCGTAATTGAATAGGTCCATATAAAAATCCATCGAAATCACCGTATGGTATCTCAATTTCATTTATCAACATAGTTGCTCCTTCTCTGTCGCTTGTCAGTTTTACCTTCTGACGTTTGCTTTCAGGCCTTAACAACTCGCACGACTCCAGCTGCAACATACGGTCGTAGTTGAATTTGATGGACATTTTTCTTTTGAAGTAGTTTGTCATACCCGTAGGATCCTGAAGATTTCCTTTTGTCATGCGTTCATTGAGTTTCTCCATGGCATGAGTCACATGGCTTTGCTCAAATACAGAACCGCCCACAATGCAGAGGACGTCTATAAACTGTTTGCGGAATGACGGGCATTGGAGAAGGTTCTTAAACAAGGTGACTAATTCCACGGGGAGCGTGAGCCGTTCTCCTGATATGCTGACTCCACGTGAATAATCATATCCATACAATGGATCAAAATCACGTGTTTCCATGCCAAAGAAATACTCGAATGGTGAGACGGCATTGAATACACCGTCTAAGTCAAACAAAACGAAGTGGAATTTACCGTTATTGCGGTCTCGGAATCCTTTGAGGTTGTTAAATGGCCAGTCTGAATTGCCTATATAAAGCTGTATTGCCATATAATTGATGAACTCATCGATGTCGAGCAGCTCACGGATTGATTGGTATACTGACGGAATGCCTGCTGACTCACTCAACAATAGCAATTTGTTGAATGCATCTTTGGTGCCACGTTTCTGTATGTAGCTTGAGTCTGGCGACATTTCAAACTGGTCCATCTCGTCTGTGTCTATGCCATAGTTTGAATACGCATAGTCTTTATTGCTGGGCTCGCGTAAATTCAATACAGCGTATGGTTTGCCATTTATGTATACTTCTACTGGTTCAAACGACTGGTAGTTCACTTGAATACCACTTTGGGCTATCATCTCCTGAAACGCCACATCAATTACCCTATATGTACGATCATCACCACCACTCCTTATCAATAGTGACTTATGCTTTAGGTATGGCTTGTCTGAAAAAAATTGATAAGGAAAGTATTTCTGAAAATCATACTGTTTTTTTGCTTTCAATTTGAATGCATGAGGCGATACCATTCGGCTCCAGCCGCCTGTCATGGCAAAGTCACACTCTTGAGCGACGACACATTCGTTGTCAGAAGTTATATATTCAAATGACACAGGACGGTCCCAGTCCATATTCGAATTATAACTTTCATTTGTATATCGTGCTGCTCGTCCATAAGGACCAATCTCAAACAGACCACGGTCCTTGTCATAAAAATTCAGTGTGTCAGTCACTATGGAGATGATAGGAAAAGGAGAATTACCCTCATCTTTTATAAATGTACGTGTTACAACATTTGAAGGTAAATAACCCTCTTGAAACAGCCTGAATCTATAGCAACAGCTTTCATTTATGTGGAAAGTGGTGCTTGACGCTGTTTTTCCATTTGTCAGTGTCGGACAAGTACCATCAACTGTATATCTTAATGTTGATCCAGGAGCAATTTCCACGTCTACTGAAAAAGGAGATTCAAAACGGCATCCTTTTCTACTTATTGTTGGAATAGGTAATTGCATTAGAGCAAATCCGCCATCTGTTTCGTTGGAATAACCTGGAGACGGACTACCGGTATATCCCCATTCTGCTCCCCCGTCTTTTATGCGGCCATATGAAATGCGAGGGAGTGCCTGTGGATAATTTTGCTGTGCCATGATGGTCGTACCATCGGATATTATAATCGTGCCACCATCGCAGTCAAGTTCCATATCAATCTGCCGATACCCTTCGGGAGTGAAATTGTCGTGATGGCCAAAATTCAATAGCGCATAACCATGAGCAGGAAGTAAACCGTAGGATGAACACAATTTGATTTTTTTCAAATCCGACGGTGTGTCTGTGACATATAACCCACCTAAAGATATTGACTGGTCAGAGTCGTTGTATAATTCTGCCCAGCAGCCATAGTTTTGAGATGGATCAAGATATACGTCTATATTAGCAGGCATTATCTCATTGATGATAATGGCTGATTGTGCTTGAGCACTTATATCCATATTGCTTATAAGGATATGGCATAATATGAATATGCTCAGACGTTTCATCTTTTATGGGCTATTAAAAAGATTTTTTATTTTGAGTCTGCTATATAATTAATAATGGCTACTATGTCGCTGATGTCAACTTTGTTGTCGTCATTTACATCTGCATATCGGTAAGTGGCTGTGCCTGCTATTTGGTTTATCACGGCAACAATGTCGCTGATGTCAACAAAGCCATCTTCGTTTACGTCACATTTCAGACGTTCTTCTTTTGTCATGTTCAGGATTAAAGGTACACTTGGCGTTCCAGAACAGGATGATGACGAAAATGTAACGGCGACATCGGGCTCAAGTGTATATGTCTTCTCTGATTCATAGTCATATAGCTTAAAGCTTATCGGGGTAGAATCAGTGGAGTTCGAGTGTATTCTTAAAATACCGTAATTTGGATTGGTGAATTCTGCTACACCGCAGCAGTTTTCTCCGTTAAATGCGCCTATCGCGTATTTCTCATAATTGTCTACAGGGGTACCATTAATCTTTACGATGACAAAACTACTCATGTCGTACTGATAATCAAAAGGAACGTAGTCCCATGGTGCACGAACCATTGTCAGACTTCCGCCATTCAGTGTTTCCTTGCCTTTCACGTTGTATGCGTTGGATTCCGGACCAAAAGCATATAGGCTTATTTCACCTCCATTTTGGGTGAAGTCTCTGTCCACGCTGAATGGCATACTTTTGGTCGTGTCGGTCTCTGTTGTATAAGTTTTGCCAAGACTGAAAACTTCAATTGTGCCACCGTCCACAATGAGATTCCCTCCGTTTAGGACTGTGGTTGAGCCTTCTTTACATTTTATTGCCTTACTGCCATCGCCTTTCGTTGTTATACGGATATCGCCTCCAGATATCTGAGCCGAATATGATGATTTAATAGCATTACTTCCTTTTCCATTTACTTGTATGTTTATAACACCACCACTGATAGTCAGTATGCTGTCTGCCTTTATGCCGGTTCCGTCATCATTATCCATAGTGAGATTGATGGCGCCGCCTTTGATGTTGACTACACCAAAATCATCAGAATCTATTCCGTCGCTGCCTGTTCCTGAAATATTTACGATTCCTCCTCGCATCTCGAAGTAATTGTGCTCATTGCTTACTTTGCCTTTGCCACAATGGATTCCGTCACTTACAGCACCCAGTATGTTTATCTTGCCAGTCGATTTTTTTATCTGAAGATACTCTTTTGAGCATATGGCATGTTTGGTGTTGCCTGTGACATTCAATGTACCGCTTCCTTCAAACTCTGGATGGCCTGATAGGTAAAATGCTGCTTTTTGCTGACCGGACGAACTGTCTGACAAGGTGTTTGTCGTGCCGTCTGCTATTTCTACTGCTATTCGCTTTCCGCATTCTATGTCTATGGCCGCTCCACGGCTGTTATGTAATGTCAAGCCATTGAGACGTAGAGTCAACTTGTAATTACCCTTTATAATCAATGAGCCATCTGTGGATTCACCTGACAGCTCATAGGCATATTCAGCAGCTGTGGATCCAGAAGTAATCTCCACATCAGCACCATTTGTCGTTGCATCAACATCAGTAATGGTTGAAGGTACGGTCACTGTTGCACTCTCTCCATTGTAAACTACTTTGATGGTGGGCAGACTCTGTGATATGCCTGTTGATGAAACAGTCAAAAGCAAAGTAATTATGAATAAATATTTTTTCATCTTATTTGAATTTTCCTATGTGAACCATTGTTATATTTAATAATGTAAATACCTCTCTGCAATGCAGCGGCTTTTGTCGACAATAATCTTCCGTCTACAGAATAATAGCCAAGTATTGATTTGGCATTTGTTGAATCACCCGGCTTGTCTGATGCTAAATCTGGTTTGGTTATGGATGTAGCTTCATTGACATTAAGTAGGGTTAAATGAACTGGGTGCATATGATGGCCAATTATTTCTGACTGAAAATTAAAAGACTCTTTTATGTCGTAAATATTTCCATCGAACTGGTCAATCGCTTTGAAGATGATGTCTTCATCCATGTCGCCATATATGGTCATATAATACAAACTATCTACTACCTGGCTGTATCCCACACATTCATCACCTGAGAAGGCTAAGAGTGTGAAACGTTCTGGGTCGGCAACGAACTTGTCTGTTTGTAAGTCTGCTATTAAGCCCATTATGTTTGGATGAGAGTATTTGTTCACTCTGTACTTATTGTACGAATTTTCTTTGTGCTTAGGAGAACGGCGCATTTTGACTGTCACGTCAGAGCACATGAATTGCAATGTTTTCGTTCTTGTGGTTTTGAACATATAGCCCTTGCCTGATTCTATCGACGACAATGTGCCTGTCCATCCGCCATTTGTATATATGGAGAAACCGTCTTGTCCCATTATAACGTCTCCTTCGTCTAACTGTTCTGCTGAAAGCGACGAGTTTACGCTCTGGGTTCCGTTGCCTGTGTAGCCAATCCAGTTCCAGCCCGGACGAACTCCAATCGGTGTGTTGCTCTCGCAGAATTCATCTGTGAATGTATAGCTCTTGCTATGGTCTGTCTGGATTTTGTATAAGTTACCGGCCGACAGTTTTGTCAGCGAACCGGTCATGCCGTATTTTGTGTCATTGTAGGCTTCGCTGTTTTGTCCTGTCACGCGAGTGGCTTCAGCGAATGCTGAAGGCTTGATTGGATTGAGCATGATATGGGATATCCAGTTCCATCCTTCATTCAATGCCAGAGTGAATGTGTCTTCCTTGTCGTCGCTGATGCCTTCGTCTGTTCCGTAGGATTTCTCATCATATAAAATGGAATTAGGATTCTGAATGGTGGCGCGTGACATCTTGTATAATGTGCTTGTACCGTCGGGGTAACGACCGCATGTTTCAGTGCCATTATGTACCACATAAGTAAGGCCGTCGGCAAAGGATTTCATGGATGGATTGTCCTTGAAATAGGATTGGTTGTTCGCCACAAACTCGTCCGAGGAAGTAATGACAACCATTTCATTGTTTGTATTGCTCAGTTTGAAGTCGGTGTGAAGCTGAGTCTGGGGCTCTAATTTGTCTGCCCAGATTATGATATGTCCTTTTGCTGGAATGATGGTGTTTACTAAGCTGTTGGTTGGTATCTGATATTTATTTGGCTGGTTGATGTCGTCACTTACATAGAGACCAGCCACGTCCAAATCTTGCTCTGTCGGATTATACAATTCTATCCAGTCATTCCGTTTGAAATAGTCATTCACATAAACTGCGTTGCTCGCGCTTACCTCATTTACTTTCAGGGGATGATAATTTGAGGAAGCCATTTCGGCGTCTGTCATTTCCTCAAAGCATGCTGTGAGATTTATTGAGCCACTGGTAGGCATTGAATATTCTTCAGCGGTTGACACATAGTTGGATGTTCCTGTACTGTATCGTGTCAGGCTTGCATCCCATTCGATGTCTGTGGAGGTGGCATTGTTGTTATGAACTTCTACGGCGATTATATTAGTGCCTTTTCTGAATAAACTGGATGGAAGGGTGAGTGTACCCGTGTCAGGGTTATTGGGTGCGTAACTAGAGGAAAAACTGTTGTAGCTTACGTTTCCGCCCGGCATATTATAACGTCCTGCTTCTGTGCCGTTGATGTAGACAATAAAACCGTCATCGACGGTGAAGGTGAGTTCATATTCATCGTCTGAATTTGGAGTGGCCGTCAGATTGAAGGATTTTGTGAAATAGTATGTCGGATTTTTTTGATTGATGTCGTTTCCGTAACTGAGTGTGGTCTTGAAGCCACGGCTATTGCCGTTGTCGGACGTATAATAGCCGAGGGGTGAGAGGCCGGACGACCAACTTGTGTTGACGTTGCTGGCCCAGTTGGTGCCGTCCATGGAACCTTGATCATAGTAATGCCAGCTGGAACCATTGGCAAACAGCGTTGTGCCTGTTCTGTTAGATGAGGTGTTTCCGCGCCATCCTGCAAATTTATAGCCTGCTGGTGCTACTGCTTTAAATGCGGCAGGAGCAAATAGATAGCCGTTAAATTCTGAATAAGGCAGTTCTATGCCATTCACAAATATTTTTCCTTCCTTGATGTTGGAGGATAGTTTTACGGATTGTTGAGTTAGTGATGAAATATCCGAAGTAATAGCAGAGTGACTGTTGTTCTTTAATTGTGAAACCATGTTGCTGTTGTAGCTGGAATTGTAGCTGTTTATCAGCGTGCTCGCTGTTCCGGATGGGGTTACATGACCGCCAGATGCGAGATAGTCTCTCGTAGCAGAGACAATTTCAGATACATGGTTTGGCTGGAACACCGATCCACCGATGATACAGAATGTGTCGATAAAACGGCGGCGGAATTCGTCATTTTCCAGCAAATTTTTAAAGAGTGTCACAAATTCTATCTGTAGGTACCTCCGCTCTCCTTCAACATTTTTGTTTTGGGAGTAGTCATAGCCATGCAGTGTGTCAAAGTTATACCATTCCTTGCCGAAAAAGGTTGAGAATGGGGTGTTGGTGGACAATGCGCCGTCAAGGTCGAACAAGACGAAACGGAATTTACCATTGTTCTGGTCACGATAGCCCTTTACGTTATTCTGGGGCCAGTCCCAGTTACCGCTATACAGCTCTATGGCCATGTAATTGATGTATTCATCGATATCAAGTAATTGCTTGATCTCTTCATATACGGAGTTGTCTGATGCATCATAGCTTAAATCCACCAGTCTTGAGAAACTTTCTTTTGTTCCGCGCATCTGAACATAGCCCGAATCTGGAGATATCTCAAATTGGTCCATCATGTCGCTGTCGATGCCCTGGTTTGAATATGCGAAGTCTTTGTTGTTTGGCTCGCGCATGTTCAGCACAGCATAGTGACTACCATTGATGAACACATGAACTGGCTGCCATTCCTGATAATCGACGTTGATGCCACTTTTTGCAACTATCATCTGAATCCCGGCGTCTTTGATTCGGTTGCTTGTGTCATTGCCGCCATTACGGATTTGCAGAGTTTTGTGACGAAGGAACGGCTTGTCTGCAAAAAACTGATTCTGAAAGGTGTTTTGAAAATCATATTCTTTGCCTGCCTTGAGTTTGAATGCATGAGGGGTCCACGCACGGCTCCAGCCACCACAAGTCGACAAACCACATTCCTGGGACACTACGCACTCGTTGTTTTCTGTAATAAATTCAAATGAAACTGGACGATCCCAGTCCATATTCCAGTTGCACTTACTTGTCTGTCCATTCCCGGGACGGCCATAGGGGCCTTGAGAGAACACTCCAATTTCTTTGTCATTGATGTGTTTGTCGTCGGTTACTATTGATATGATGGGGAAGGATATTGGGTGTTGATGGTCTGTCCATTGAATGTATGAACGGGTTGTCACGGGGGAGGGGAGGTACCCATCCTTGAAGAAGCGGAAGCGGTAGCAGGTTGTTTGCGTTATATTAAAAATTCCTGTGACGGACTTCTCGCCATTGGTCAGGGTCGGAGTTGTTCCGTCTGTTGTATATATCAAGGCGGCACCATCTGGGATATTCACACATATCTGGAGGGAACCGCTAAATTGTTGTCCTGGTTGATCGGGTTCGGGAGACATTAATTGGCGGGACGCATAATTCGCACTTGTTTGGTTGGAAGTGCCAGGGGTAGGAGTTCCTGTGAAACTCCACTCTGTTCCGCCATCGGACTTTCTGGCATAAGAACAACGGGATATGGCTTGGGGGTAAGTTTGTCTGGCTATGATATTGGTTCCATCTGAAATGATGATTTCACCTCCGTCGCAGTCCAGTTTGTCGTCTATCTGTCGATAGGCGTTTTCTGTCCATATCTCATGATGATCAAAGTTAAGTATTGCATATCCATGCGCGGGTACTGCTCCATATCTGTCAATTAATTTATTCTTTTTTAGATTGTTTGCATCATCACTGACATAAAGCCCACCAAGCGGTACACTTTTATCGCTTGGGTTATATACCTCAACCCAACTTCCATAGTTCTTGTTAGGGTCAAGATAGACATCAACATTGGCGCTCATTATCTCATTGATGATTATATTTTCTGATGTTGCTGGATTTTTCACAACTGTAATTCTGCATGTCGAGCTTTTGTTACTGCCGTCAATGGTGGTGCCGGTAATGATGCAGGTTCCAACTTGAAGGGCTGTTACAGTTCCATTATTGTCAACTGTGGCTACATTGGTGTTGCTGCTTTTCCAGTTAAGTTTTTTATAGGTGGCATTACTTGGAAGTATACTGAATTTCAATGTGTGTGTCTCGCCGGGAGCCATTTCAAGAGTATTTGGAGATATGCTTATTGACGTGGCTTTAGTTACTTTTCCGTAATATTCCAATTTCCAGTTGTCTATGCAAGTCCAGTCTTCTTGGATTGTAGTAGACTTGCGTATGCCTATGGTCAGCAAGCCGTCTGAACCAACTTCACATTCCAGCACATTGTCGTAGTAGCCGGCCTCAAACCAATAATACGCTGCTTCCATGTTGTTGGGTATGTATAGATTTGAGCCGCCCCACCAGCCACCCCAATCTACTTGGCTTGCAGCACCTCCTAAGGAGTTAGCTTGTGCGGCAGATGAAGCTGGTGCAATTTTTACATAGTAATTATCATTGATGGATGAAGAGGCATAGAGCTCTGCATGCTGATAATATTCATAATCACCATTTGTGTAGAGGCTGTAGTCGTTGGATGAATTACCCATTCTGTAGAATGCGTCAAGCGACAAACGGTATTTACCTGGCGTCAACCCACTTATTTCCTGGTATGTATTATAGTTTTTTGAATAGTGCTCAGCATTTTCGTGTGGATTGGCTGCACCTAAGCCTGTACCCATCCATCCTGAAGACAAGTCGTTGCCTTCATAGCGGGGATTGACAATGAAATCATCTGTCACATCTATCCAACTTTGAGATTTTGCTGCAGGAAACAATGTGACTGTTAAAATTGTAAATAATAATTTTTTTACCATATATGTGTTATTTAGTATCTTATAAGATAGAATAAGTTTTTTATTTAAGTTCTTATTTATTATGCAAAATTACTAAATTTTTTATTATATATATTATGTTTTATTATTTTTTTTCTAAATGAGTGTGATATTAACACGTTTTCTATTCTTTTTGGTCATATTTCTTTCTTTATCTTCATTTTTTAAACAGATATATGCCTGGCGCCTTTTAGGCTTTTTTTATTAAACTTTTACTTTTTCCCTCTATTTTTTGCTTTAGTTACAATTAATTTTGTAAATTTGTATGTTTTTAGCAATGGATTATGCAAATGTAATACTGATGGAAAGTTTTTATTCTTTAATATATCGACTTTTGTTTGCTAATTTGGCATTTTTTTGTAATCTACTGCTAATATTTTCTTATTTACTAATTTTATGAATCTATTATATTTATGAGAATAGTTACACTAATAAGTTTTGCATTTTTTAGTATTTTGCCTATTACAGCGCAAGTGGATTCTGACACGATACCGCAACTTCAGGTAGGATATTCTGAAACAGACATGCGAACCATGGGAGGAGCGGTCGACAAAGTCGATGCGCAACAAATGAAGAAGGGACTTGTCATTTCGCCTTTGGATGCACTAAGTGGACAGGCGGCTGGCGTACAGGTTCAGCGTGGATCTAACCAAGAGGCAATGGTGAGCGCAGTGCGCGTCAGAGGTACAACATCTCTTACCGGAGGTAATGACCCTTTGGTTATTATTGACGGTGTGGCCTCCGATCTTGCCACACTCTCAACAATCTACCCGGCAGATATAGAGTCCTTCACAATTCTGAAAGATGCATCTGAGACGGCACAATATGGTAGCCGGGGAGCGTCTGGCGTTATCGAAGTGGCAACCAAAAAAGGAAAAGAGGGAAAATTCCATATTTCATATGAGGGCAATATGGGATTCGAGTCTGTCTACAAGAAAATTGAAATGCTGTCGGCCGATCAATTCAGAGAGGCTGCAAGGAACATGGATTTGGTTATTTATGACGGCGGATCTTCATCCAATTTTCAAGATGTCATTACACGTACAGGAACCATTCAAAATCATCACATTGCTTTTGGCGGAGGCAACGAAAGCAGTAATTATCGTATTTCTCTTGGTGTCACTGACCACAAGACTGTCATCAAGACCAACAGCATGAAAAATTATATTGCCAAGCTTGACATTTCGCAGAAAGCTTTTGATAATAAAGTTACTTTTGACCTTGGTATGTTTGGCAGTATCCAAAAAACCAGTAATATGCAAGACCTTTGGAAGTTTTTCTATTCTGCTGCCGCTTTCAATCCCACGATTAAGAATGGGAAAAATCAAGAAGGAAAGTATGAAGGCGTACCGGAAGCTGTTTGGATTGCCAATCCTTCTGCATTGCTGAATATGGACGACGATGAGGATTATGGACATTTTAGTGTTCATCTTAAAGCTAAGGCGAATCTGGGGTGGGGGATAATGATGACTCTTTTTGGAAGCTATTCTTATAATACAGATAATAATGCTCATTATTACCCTACGTATGTCGTTGGAAATGGAGAAGCATATAGAGCTGATAGCCGGACTGAGGAAATGATAACGAGAATTTCATTCGACAAACTTTTTAAGTTCAAAAAATCATCACTCAAGCTGTTAGCTCTCGCTGAGAGACAGTCCAGTAAAAATAAGGGATTCAATGTGACTGTTACGAATTTTTCAACGGATGAGTTTGGATATCATAATATTTCTGCTGGTGCAACCAGGCCTTGGAATGGAACAGGGTCTTTCTATCAGGACGACCATCTTAACTCTTTTCTTTTTACTGGGCAGTACACTTTTCTCGACAGGTATTCAATAACTGCCAATGCCCGTACTGATGGCTCATCAAAAGTGGGAAAAAACAATAGATGGGGTTTCTTCCCTTCTGTCAGCGCATCATGGACCATTTGGGACAAAACGCTTCCGCACGAACAAAGTCTGGGTAAACAAAATTCCATTGTGGATTACCTCAAACTTAGATTTGGAGCAGGATTGAGTGGAAACCTCGGGGGAATAGATGCATATAATTCTCTTCAGCTGCTCAAGCCTAATGGAATCGTCTATGTGCCTACTAATGAATCGTACACAACATTGGCTTTTGTAAGGAATGCAAACCCTGACCTTAAATGGGAAACTAAACGTTCGTTCAATGTCGGACTTAATTTTGCCATGTGGGATAGAAGGATGGTTCTTACTTTAGACTACTACAGGACTAAAGTGAAGAATATGCTTTATTTGTATGATGTGCCTGTGCCTCCTTTCACCTATGAAAAAATGTTGGCTAACCTCGGGGCTATGCAAAATAGCGGATTCGAAGTTGGATTCGGCATCACTCCACTTAGAAATGCAGACATGGAACTTAATATTGGCGTCAATATGTCTATGGAGCGCAATAAACTACTTTCACTTGACGGATATTACAATGGAGAATTGCTTACTGCACCTAAGGTAAGCGGGATTGCCGACCTGCATGGAGCCGGATTCCATGGATCTTCTGGGGTAGTTAGCAGAGTGGTCGGACAGCCATTGGGAGTTTTTATCCTTCCACATTGCACAGGACTGACAACCGATGAGAATGGTGCTAAGCATTATCAGCTGACAGAAGAGAGATACAACTGCGGACAAGCTATGCCAAAAATGAGGATGAATGCAAATATTGCATTCAGATACAAGCAGTGGGACATTGCCGCTCAAATCAATGGGGCCTTCGGTCATAAGATTTTTAATGGCACAGCACTATCCTATATGAATATGCTGTCACTTCCTTATTACAATGTTATGGAAGATGCGCCAAAGATGAATATTCAAGATCAGTCAATCAGCGACTATTGGCTTGAAAGTGGAGATTTCCTTCATTTAGATTATATTACAATTGGATGGAATGTTCCTTGCTCAAATAAATATGTTCAAAAATTAAGACTTTCTGTATCTGTCAATAATCTTTTTACTATTACTGGCTATTCCGGGCTCACGCCGCTTATCAATTCAAGTGTTGTTAACGGCACTCTCGGCGTAGACGACAAGAATTCATTCCCGCCATACAGGACTTTCTCATTCGGATTAGGCATTCATTTCTAATAGAAGACATTTTATGTGGATTGTTTGAGACTGTCTTTTTTATAGCTTTATGGTTAAGCGCTATATTTAAATATAATTATTCCTTTGAAAATAATCATTATCGATATGTTTCGTACATTCTTTTTTTTAATCCTCTCTGTTTCTTTATTTGCTGCTTGCTCCATTGAGGAGCATCCTAAAGACCAAATTGAAGAGAGTAAGGTTTTCACTTCCCCGGAAGAACTTTATCGCAACACGATTGGAACGATTTATTCTTATGTTGGGGGATTCAAGGATGGACAGGGGCTACAAGGTACTTGTCGAGGCGTTTACGATCTACAGACGTTCGGCTCTGATGAGGCAGTACTGCCAACAAGGGGTGTCGATTGGTACGATGGAGGCATCTGGCAGGATCTGTATAAACATTCATGGACTCCTGGTCATGAAGTCGTGAAAAATTCATGGATGTATTTATATAAGGTCATCACGATTTGCAACAGAGCTCTTGAGACCATCGACAAATACAAGAATCTGCTTATCGACCTCCAATACAAGCGATACAATGCTGAGGTCAGGGCAATAAGGGCTATTTATTACTTCTATCTGCTCGACCTCTTTGGTAATGTGCCTGTTGTTATCTCAACGGATCGAAGTATGAACGATGTAGAGACGCTCATGCGTAGTCATGTGTTTGAATTTATTATTTTCGAACTGGGACAGGCATATCCGTATCTGCCTAATAGGTTCAGCCAAATCAAGGGCGATTTTTATGGAAGGGTCACACAAGCTGTCGCTGCATTTGTCCTTGCTAAACTCTATCTCAATGCTGAAGTATATGAAGACGATGTGTGGACTGACAATGAAAGACCTGACGGGAAGGAGATGTCTTTCGATGTATATGATAGAAAAATGAATGCCTGGGAAGCTACTGCCTTCTATTGTGACTTGATTGGGCAAATCGGATATAAGTTGGAAGAATACTATTATAATAATTTTTGCGTCAACAATGAGAACAGTGTCGAAAATATCTGGACCATACCGCTCGACCAATTCTTATATACCAATCAGCAACAAAATATGTTCCGCTCTCATCATAGCCGTCATGCTGCTGCTTATGGATTCTCAGGTGAAAACGGTTCATCTGCCACTTTGAAGGTACTCGAAGTCAACGGTTATAACACCCCCGAACAGGACATTCGTTTCGAAAGAAACTATTGGTATGACTATATCACAGACAAAAATGGATATTTCATACCGGGAAGAAACGGTGAACCGATGTGCTATTTACCCGAGGAAATCGAACTCGACCTCAGTTATAGTCCATATCAGGAGATGGCTGGAGCCAGAATGAGAAAATACGAAGTTGACATCGATGCATCTGAAGGCGGGAAATTAATGGATAATGATATTGTACTTTTCCGATATGCTGATGTTTTGCTTATGAAAGCCGAAGCATTAGTGAGAAATGGAGAAAGCGGACAGAAAGAGTTTGACCAAGTACGTGCAAGAGTCCATATGGACAAGAAGGAAGCTACCCTTGACAATATCTATAACGAACGGCTTATAGAGTTGGCATGGGAAGGATGGAGACGGAATGACATGATTCGTTTTGGCAGATATAAAAGCCTTTATCAAGGAATTGATGCTGTCGACGAATCAGACAATCACACTATTGTCTATCCAATTCCATCTGTCGTAGTGACTTTAAACCCTTGTATTTGGCAAAACCCTGGATATTAAGTATGGCAAGCTCTAATAATTAGCTTTAGGCTGTGTTTAGACTGTTTTTTAGCAGATTTGCACGCAATCACGCAGAAGCGTAGCAAGCTGCTTTCAGGGGATTAAGGAAGATGATGCCAAAAAGATGCAAACACAGGCAAAGATAATTCTTTTGGATTTATTAATTTATAGAACTTTCCGTATCATAATTCCTGGTTTTTTATCAGCAATTTGATTAATTTGTGTGGATAATTAGGTATTTTGACCTATAATATATTTCACACACTGAGGACTGTCTGATTTCAATATAGATTTTATTAACTTCTTTTCACTTCAACTACTTGACTCTAATTTAAATTAATTTCTTTTCTTGATTAATACTAAACTAAACAAATTTTATCTTAATGAAAACTTTTGGATTTTTCGACGATCAAAATCGTGAGTATGTGATTACAAATCCTGCTACACCATTTCCTTGGATCAACTACCTTGGTAACGAGGATTTTTTCGGACTGATATCAAACACGGCAGGTGGATATGATTTCTATAAGGATGCTAAGTTCCGAAGAATCACACGTTATCGTTACAATGATGTCCCTATGGATAATGGAGGAAGATATTTCTACATTAATGACAATGGAACGATTTGGAATCCAGGATGGAAACCGTCTAAAACTCAGCTCGACAGCTATGAGTGCAGGCATGGAATGAATTATACGAGAATAAGCGGGTCTAAGAATGGGATAAAAGCATCTGTGCTTTTCTTCGTTCCGCTCAACACTTGGGCTGAAGTACAGAAGTTGACGATTGAGAACTGCTCTGATGTTAACAAGTCTGTTAAACTTTTTAGCTATGCTGAATGGTGTCTTTGGAATGCTGCAACTGATATGGAGAATTTTCAGCGAAACCTTTCGACTGGAGAGGTTGAAATTGAAGGCGGAACCATATACCATAAAACGGAATATAAAGAGAGACGCAATCACTATGCTTACTATGCTGTGACAAACTCCAAGATCGACGGATACGATACCGACAGGGAATCCTTCGTGGGACTGTATAATGAGCTCTCTATGCCACAATGTGTGCAGAATGGAAAACCCAGTAATTCTCTTGCTCATGGATGGAGCCCAATTGCCTCTCACTATTTGTGTCTTGATCTCAAACCAGGCGAGAAGCGTGATATAATTTTTTTGCTTGGCTATGTCGAGAATGAACAAGACGAAAAGTTCTCAAAAGAAGACATCATACGCAAGAAAAATGGAGAAATCATCTCATCACAAGAATCTGATGTCACTCTCATCAATAAGAAAAAAGCTCATCAGACTATAGAACGTTTCTCCACTGTTAAGGCGGTCGACGACGCCTTCATGGAACTGAGGGATATGTGGGATAGACTTCTTTCCAAATTTGTGCTTACAAGCAGTGAAGAACGGCTTAATCGTATGGTCAATATCTGGAATCAATATCAATGTATGATCACGTTCAATTTCTCAAGGTCAGCTTCGTTCTTCGAAAGTGGAGTAGGTAGAGGTATGGGATTCCGTGACTCAAATCAGGATCTTGTCGGCTTCGTACATCAGGTGCCGGAAAGAGCCAGACAGCGTATCATCGACATCGCCTCAACTCAATTCCCAGACGGAGGATGCTATCACCAATATCAGCCACTTACAAAAAGAGGTAATAATGATATTGGAGGAGGATTTAATGACGACCCTTGCTGGCTTATCTTCGGAACGGTGGCATATATTAAAGAAACGGGCGACCTGTCTATCCTGGATGAGATGGTACCGTTCGACAATCAGCCTGGATCGGAGGTCACACTTATGGAGCATTTGACAATCTCTTTCAATCATGTTGTAGATAACCTCGGACCTCACATGCTTCCGTTGATCGGAAGGGCTGACTGGAATGACTGTCTTAATTTGAACTGCTTCTCGTGGGACCCTAATGAGAGTTTCCAGACTACTGAGAACAAGAGTGAAGGATCGAAGGCTGAGTCTGTCATGATTGCTGGACTCTTTGTTTTCTGTGGTAAACAATATGTTGAGCTATGTGAGCATATTGGCAATCTTGATGAGGCTGGCAGAGCACAGAAATGTATAGATGCTATGTGTGATGCTGTTAAAAAACATGGATGGGATGGAGAGTGGTATCTTCGAGCCTATGATTTCTTTGGAAATAAAATCGGCTCAAACGAAAATGAGGAAGGAAAAATTTTTATTGAGTCTCAGGGATTCTGCACTATGGCTGCTATCGGAATGGAAGAAGGAATGGTGGACAAGGCTCTTGATTCTTGCAAGAAATATCTCGACACCCCTCATGGAATGGTGCTCAACAATCCGGCTTTTACTACATACCATGTCGAAATGGGCGAAATTTCCAGTTATCCAGCTGGTTACAAGGAAAATGCCGGAATTTTCTGTCACAACAATCCGTGGGTCATCATCGGAGAAGCCGTTGCTGGCAGAGGAAATGATGCCTGGGAACATTATACTAAAATTTGTCCCGCATGGATACAGGATCAGAATCTACATAAAGTCGAGCCATACGTATACTGCCAGATGGTAGCCGGTAAGGATGCCGCAAAGCCTGGAGAAGGCAAGAATTCATGGCTTACAGGAACGGCTGCTTGGAACTGGTACACCATTACCCAGTTTATTCTCGGAATTAAACCTACCTTTGATGGATTGGAAATCAATCCTTGCATCCCTTCTTCAATGAAAGAGTTTAAAGTGAACCGGATTCTGAGAGATGCCGAGTATGAGATAATCGTTAAAAACCCTAATGGCAAACAGTCTGGAATAACACAGATTACTCTTGACGGAACACCTGTGATGGGCAATGTGATAAAGTCATCGCCAGGACGACATTCTGTTGAAGTAATTCTATAAGAGTGAAATTCTCTAATTCTCTTCAAAAGTCCACTAACAGATATTTTTCTGTTGGTGGACTTCTTGCTGATGAATTTTCTTCCGGAATCACCTTTCATGTCATAATTATAAAGTGATAAAAAAATCCGGGGTACATCTTATGAATGCCTCGGATTTTTTTTTGCTCTGTATGCCTTGATTTTCTGAACTTTGTTGCCGAATCAAGTCAACATACTTTTGGACTATATGGTATCTTTATTTATATTCTTTCCATGATTTAATTGGAATCTCATCCATGGTGTAATTGCAGAATGCATGGATAAAGGCTGAGGCCAAACGGGAGTTCGTTATCAAGGGGATGTTTAAGTCTATGGAGGCACGGCGGATTTTATATCCGTTCGTCAACTCTCCAACCGACAAGTCCTTAGGTACGTTCACTACCATGTCAATCTCATGGTTGTGGAGCAAGTCTAATGCCTGAGGATGTTTGCCTTCTTCTGATGGCCAATACACACGTGTGTTGACTATTCCGTTATCATTCAAATAACGGCTTGTTCCACCTGTGGCATATAGTTTATATCCATGTGACACTAACTCTCGGGCTGCATCTAACATCGAGGCTTTTTCTTTGCCGGTTCCTGTCGATAGAAGAATGCTTTTTTCAGGAATACGATGGCCAACGGAGAGCATCGAGGCGAGGAGAGCTGTGTCTGTGTCATCACCAAGGCAACCAACCTCTCCTGTCGACGACATGTCTACACCTAAAACGGGGTCTGCGTTTTGAAGACGGTTGAATGAGAACTGGCTTGCTTTTATGCCCACATATTCTAAATCAAACAAGTTTTTAGACGGCTTTTCAACAGGAAGGCCTAACATAATCTTTGTAGCCAGTTCTATCAAATTAATTTTTAACACCTTTGAAACAAATGGAAATGAACGAGATGCACGGAGATTGCATTCAATCACACGAAGATGGTTTTGCTCTGCTAAGAACTGGATGTTGAATGGGCCTGATATTTGAAGCTCCTTTGCTATCTGTCGAGACACTTTCTTTATTTTACGAACGGTCTCAACATAGATTTTCTGAGGTGGAAACTGAATTGTGGCATCGCCAGAGTGAACGCCGGCGTATTCTATGTGTTCCGAGATTGCATAGGCGATGATTTCTCCATTTTGTGCCACCGCATCCATTTCTATCTCTTTGTTATGTTCATGGAATTTCGACACAACAACTGGGTGTTCTTTCGAAACGTTCGCTGCCAGCCGTAGAAAACGGTCTAACTCATCATTGTTTGAACATACGTTCATTGCAGCACCAGACAACACGTACGATGGACGTACAAGTACAGGAAAACCGACTTCGTCTATAAACTCCTGGATGTCGGACAGAGAGGTAAGGGCACGCCAGGCTGGCTGGTCTACGCCGATGCGGTTCAGCATTGCGGAAAATTTCTCACGATCTTCGGCATTGTCTATATTCTGAGCGGAGGTCCCTAATATATGAACGTGGTTGGAGTCTAATCGAACTGCAAGGTTGTTTGGTATCTGTCCGCCTGTAGATACAATCATGCCATATGGATTTTCTAATTCGTATATATCCATTACACGTTCGAAGGTCAACTCGTCAAAGTACAACCGGTCACACATGTCATAGTCTGTCGATACTGTTTCGGGATTATAGTTTATCATCACACTCTGATAACCATTTTTACGTATCGTGTTTAAGGCTTGAACTCCACACCAGTCAAATTCCACGGATGAGCCGATTCGGTATGCACCTGAGCCTAACACGATGATTGACTGATTTGCAGATTCAAAACTTATATCATGACTGATGCCACTGTAGGTTAGGTAAAGATAGTTGGTTTGAGCAGGATATTCTGCAGCAAGTGTATCTATCTGTTTAACGTAAGGGACAATATGAAGTGACTTGCGATATGAGCGGACTTCATCGCTTCCATTTTGTGAGCCGTCTTTGCTGTCCAAGCCTAATGCTCGTGAAATTTGAAAGTCTGTAAATCCTTCCTGTTTGGCCTTTAGCAGTAAATCATGACTGAGAGACTGAAGATTCTTGACCGATTGTATTTCCTTATATGTATGACGAATCTTCTCCAGTTTATACAAAAACCACTTGTCTATCTTTGTTAACTCATGAATACGATCTATGCTGTAGCCTTCCTCTAATGCCTTTTCTATAATAAGTATTCGTTTGTCGGTCGGAGATTGCAGGCCATGAGCTATGTCTTTGATCTGGAGCTCTTTGTTTCCGATAAAGCCGTGAAGACCTTGGCCTATCATTCGCAATCCTTTCTGGATGCTTTCTTCAAAGGTGCGGCCTATGGCCATTACCTCGCCTACAGACTTCATTGATGAACCTAATTCTCGGTCCACACCATGGAATTTTCCCAAATCCCAGCGCGGAATCTTACATACCACATAATCCAAGGCGGGCTCGAAGAATGCACTCGTGGTTTTTGTCACAGAATTCTTTAATTCAAACAGTCCATAGCCTAACCCTAACTTTGCTGCAACAAAAGCAAGTGGATAACCGGTGGCTTTCGATGCCAGTGCGGAGGAACGTGATAAACGAGCGTTTACTTCTATCACACGATAGTCCGAGGAGTTTGGATCTAAGGCATATTGAACGTTGCATTCTCCGACTATGCCTATATGACGAATGATTTTTATTGCTAAGGCACGAAGTTTCTGGTATTCAAGATTCGACAATGTTTGGGAAGGGGCAACGACGATACTCTCACCTGTATGAATTCCCAACGGGTCGAAGTTCTCCATATTACATACTGTAATGCAGTTATCGTATCGGTCACGAACTACTTCATACTCAATCTCCTTCCAGCCCTTCAGGCTTTTCTCTACCAGCACCTGCGGAGAAAATGAAAATGCTTTCTCTGCCAGCGCGTCCAATTCTTTCTCATTGTCACAAAATCCTGATCCTAGACCGCCTAATGCATATGCAGAACGTAATATGACAGGGTAACCTAATTCCTTTGCTGCGCTGCGCACTGATGGAAGGTCATTGCATGCATGGCTTTTGATGGTTTTTACGTCTATCTCCGACAACTTGTTAACAAAGAGCTCACGGTCTTCTGTGTCTATGATGCTCTGAACCGGTGTACCTAAAACGCGGACACCATATTTTTCCAAAACATGGCTTTTGTAGAGTGAAACACCGCAGTTCAGCGCAGTCTGGCCTCCAAATGATAGCAATATGCCTTGTGGACGTTCTTTCGCTATCACTTTCTCTACGAAAAATGGTGTTACAGGCAGAAAATATATTTGGTCTGCTACTCCTTCTGAAGTCTGGACTGTTGCTATATTGGGATTTATTAATATGGTCTCTATCCCTTCTTCTTTTAATGCTTTTAATGCTTGGCTGCCAGAATAGTCAAACTCTCCGGCTTCACCTATTTTTAGGGCTCCTGATCCAAGGAGAAGCACTTTTTTGATGTCTTTGTCTATCATTTTGATTCTCTTTTTGCTATTGGTCTACTTTTGTTTTACAGGGAAGGATATATAATAGGGATTGCCGTTAATTATCGGACATCAGCCTATAATTATAATATTTTCACGAAATCGTCAAATAAGTATTCTGTATCGGTCGGACCAGAACAAGCTTCTGGATGAAACTGTACGGAAAACCATGGACGGTATTTGTGACGGATTCCTTCATTCGAATTGTCGTTCATGTTAATAAAATAGGGCACCCATTCATTTCCTAAAGTACTACTGTCTACAGCATATCCGTGGTTCTGGCTTGTGATGAAACAGCGGTTCGTACCGACTTCTTGAACGGGTTGATTATGCGAACGATGACCATACTTTAGTTTGTATGTCTTTGCACCGCCAGCTTTTGCCAATAGTTGATTTCCCATGCATATACCAAATATGGGACGTGAAGGGTGCTGATTCATTGCTTTCTGTATATGATGTACAGTCTCTATGGCTGTGTCGGGATCTCCAGGGCCGTTAGCGAGAAATAGCCCGTCATATTGTATGTCACTAAAGTCGTAATTCCATGGAACACGAATCACGTCAACACCACGGCGCAGAAGGCAACGAATGATGTTCTCTTTTACTCCGCAGTCAACTAACAACACCTTTTTTCGACCATTTGATGGCAAATGCGAGTTGATACCCGAGGCAACTGTTGTCCCGCTCATCTCTATTACAGAATCTCCATGATAAATACTGATGGAGCTACAAGAAACTCGTGAAATGAAATTTATTTCACTGTAATTTTCATTCTCAGTCTCGTCTGTCGTGTCTGATATCACAATTTTACACATCATCACACCATGTTCACGAAGTTTCTTAGTGAGAGTACGGGTATCAATACCACTTATTCCTGGCTTTTTTTCGCGTTGAAGCCATGAGGACAAACTCTCGGTGCCATTCCAATGGCTGTAGTTCTCGCTGTAATCGCTCACAATCAGTGCCTCTGCATGAATTTTCTGACTTTCCATAAAATGGGATAAGCCATTCTTTCCCAAACTTAGGGGCGGAACTCCATAGTTACCAATCAGCGGATATGTCATCATGATTAACTGCCCTGCGTAACTCGGATCAGTTAAACTTTCAGGATATCCGCTCATTCCCGTGCTGAATACTAATTCTCCGCTCACATTACGTTCATAACCAAACGACAAGCCTTCATAAGTGCTGCCGTCTTCCAGGATTAGCTTTGCCTTTTTCATAATCTCTCTTTTCTCTTTTTACCTTGTTGAGTCTTAAAAGACGTGGATATTTGATATTCCTTTTGTTATTTTTAGACTTTTATTTGTTTTAACCTTAAGATTCTTTCTCTTACTACAGTTATTAATAGAAAAACTGCCAAACTTTACAAGATTGTAAAGGATGGCAGCTTTTCTATGTGGGGAAAATATTCATCTTATTTCAAAATGCCTAATTCTTTAAAACTGTCGTATAAAGCTGATACACAAAGGTCAACTTGTTCTTTGGTATGCGTAGCCATTAATGCCACACGCACCAATGTGTCTTGTGGCGCACAAGCGGGCGGTATGACTGGGTTAATGAATATTCCTTTTTCAAAGGCTTTACGGGTTACCTCAAATGTCTTTGACACGTCACGTACGTACAATGGAATAATAGGACTCTCAGTGTCGCCTATCTCAAATCCTGCTTCTTTGAATTGGGCAAGTGCATAATTTGTTATCTTCCACAAGTTTTCCTGACGTTCTGGCTCTGACTGAATAATATGAAGGGCCTCCAATGCAGCTGCAGTTGCTGCTGGTGTATTTGAAGCAGAGAAAATGTAGGTACGTGAGTTGTGGCGAATCCAGTTGATTGTATCGCTGTCTGATGCTATGAAACCTCCAATAGAGGCCAGAGACTTGGAGAATGTACCCATGATTAAATCAACTTCGTCGGTAAGACCGAAATGGTCACAAGTTCCTCGGCCTTGACGACCAAAAACACCTATACCATGGGCTTCGTCTACCATCAATGATGCGTTGTATTTATTTTTTAAGGCAACGATCTCGGGAAGCTTGGCCAAATCGCCTTCCATGGAGAACAATCCGTCTGTCACTATCAGCTTGATAGCGTCAGGGCGGCAGCGCTTCAATTCTCTTTCCAAATCTTCCATGTCATTGTGCTTATAATGGAAGAACGTGGATACTGACAAACGTCTGCCGTCTACAATTGAGGCATGATCGCGGTCATCACCTAAAATGTAGTCATTACGCCCTGTCAAGCATGAAATCACTCCTGAATTCACGGTAAAGCCTGTTGAATATACTAAAGCATCGTCTTTACCAACAAATTCTGCTAATTCTTTCTCTAACTGAACATGTAAATCCAATGTCCCGTTTAGAAAGCGAGAACCAGCACAGCCTGTTCCGTACTTCTTGATTGCATTGACTGCTGCTTCTACAATACGTTTGTCGTATGTTAATCCCATATAGGAATTCGAACCAAACATCAGAACCTTCTTGCCGTCCATGGTCACTTCTGTGTCCTGATGACTGTCGATTTCACGAAAATAAGGGTATATGCCTGCCTCCATGTATTTTTGAGGCTCTCTATACCTTTTAAATTTTTCTTGTAATAAACCCATGATATTCCACAAATTATTGTTGTGTTCTATGATTTAAATACAACAACAATTAAGTTTGTTTTATTTGTTTATTGCAACCCCTTTAGGGGGGCCATATTTTTTTACAGGCTACAAAGTTACGAAAAATATACTTAACAACATTGAAAAAATGTAAAAAAAATGATTTTTTGAAAAAACTATTCTTTTTTTTCCTTTTTTTCAATCAAAAACATTAACTTTGTATTTCATAATTTTTTTTTATTGTTTTTTGAATGTTTTTCCTTTTTTGTGGATTTTTTAACTGGTGGTTGGCGAAGATTTTCTTCTTTTAGCTTATGATATACAAACTTTAATTATTTATTTTGTCGATACCACTATATTTATATATGTATTAATATGGACATGCCAAAAAAAATTACCTTTATTGTCAATCCGATTTCTGGTACTTCTAAGAAGAACTCAATAATCAGGCAGATTGACAAATATATTAATAAGGATATTTTCCAATTTAACATAAAATATACACAGTATAAAGGACATGCTACAGAAATCGCCAAGGCTGCTGTAGATGAGGGTGCTGACATTGTCTGCGCTATTGGAGGAGATGGCACGGTCAACGAAGTCGCTTCGGCTCTCGTGCATACGAACACGGCACTTGCTATTATTCCTGCCGGTTCTGGCAACGGACTTGCCAGACACCTTCAGATACCGGGAGATGCTATTAGAGCTATTAAATTAATCAATGAGTCAGAACCCAAATCCATTGATTATGGCATCATTAACCACAAACCATTTTTCTGTACATGTGGTGTTGGACTTGATGCATTTATATCCCAAAAATTTGCGGAGTGTGGAAAAAGAGGATTCCTCTCGTATATTGAAAATGTGCTTAAACATGCTTTGTCTTACAATCCCGAATTCTACGAGTTGGATGTTGTTAATGAGCAGGAATCACACGTTGAGTACAAGGCTGCTCTTATTGCATGCGCAAATGCGTCGCAGTATGGTAATAATGTATATATAGCTCCTGGAGCCTCAGTTACTGACGGACTTATGGACGTTATCATTGTAGAGCCATACAATATGCTTGAGGCTACTCAAATGGGATTACAAATAATGAACGGAACGCTTCACAAGAATAGTCACGTCAAACGAATTTTATGCAAAAGCATTAGAATTAGGAGAAAAGAGTCTGGACCTGTACATTACGATGGCGATCCAATGACTACTGGAAACATTATTGATGTTTCAATTGTTAATAAAGGCTTGTTTGTTGTTTTTTCAGGAAAAGAAGGTATGAGAAATATTGGGGCTTCATTACAAAATACGGTCACAACGTATTTCAATAACTTATATATGAAGTCCGAACAGCTAATTGAGAACAGCTCTAATAAAGGACGTAAACTTCTTGGAATGAATAATGACAATCAGAATGACTGAACTGACGGATCTCTTTACTGATATAAGGGCTGACCTAATTAATAAGTATTGTATTAATTTAAAGGACAAAGCCTCACTTGTTTTCTTGTTTAATCCATCTCATGAGATGGCTCTGGCAGATAATTCTGACAATTACACACCGACTGCAGTGGTCAGAAAAATGCAAACAGACTTGACCTTTTTGCCAGCCGTGTTTTGCGAAGACCTGGATTTGATTGCCGCGTTTGGAGAGAAAGCTGTTTTCAACAAGGATGGGCATAAGATAGATGTGGATCTTGAAAATGCCATACCTTTTCCATGGGGGTGGAATCGTACTGCGAGATCCTTTTTCCTTAAATTAGGTGTATGTCCGGACCACATGCCTGATGATAAGAGCCTGGCCCTTGTCAGATATTTCGCTTGTAGAAAGTTTCATGCGTCATTTATTCAGATGATCTTAAATCAAGCGATGATTTCTGGACAAAAAGACTTCTTTGTTGGCGAAAAGATGGAATTCTGTGAAAACTTGGATAATGTCAGGGAAGAACAAATGCCAATGATATTTAAACTTCCATGGTCAAGTAGTGGAAGGGGAATATTTGTGACCGACAAGATAAATGATAATGCCTTGGGCAAATTACGTGGATTCATCAAGAGCCAGGGAGGTTTTCTTAAAGACTGTTACTACGAAAAAGTCCTCGATTTTGCCATGGAATTCTATGTCTTCTCTAACGGAAAAGTGAGATTTGTAGGTTTTTCGCTTTTCCAGGCTGATACTAAAGGAAAATATGGCGGAAATCTTGTCGACTCACAAGTGGTTATAGAGCAGCTAATTACTTCATGTCTGAAAAACGAATTGATTATTCCTTTTGTAAAGAATGAATGTCAGAACTTGCTGGAGAGAACCATGGGAGGGAAATACACAGGATTCGTTGGTGTGGATATGATGGTGGTCGACACACCGAATGGCAGAAGATGCCATCCCTGTGTTGAGATAAATCCAAGAATGAATATGGGCATCCTGGCCATGGCGGCTTATCTGCGCCCCTTTTTCTTCTGTGAGGATGGGGGAGGTGGCAATGTCGTAGGGGAAAGGCGACGGTCATCTACGCGGACACCATCAGAAGTGATTCGCGAACGGGGATTCCACACTTGTTTTAACGACCGCTTCATTTCCATTAAGTATTCTTGAGTTGCGGGACTTTCGTTTCCAAAACGGTCGCATGCAGATATTGCATAATATTGGTAGCCACCTATGTCAGGGGTAATATTCAAGTATGAACCTGTCACACGGGTGCGTAATAGGTTTTTTCCTGAACTTACGTCTACAGGATATACGTTTGATCCATAAATATTATAAAATACATAATCATCGTCATTCATTTTCAGCTTACGGTCACCCTGCTCGTCAGATCCAATCCAGTACAAACATTTACCCTCTACGTCATGATACAAGTCGTTGGGACGGGTCGGGCTTATTGTATCAATACTCCAAGTCATTCGCGGACATAAGCTTATGCGGGGAAAAAACTCGCGACGGGCACTGTCATACAGGCCTTTACAATTGCGTGTAAAAAAATCACTACGATATAGCACGACACCTCCTATACCACTGTTGCGTGATGCATGTATCTGGGCACGAACATCATTCAGTTCCCAATTACCCTCCGAGGGGTCTAAGAAGTAGATGCCTAACCCCGGAGCGACAGGATGACCATATTGGTGTTCGCGCCAGTCATACATAAACGGAAAGAAATTGTCACCTTTAAAGTACATCATAGGGAAAAGCATGTCTTGAAGATTGTCGCGAAGCCAGCCTTGAGCATCTTGATAAACGGCGTCATAACTGTTCCATCCTTTGGAACTGTAGCGGCTTAAGTCCCGGAATTTTCCTATGGGAGAACTCGATAGCTTTACCCATGGTTTTATTTTTTTTACTGAACTATGAATTTTACGCACAATATTGGTGATGTTGTCACGTCGCTGGCTTGACGTGCAATCATCTTTATAATTGTAGCTTTTTTCAGGATAGCGTATGTAGTCCAGGGAAATACCGTCTATGTCATAATTATTGCAGATTTCACGACATATTGAAGCGACATATTCGCCTGTCGAGGGATTATCTGGGCGCATGAACCAGTTTTCACCTGCACTACGTACTAATTCGGGATGTTGTTTTGTGATACTGGAACTGCCGAAACCGTTTTGTTTCTTTTTGTCCCCTAATGGGATAGTCACAAGCCAACAATGTAGTTCCATTCCGCGGCGATGGCATTCGCTAATGGCAAATCTTAAGGGGTCATAACCCGGATCTTTGCCAGGGACTCCTGTGAGAATCTCATCCCAGGGCTCTATGGAAGAGGGATATATCACCGAACCGCGGATGCGGGTCTGTAGTATTACTGTATTGATATTTGCTGCATATAGTTGATTTAATATTGAGCGTAACTCTTCTTTCTGAGCCTCAATGCTTTGTTCGTCTTTGGCCTTCGTTTTGGGCCAATCCAGCCCCATTATGGTGGCTAACCAGACAGCACGTATCTCATGTTTCGGATACATTGATGTCGTTGTCCAAGGGTCTGGACACGATGCGTCATCTGTCATGTAAGCCTGGCCGGATGCATACATCAACTGAAATATATAAATCAAGGATAATAGTAATCGTTTCATTTTTCCACGTTTTGAGGGCTTAATCTTATTTTTACAAGGCTCTTTTTATATCAGATTATATCTGGATATATATAGAATCGAAATGCAAATTTACGAATAAGTGTCCATAATTCCAAAATTAACTCATTTTTTTAAATTTCTTTTTATTTTTACACATTTTTAAATTATGAGTTGAGAATAATTTTTAGTGTGTTTTGTCGGTTCATATCATTATGTATTTTGTCTGTTATTTCGAAAATTATTGCTAATTTCAGATTTTATTCTCCTTTTAATATCAAAATATTAGTTTTTTTTGTAAATTTGCATCAATTTTCAATAAGTATTAAATTATGACTACGTTTTTGATTGCGTTTATCCTCCTTATAGCTGGATATGTTTTGTATGGTATGTGGGTCGAAAAGAAGTTCGGGGCCGACCCACAACGGAAAACTCCATGTTACACTTGTCAGGACGGAGTAGACTATATTCCAATGCCTACGTGGAAAGTCTTTCTGATTCAGTTTCTAAACATTGCAGGTACCGGACCAATTTTTGGAGCTATCCAAGGCATTCTCTTTGGTCCTTCTGCATATTTATGGATTGTTCTTGGGTGTATTTTCGGCGGAGCTGTACATGACTATTTGTCTGGTATGATATCTATTAGGATGAAGGGGGCCAGCTTGCCGGAAATTGTTGGAAGTCAGCTTGGTAAGCCTGTTAAGGTTGTTAACCTTCTTCTTTCCATGGTGTTAATGATACTTGTTGGGGCCGTTTTCGTCACCACACCAGCAGGATTGCTGACCAACCTGACACAGGGATGGGGTGACAAAGCCACGATCTCTATGATTTGGACCGCACTTATTTTCCTCTATTATTTGTTGGCGACTCTACTTCCTGTCGATAAACTTATTGGCAAGATTTACCCTGTCTTTGGAGTTGCCTTGCTCATCATGGCCGTAGGAGTTATGTACGGAATCGTTGCTTTCGAGGGTCAACTGCCAGAAATTACTGATGCTTTCACCAACCATCACCCAAGTGAAAACTCTCTCCCTATTTTCCCAGGTCTTTGCATTACTATTGCATGTGGGGCTGTAAGCGGATTCCATGCCACACAATCGCCTATGATGGCAAGATGTCTTAAAAACGAAAAACTGGGAAGACCGGTATTCTATGGAGCCATGATCACCGAAGGCGTTGTAGCACTTATCTGGGCTGCGGCGGCTATCAAGTTTGCTGACAGTCTTGGAACGGAAGGAACTTCGCCATATGAGAAACTTCTTGCTGCGATGACTGATCCGGAGAGTGGAAAAATGAATCCAGCCATTATAGTCAATCAAATTTGCCATTCGTGGCTTGGGGCTGTTGGTGCTGTGCTTGCGATTCTTGGAGTTGTGGCTGCACCTATTACATCGGGCGACACCGCACTCAGGAGTGCAAGACTTATTCTTGCTGATTTCCTTAAAATCAAGCAGGACAAAATAGCAAAACGACTCATGCTGGCCCTTCCTGTGTTTGTTCTGTCGTTTATTCTAATAAATATTGACTTCCAAATTCTTTGGAGGTATTTTGCTTGGCTTAATCAGACCCTTGCGGTGTTCACACTTTGGGCCATAACAACCTATTTGGCAAGAAGAAAAGGGTGGACTTTTATTATAGGAATCATACCGGCGGTTTGGATGACTGCTGTTTGTACAACCTACATTTTTATAGCGCCTGAAGGCTTTTCTCTTAGTCCCATTATAGGCGACTTTATCGGAATTGCCGTTGCGCTTATCGCATTAACGGGATTTGCATTAAATAGAAATAAATTAATACAACAGTCAACTGAGTATGAAAAAATTTAAGAAATCCGTCTGGCTGCCACTGTTTTTTCTTTTATTCGGAACAATGTTTTATGTGTACTTTGGAATTACATATAATGACTGGATGACGAATTTACCTAATATCATTATTTATGTTTTGATAATTGCTTTTCTCTACTGGTCTTTGAGAAAAAAAGAAAAATATGAGAATGAGCGTAATGACAGAATGAATCAGTAATACTTCCATCTGCTTTCACAAGAACTTTCCTGTGAAAGCTTTTTTTTGTTTCATTATCTGATAACAGTCAAATAAATTTGGCATAATAAAAAAAATTTTTTATTTTTGCAGTTGAATTCCTTTTGGACATTTCATTCAGAATTATATATTAACATTAAACTCTTGATAAGCAATGAAAAAATTTTTATTATCATTTTTAGTTGTTATTTTATACACAACGAACATGGTAGCCCAGTATGAACAGGGAACCAAATTTGTCGGCGCATCACTCACGGGGCTGAATCTGTCTTATAGTAAGCACGAAAAGCTTGGATTAGGTGCGGAAGCCAAAGCTGGTTTATTCGTTATGGACGACGTTTTGGTGCAAGCTGAAGCCGGTATTGATGTTAAATTCAAGGAGTGTCAGCAAATATTTGTTGGAGCGAAAGGAAGATATTATGTCGCAGAGAACCTTTATCTTGGCGCTGGAGCTAAACTCCTACACGAATTTAAAAATCATAACGATTTCTTGATTTCGCCAGAAGTCGGATATACTTATATGATTAACGATAAATTTGCTGTTGAACCGGCATTCTACATCGACATAAGCACAAATAGTTTTTCTAAGTATACTAAAATTGGAATAAAGGTGGGAATTGGCATTTTCACAAACTAACAGTTGCTTTTTATAAAACAGAATATCAACTGTATTCTCTTTTTATATAGATAAGTGCCATTCATTTTTCTCCCAATTGCAGTAAGCCATAAATTAAATAAAATAAGAATCATTCAATATGAAATCCAAAGTCGATTGTTTTGTAATCTACACTGATACAGAGTCTGTCAAGTTTACTGTCAGTCAATTATGCAAACAAAAGGAAGTCGGACAAATTTTCCTATTGACCACCAACGCAAGATTGCCACAGGTTAGCGGTTGTAAAATAATAATATTAGAAGATCTAAGTTCAACCGTGACATTGAATGAAATAGCCAAGGCTGTCAAGGAGGATTATTTCATTTTTTATGACAAACCGACTCCGTTGCAATTGTCTTACAATACAATTTTCAGAATGCTTTCTGTTGCAGATGCCACCGAAGCTGATTTTGTTTATGCAGATCATTTTTCTGTTGAGAACAATCAGAAAGTGAAAGCCGAGTGTATTGACTATCAAGACGGAGCGATTAGAAACGATTTTGATTTTGGGTCTGTTGTGCTTTATGCCTCCGATGCTCTTAGAAATTATGTCTCGCAATATGGGAACGATAAATTTAAGTTTGCTGCATTCTATGATTTCAGGCTTTTCATATCACGGCAAAAATCCGATAATATTATTCACCTGAAAGAATTCTTGTACACTGAACAAGAACTTGACTTAAGGAAAAGTGGAGAAAAACAGTTCGATTATGTTAACCCGAATAATCGAAATGTACAAGTTGAAATGGAAATTGCAGCAACAAGGCATCTAAAACAAATTGGTGCGTTCATTAAAAACACTTCTGTGGCTGAAATTAATGTCGAAGCTGCTGACTTCCCTGTACTTGCTTCTGTCATCATCCCAGTAAGAAACCGTGAGAGAACGATTAAGGATGCTGTACTTTCTGCTTTAAAACAGCAGCTTAACGGAGATTTTAACGTTATTGTTGTTGACAATCATTCAACTGATGGGACCACGCAAATTCTTGACACATTATCTTCTCAGTACCGCAATTGCATTCATGTTATTCCTGATTCGCACGACTTAGGAATTGGAGGATGCTGGAATCTCGCTGTCAATCATAATCTTTGTGGTAGGTTTGCGGTACAGCTTGATAGTGATGATCTTTATTCGGATAACCACACGCTTCAAAAAATAGTTGATAAGTTTTATGAGGATAAATGCGCGATGGTTATAGGTTCGTATCGGATGTGCGACTTCAAACTGAACACACTACCACCGGGAATCATTGACCATAGAGAATGGACTGACGAAAATGGACGTAACAATGCCCTCAGAATCAATGGGCTGGGGGCACCCAGGGCATTCTATACTCCTATAATCAGAAAATATGGTGTGCCAAATACTAGTTACGGTGAAGATTATGCTCTCGGGTTGCTTTTCTCCAGATATTTCAAAATCGGACGTATTTATGATGAACTTTATCTGTGCAGAAGATGGGAGGGAAACTCTGATGCTTCTTTGTCCAGGGAAAAAGTCAATGCCAATAATGCATATAAAGACTTTCTGCGTACCATTGAAATTAGAGCAAGAAAAAAACTTGGAAAACCATTTCAAGACACCTATTCTGACGAAGCCTTTATCCGTTTTTTTAAAGAACAGTTGAAAGAGTGGGATGAAGCGGCTAAAAGATACGAAAATCTAAACAATATCATTGTTAAGAATGTTGACGATGAGGATGGAGATATCAGCCTTGCTGTACAGTTTAATCCTGATAGAATTGTATCAACAGCAGCGAATATCTCTAAAGAGGCCCTTGAAGAGAGGCCTTGTTTCCTTTGTCATGAAAACAGACCAACTGTGCAAAAATCACTTGCAATTATTAATAAATACGAGCTGCTTGTCAATCCCTTCCCGATTCTTCCTGTTCATTTCACTGTACCTCTTAAGAATCATCATCCGCAGAGCATCATCAATAACTATACAGATATGATGGATATTGCTGCTCAGTTGGAAAGACATTTCATCTTTTACAATGGGCCATTGTGTGGCGCTTCTGCCCCTGATCATATGCATTTTCAAATCGGTGCAAAAGGTAGAGTACCATTCGAAAGAGATTGGAACCAGAAATACAGGACGTCCAGATCGAGAATTTATCCTATAACAGATGATGAGTTCATTGAAATCACGAATATAGAGGACACTGCCGATGACACGGGAATATTCCTTGCCAGGTTTATCTGTCCCATCTTTATTATTGTAACGCGTACAACGAAAGCCAGTCATTATTTGTTTTCAAAACTTTATGATTCCATGGATAAAAAAGATGGACAGACTGAGCCGATGATGAACTTGCTTGCTTGGAATATGACGTCCAATTCAGATGGAAACAAGAGGATTGTCAGTATTATTATTCCAAGAAAAAAACACAGACCCGACTGTTTCTACGCTGATAACGAGAATAAATGTATGGTCAGTCCAGGTGCCTTGGACATGGCAGGACTTATTATCACTCCAAGACAAGAAGATTTTACGAAAATGGATTTCAATAAGGCAGCTGATATCATTCGAGAATGTGGTATTTCGTCTGACGAAGAAATGGGAATAATAAAAAAATTAAAAAAGATCAAAGAATAATGAAGGAACCGAATGTCACAGTCTGTATACTGCAAGAAGCAGAAATCCACTTCTGCCTTAATGGTTCGTTCAGTGCCAAAGGCAATATTGTCAGCGGATTTCAATGTGCCGAATGTGTTGACGGATGTATCAAATGGAATGGGAAATTGTATCAGGAACTTTTGTTCCAGCCTGAACAAGATGCCATTTCATTTGATATCGTCGATGTGAAAATTGGTATTAATTTCCACTGGGAAAGAAAGGAGAACCAAACGTTCAAAGGTGCTCTTAAAATGATTGTTAATGACGGAAAAATTTGTGCCATTAACTTGATTCATGTTGAAGATTATCTGCTTTCGGTTATATCATCAGAAATGAATGCAGCTGCACCTATTGAATTTCTTAAATCGCATGCCGTTATATCAAGAAGTTGGCTCCTCGCACAAATGGACAAAAGAAAAAAACTGAATAAAACCAAAAAGGAAAACTCTTTTTTCTCTTTTCTGAAAACCGACCATTCTCTAATAAGATGGTATGACAGGCAGGACCACACTCTTTTCGATGTCTGTGCAGACGACCATTGTCAAAGATATCAGGGAGTTAATAAAGCAACCAATAGTCAAGTGAAGCAGGCGATCGAAGAAACAAGAGGACAAATCTTGTCATATAATGGGACTATTTGTGATGCCCGGTTCTCAAAATGTTGCGGAGGAATGATGGAACGCTACAGCGCGTGCTGGGAAGATATTGACTATCCCTATCTGATGCCTGTCAGGGATTGTATGGGAAATGATAATATGAATGATGGTTTCACTGCACTCGACATAGAAGAAAATGCAGTTCGATGGATTAAAAGCCAGCCTGATGCCTTTTGCAATACATCCGACAAACGGATTTTGTCAATGGTGCTTAACAGCTATGACCAGGAGACCACCAACTTTTATCGTTGGAGTGTCGAATATACTCAACAACAAATCTCGGAACTTATAAACAGAAAGACAAAAATAAATTTCGGAAATATTATTGATATTATACCTGTCAAAAGAGGAAAGTCTGCAAGAATAACCTTGATGCGTGTGGTTGGGACAATGCATACTTTTTCTTTTGGAAAAGAATTGGAAATCAGAAGGCTATTGTCTGAGTCACATCTGCTCTCTTCTGCTTTCTATGTTGAGAAACAATTTAATGAAAACAACACCAATGGCATTCCAGATAAATTCATATTGCATGGAGCCGGTTGGGGACATGGAGTGGGGTTGTGTCAAATTGGTGCGGCTGTGATGGGTGATCAAGGATATGACTACAGAAAGATCCTTCAACACTATTATCCTAATTCCAGCATTTTAAAAATGTATGAATGACTTACCTGTGACATATAAGAAAAGTAACCCTTGGCTTTGGATTCCTACACTTTTTGCTACTGAGGCTATCGTTTCTGCCACGGTTATTTATGTCGTTTTACTGATGTTTATTCAGTTGGGGGCATCTTATTCGAAAGCCACGCTCTTTACTTCCATTCTTCTTTGGCCGTCTATCGCCAAATTGTATTTAAAATGGAACAGGAAATGGTATCCTTATTTGAAAAATATACTTATCGTTATACATACATTGCTTTTTGTTGCTTTTGTTATTACAGCATTTCTTATAAACAGTAAGTCCACATCTTTATTTACTATTTTCTTTGCCATTCTCGTTATTTCATCTATTAATGCCATAAACGAGAAAGTTTTAGGTGTCTATTATAATTACACTACCGACAAGAAAGTGCAAAATCTCATGGGGAATTACAAGTTCGTAGCTACTCAAATTGCATTCATTGTCACATATGGCGTGCTTATCATTTTTGTCGGGCTGCATGAGATATTCTTTAGAAACTTCTATCTCGCATGGTCCATGGAATACTATTTCATAGCCGGTGTGTTACTTATACTCCTTATTTTCAATGCAATACTTCTAAAAAAAACTGATGCTGACACAGAAAGGACATATCCATCCCAGAACATCCCTCAAAAACACAGATTGAGCAAAAAAAGAAATTTTGCTTTTCTTATTTTTACTGCTGTATTACTCTTACCACAGTCCTTACTTTTCTGCACTAGAGTTTTTTTTCTCATGGCACCTGAATCCAAAGGAGGGCTTGGGTGTACACTTCAGGATGTCGGTTTTGCTCAAGGTACTATTGGAGTCATTGCGTTTATGGTTGGTACTTTCATTGGGCAGCATCTCATCAGGAGATATGGTAATAAGAAAATGTTCTGGAGTATGATTCTGCCACTCTTGTTCTCACCATTATTTTATCTGTTGACCAACCTTACACTCAGCTCTCCGTCTTTTCTTGACATATGTATGATGACTCTCGGCTCTCAACTTTGTTTTGGATTCGGACTTAACATCTGCGTCTTCATCATCAAAAAGACCACAGATGTGTTTGACGATAATATTCTTAGTCTTGTACATGTTCCTCTCGTCGTCATTGCAATGGCTCTGCCCATTGCCTTTTCTGGTATGATTCTGGAATTTTTGGGCTTTAGGTTATTTTTCATACTTGACGTTCTGCTGTCATGTGTTTCTCTGACTGTAATTCTTCTTAACAGGAAATTCATCAACAGACATATATTAAGTCATTGAATTAATGATAATCCAGATAATTTGTTTTTTTTTATTTTGATTAATGTTTGAAAAAAAATTAAATCAAGCAGAATCCTCTGATGTTCAGACATTCTGCTTGATTTTCATTTAGTTAAATGTTGAGCGGTAAACGAGGCTCGAACTCGCGACCCTCAGCTTGGGAAGCTGATGCTCTACCAACTGAGCTATTACCGCATACACATTAAATTATTCGAAAATACAATTCAAGTTATTAACTTGTTTTGTCAATTTCTTATTTTAATGCAAATTTATAAAGTTTTTTGGAAATACGGAAATGAAATATTATTTTTTTTGTAAATTTGTAGGATTTTTTTAATTTTTCATATTGATTTATTCTTTATCGGTATATAATTACGTTTTTTTTGACTTATGACGCTTTCACATCTCTCTATATTAAATTATAAAAATATCGGTCAGGCCGAACTGGATTTCTCGCCAGGTATCAACTGCTTTCTGGGTAGTAATGGTGAAGGGAAGACTAATGTGCTTGACTCAATATATTTTTTATCTTTTACTAAGAGTGCCACGAATACAATCGATGCGATGAATATCCGTCATGGTGAGGAGTTGTTAATGTTGAAGGGGGAATACGACCTCAACGGGGTTCCCGAAACAGTGAGTTGCGGAATGAAACTGCATCAGAAAAAAATATTCCGAAGAGGTGATAAGGTATATAAGCGTATGGCCGACCATATTGGGCTTTTGCCTCTGATATTGGTGTCTCCTAACGATCAAGAACTGATTCTTGGAGGCAGTGAGGAAAGACGACGTTTTTTAGATTCCGTGATTTCGCAATACACTCCTTCCTATCTCTTAACTCTTCAGCGTTATAACAAAGCACTGCAGCAACGCAATTCCTTGCTGAAACTGGAGGGGGAGCCTCAAATTGAATTGCTTGAGGTATATGAACAGATTATGAGTGAGTCTGGTGAGTGCATTTACAACGAACGCCGAAAATTTATTGAGGAGTTCGTGCCTGTTTTCCAAAGCTATTATGAGAAGATCTCTTCGAGCAAGGAGAATATAGGTATTCGTTACACGAGTCACTGTGAACGTGGCGACCTCCTGGAGGTTATTCAGCGTGACAGACATAAAGATTTGGCTGTGGGATATTCCCTGCATGGCATCCACAAAGATGACATTGTGATGACGTTAAATGGATTTCCATTGAAGAAAGAAGGTTCCCAGGGTCAGACTAAAAGTTATTTGATCAGTCTGAAGTTGGCTCAATTTAATTTTCTCAAAGAGACAGGAAGTCACACAAAACCATTACTTCTATTGGATGATATTTTTGACAAGTTGGACAGCGAGCGTGTCGGTAATATCGTGGAGCTGGTGTCTACAGAAGATTTTGGACAAATTTTTATTACTGATACCAATAGAGAGAATATGGATAGAATTTTAAGCAGTTCAGAAGGTTCGTACAAGATTTTCCATGTGAAAGGAGGCACAATCATATCATGAAACGAAAGAAAGCAATAGCCATAGGTGATCTTGTGAAAGACTATTTGCGAGAGGAAGGCCTTGAAACTCCATTGAATCAATATCGGCTCATTCAATCATGGGGAGATGTGATGGGGGCAGGAATTATGCGTTACACTGGCGATATATTTATACGTAATCAGACGCTGTGGGTGAAAATCGACTCATCAATTTTAAGGCAAGAACTGGGAGTGGGCCGTAAGCAAATTGTTCGACGCTTAAACGAGTATGTTGGCGCACAGGTGATTACGGATGTGAAATTTTATTGACGTTCTTATGCCACGTATCTCTCTCTCCGAGATTAAATCTCAAAATTAATTATAGTTAAATAAATAACTTGTCTCAACTTTTGTTTCCTTTGACTGTCAGCCAATGGCTGGCTATCATCTTGTCTTCTCTTATTCTTGTCTTCTCGTCTTCATCAAAATGAGACATCCTGTTTTTTTAGGATTGCATAATTGGTATAATGCCTTGGTGCATTATATTTCATCTACCGACACGATCCCATGAGTGACAGCATAAATGGTGAGAGCAGATACTGAACGTATGTGCAGCTTGTCGCAAATGTTTTTTCGATGAGAGATGACTGTGGGAAGAGATATACATAGTTTGTCGGCTATTTCCTTGTTGATGTATCCTTTGGCAACTAATGCCAATACTTCTGCCTCTCTGCTGGAAATGTCAATTTCAGAAGCATTTTGCTGGTTTTCAAAATTGGGATGCTTATGATTTGCGTGTCCCGTTTGGTGTAGTTGAAGGAGGGTTTTGATTAGTGTGTGCTGATCTTGGCCTGTGTTGATGACATGGAAATGTCTGAGGATTGCATCTGTGTGTGGACGAGCGGTGAGAACAAAGGTTTGACGGGCGTGTTGTAGGAAGAAATCAACATCGTCAATTAGTATTTCTGGAGAAACAAAAAAATGGAAGAATGGTGTCTGTTGATATTCCTCCTTGAATTGTTCGACATTGTCAAAAACAGCCACATCGGCTACAGGAATGATGTCGTCAATAATCGACTTCAATCCTGTAGCCTCAAGTGTGTTAAGTGTGATTATAGCTAAACG